>Ga0335072_10004921_pt1 | contig 19736 bp, 18 predicted proteins | sample Lox_Sample_21_FD_206725 | JGI IMG/M metagenome (GOLD analysis project Ga0335072, IMG submission 206725) | Soil microbial communities from Loxahatchee National Wildlife Refuge, Florida, United States - Lox_Sample_2.1 | ecosystem: Environmental > Terrestrial > Soil > Wetlands | place: USA...
GGCGGCATCGGCCTCTCGGTGGACGGCGTGCCCGTCGACGTGGCGGAGAAGGTGGCGTTCAAGGGCTTCCTGCTCAACGACGTTCCCAACTTCGCCTACATGTTCGGCTACACCAACTCGTCATGGACGCTGAAGGTCGGGCTCGTCTGCGAACACTTCTGCCGCCTGTTGGCGCACATGGACGCCCGCGGCCATACCATCTGCTACCCGCAGCTGGCCGGACCCATGGAAACCCGCCCACTGCTGGAGGTCACCTCCGGCTACGTCAAGCGGGCGGCCGGCCAGTTCCCCCACCAGGGCACCGAAGGCCCTTGGCGCACCAGCATGGAGTACCGCACCGACCACAAGGTGCTGCGCGAGAGTGCGGTCGACGACGACAACCTGCGCTTCGCGAAAACGTCGTCAGCCGACGAACTCGAGCCCGCGCTGACCGGATAACCGGCTACGATACGCGGCCGGCCCCGTCCCGAACCAGCGTTTGCATGAGCGGGTCAGCACGCTCTGCTCGGCGTAGCCGAGCTCACGGGCCAGGTGCGTGAGGCTGATGCCTGTGTCACGCAGGTAGCGTTCGGCGGCGTCTTTGCGGACTTGATCCACCAAAGCGGCAAACGTGGTGCCCGCGTCGGCGAGCCTGCGCTGCAGTGTTTTTGGGTGCAGGCTGAACTGGCCGGCGACGACGTCTAGTGTTGCAGCCCCGGTGGGCAGCAGTTGGCGAACGATGGTGCGCACCGATTCGACAATCCCGGCATCTTGCGGGGTGATGCTGTTGAGGTATTCGACGACAGCCCGGTGGGCGACGTCGTCGCGACGCAAGGGCCGACTCAGGTCGGCCGTACGCACGGTGAAACCCGCTGCACGCGTTGCAAACTCAGGCGTGCAACCGAAATACTGCACATAGTCGGCTCTGGGCGTGAGGGGGTCGTGCGGCAGATGCACCTTAAGCGGGACGTAATCGGCACCCATTAATAACCGGAACACCCGAAGCGAGACGCCCAGCGACAGTTCCGTGGTCTGCGGGTGCGGCGGTGGGCCGTCCAGGAGGAACTCGATCGTCAGGAAGGACCGCTGCGGGTCGGTCAGCGGCGCAACCCGGATGGCGATCACCGGGCTGTAGGCCGCCATATACATGCCGAAGATCCGCAGGGCGTCCGCCACCGTCGCGGCGGTGCGGGCCGCCACGCCTACCGGGCCCAGAATTTCGATGCCCTGTCGCTGCGCCAGCCGTCGCCCGAAGTCCGGTGTGTGCGTGGTCTGGGCGGCGGATTCGATGGCCTGCATCGTCGCCCGGTAGGGGATGAACGCATCGTAGTTGCCGACGTCCCTGCGCCGGATGCCCGCCGCGTGCAACAGGCCGGCCGGATCACCGCCCAATTCGGCGACCAGGCCCGGATAGTTCGAGAGCGCGGTCCCACGTACCACGGACATGTGTCTTAGATTGTCAAAAGCCCGTTGCGGGGTGTCAAGGGTGAGGAGATTCAGGTGAGCGTTTTGCAGCCCACTCCCGAGCAGTTCGCGGCGCTGGCGGCGCGGCCCGCGGATGCGCCGGTGGTGATGGTCAACCTGTTGAAGTTCAAGGCCTCGGGTGGCCGCGAGCGTTACGGCCAGTATGGGCGCGAGGTCGCGTCCCATCTCAAGCGAGTCGGCGGCGCGGTCCTCTACGCAGGCGGGGCACCGGCGTTTGTCATCGGTGATGGCGAACGCCCTTGGTGGGACGCGATTCTCGTCGTCCAGTACCCAACACCCCAGGCCTTCATCGACATGGTGACGACTCAGGAGTATGCCAAGGTGCACGAGCATCGCGCGGCTGGACTCGAGCGCGGCGACCTGATCGCGACCTCCACATGGGCGGTCGCGCCGGGCTGACGGCGGCGCGAGTCACGTCGACGCGACTTGCTCGGGGACGTATCTGAGGTGCCATGGCCCGTCGCCGAACAGTGCCAATTCCTGATGGTGGTGCTGCTCGATGGTGCTGCGGTGGCTGACGCTGACCACAATGCAGTCCGGCAACTCGGTTCGTAAGACGTTGTACAGCAGGAACTCCAGTGCCTCGTCGACGGCGGAAGTAGCTTCATCGAGGAAGACCACCCTGGGTTTGATCGCCAGCAGGCGGGCGAACGCGATGCGTTGCTGCTCACCGGGCGACAGCACCTTGGCCCAGTCCCGCCCCTCGTCGAGCCGGGTGATCAGGTTGGGCAACGCGACCTTGACGAGCGCCTCCCGCAGCGCATCGTCGTCGATCTCGCCCGCGGTCGCCGGGTAGGACAGGACGGCGCGCAGGTCACCCAGCGGGACATAGGGCAGCTGCGACAGGAACATGACCTGGTTATGGCCGTCCGGACGGCGCAGTGTGCCCGAGGCGTACGGCCACAGCTGGGCCAGGCTGCGAAGCAGCGCGGTTTTTCCGCTGCCCGATTTCCCCGTGACGATAAGGGCGTCGCCCGGCATCAGCCGCAAATCGAGCGGCTCGATCAGCTGCGCGCCGGCAGGCGTGCGGACTTCGACATCGGCGAGCTCGACCGAACCGTCGGTGCTGGCCAACGTCGACAGCTCCGGCAGCTCCCGCGCCTGCGCGTTGGCCTCCACCAGTCCGTTGAGGCGCATGATCACGGCCCGGTAGCTGGCGAAGTGATCATAAGCCTGGCGGAAGAACGACAGTGATGTCTCGATGTGGCCGAAAGCACTGGCCGATTGGACCGCGCCGCCGAGCTTGATGCTGCCGGCGAACAGCCGCGGTGCCTGCACGAGGAACGGCAGCGGGTTGATCACCTGAGTGACCGTGGCGTTCCAGCCGAGGAAGCCAATCGTGCGCCGCACGTAGCGGCGGTAGTTGGCGATCGTTGCGTCGAAGCGGTTCGTCAGCTCGGTCCGCTCGGCGCGTTCGCCGCGATAGAAGGCGACCGCCTCGGCGGCGTCCCGCAGCCGCACCAGCGCATAACGGAAGGCGGCGTTGAACAACTCATTACGAAAGCTGAGCCGGATCAGTGGGTGGCCTATCCAGAACGCGATCACCGTGGCAACCAGAACGTAGACGACGACGATCCAGAACAGCGCCCTCGGGATGGCGATCCCGAGGATGTTCAACGTGCCGGACAATCGCCACAGAATCACGGAGAACGACACGACCGCGACAACGGAGTGGACCGCGCCAAAGATCAATCTGCTCGATGTGCCGACATTCGGATGGTTTTGCGCACTGCTTATCCCTGCGGTGAAGGCGTCGATGTCCTGCTGAATACGTTGGTCGGGGTTGTCGATCGTATTATCGATGAACCGCCCGCGGTAGTACGCGCGCCGGTCGAGCCAATCCGTGGTCAACCGGTTGGTGAGCCATACCCGCCAGCGGATGACGAACCGCTGCGTCAGATACAGGTCCACCATCACCCGCGCCACGTGCACCGTTGCGATGACGCAGAACGTCCGAACAGCCACCCAAAAGCCGTGGACGCCGGAATCACGCACGGCTTTGTTACCCCCGCCGGCACCCTGGAAAGCGGTCTGCAGCGCCGAGTACAGGTCGTTGGCGTAGTAGCTGAGTAGCACCTCAATCCGCACGCCCATGACCACCGACAGCAGCAGCACGCCAAACAAACTCCACGCCGCGACGCTCTCCCGGCCGGTGAAGTAATCACCGGTGATGCGCCAGATCTCGCCACCCCACCGGGTGAACCGGACTATCGCAACCGCGACGATCAACAGACATGCCGTGCTGGCCGCCCAGGCCACGAGGATCCACTGCGACGACGCGACCAGCTCGTGGCCCCAATCAATCGACGGCGTGAATTTTTCCATCGGAGGCTGCCCCCCTCTGCGGCGTATTGACCCGCCCAAGGCGGGCCGAGGACGTGCTGTGCGCGAAGCTACCGCAATCGCTGATTTTGAGCCGGAGTTCCAGCGAAGCGGCCCTTCCGTCCCACCGAGCTTCCCGGTCGGGGTGTAATTGGTGGATGGAACTGATGATGCCCACCGACTCGGTGTTTCTGCTGGGCGAATCCCGTGAGCACCCCATGCACGTCGGTGGCCTGCAGCTGTATGAGCCGCCGGACGGCGCCGAACGAGGATTCGTTCGTGAGTTCTACGACAAGCTGGCCGCCCAGCAGGATTTTCAGCCCACCTTCCTCAAGCGTCCCGCGACGTTCTTCGGCGGGATCACAAACCTCGCGTGGACCTACGACAAGGATCTCGACATCGACTATCACTTCCGGCGCTCGGCGCTGCCCTCCCCGGGGCGGGTCCGCGATCTGCTGGAGCTGACGTCGTTGTGGCACAGCAGCCTGCTCGATCGGCACCGTCCACTGTGGGAGGCGTACGTGGTCGAGGGGCTCAAGGACGGCCGGTTCGCGGTCTACACCAAGATGCACCACGCACTCATCGACGGGGTCTCGGCCCTCAAGCTGATGCAACGCGCGCTGTCGCACGACCCCGAAGACCCCGACGTCCGGGCGCCCTGGAGCCTGCGCAAACCCAAACGTAAGTCGCGCCCGTCGTCACCGTTGAGTTCACTGATGCATACGGCGGGATCTGTTGCGGCACTGGCTCCCTCGACGTTGTCACTGGCTCGTGCAGCGCTGGTCGAGCAGCAGCTGACACTGCCGTTCGGAGCCCCCCGCACCATGCTGAACGTCAAGATCGGCGGCGCCCGCCGGTGTGCGGCGCAATCATGGTCGGTGGACCGCATCAAGAACGTCAAAAAGGCCGCGGGCGTGACCCTCAACGACGTCGTGCTGACCATGTGCTCCGGGGCCCTGCGTTACTACCTGCGCGAGCAGAACGCGCTGCCCGACACACCGCTGGTCGCGATGGTTCCGGTGAGCCTGCGCAAGGAAGACGAGGCCGACGCCGGCGGCAACCTCGTCGGGGCCCTGCTGTGCAACCTCGCCACCGACATCGAGGATCCCGCCACACGGCTGGAAATCGTCAGTGAGTCGATGCGCAACAACAAGAAGGTGTTCTCTCAACTGCCCCGGTTCCAGGCGCTGGCGCTGTCGGCGATGAACATGGGTCCGCTGGCCCTGGCGGCAGTTCCCGGTTGGGTGTCGTCGACGTCGCCGCCGTTCAATCTGGTCATCTCGAACGTGCCGGGACCCCGCGAGCAGCTCTACTACGGGGGCGCCCGACTGGACGGCAGCTACCCGCTGTCCGCGGTTGTCGACGGCCAAGCGCTGAACATCACACTGGTCAGCAACGCCGACAAGCTCGATTTCGGTTTGGTCGGATGCCGGCGAAGCATCCCGCACCTGCAGCGGCTACTTGCCCACCTGGAGTCGTCGCTCAAAGATCTGGAACGCGCCGTCGGGGTCTGAGAGTTCTTGAAAACAAAGGGGCCCAAACTCAGCGCCGGTGTGCTGTTGTACCGGGTTCGCGACACCGTCGTCGAAATCCTCATCGTGCATCCGGGCGGTCCGTTTTGGGCCCGCAAGGACGACGGGGTCTGGTCGATCCCGAAGGGCGAGTACACCGACGGCGAGGACCCCTGGACGGCCGCATTGCGGGAGTTCTCCGAAGAGCTCGGGCTGCCGGCTCCGTCCGGGCCGCGCATCGACTTCGGCCGGCTGAAACAGCCCAGCGGCAAGGTGGTCACCGCCTTCGGCGTGCAGGGTGATCTCGACGTTACCGACGCGCGTAGCAACACCTTCGAACTCGAGTGGCCGAAGGGCTCGGGCAAGTTTCGGGAGTTTCCCGAGGTCGATCGGGTCGGCTGGTTCCCGGTGGCGCAGGCACGCACCAAGCTGCTCAAGGGACAGCAAGCGTTTCTGGATCGATTGATGGCCCAGCCCCAGCTGGCAGGCTTGACCGAAGGATCGTGAACCGACGGGCGTATGTTCGCAGACGTGCAGACCGCACGAACACCCGAAGATCGATTCGAGAACCTTCCCGAATTCGCTTATTCCCCAAGATATTGCGACCTACCCGACGGTGACGGTGGTGCGCTGCGGGTCGCCTGGGTGCAAGACGGTCCGGAGAGCGCGGACCCTGTCCTCATGCTGCACGGAGAGCCTTCGTGGTCATATCTGTACCGCAAGATGCTTCCGGTACTCGTTGCCGCCGGGCATCGTGTCATCTGCCCCGACCTGGTTGGGTTCGGTCGTTCGGACAAGCCGACCCGTCGCGGAGACCACAGCTATGCACGCCACGTCGAATGGATGCGGGCACTGGCCTTCGATGTGCTCGACCTTCGCACCGTGACTCTGGTCGGCCAGGATTGGGGCGGTCTGATCGGGTTACGGCTGGCTGCCGAGCATCCCGAAAGGTTTGCCCATCTGGTCGTCGCCAACACCGGCCTACCCGACGGAGACCAGCCCATGGCCGAGATCTGGTGGCGCTTCCGGGAGGCCATCACGACGGCGCCAAAGCTGAACATCGGCATGTTCGTACAGGGCGGTTGCCGCCAGCAGATGAGCGACGAGGTGCGCGCGGGCTACGACGCGCCGTTTCCCGACGACGAATATTGCGCGGGACCCCGCGCCATGCCCGGCCTGGTGCCGACCTCACCGGACGATCCTGCGTCAGCGGCCAACAAGGCAGCATGGACGAAGCTGTCGGTGAGTCCGACCCCGATGCTGGTTGCCTTCAGCGACAGCGACCCGATCACCGGGCCGATGGGCGAGGTCTTCAAGCGCGCTATGCCGGGTGCGCAGGGTATCGACCACCCACTGATTCGCGGCGCCGGACACTTCCTACAAGAGGACGCCGGCGAGGAGCTGGCCAACCACATCGTGGAATTCTTGCGCCGCTAGGCCCGCTAACCCGCTAAGCGCGCCGCCTTCGGCGACGAACCGCGAGGACGATTACCGTCACCGTCACCGCGATCACGGCGATCAGAAATCCGGCAAACAGGATCAGCTCGATCGGGATGACGACGTCGTGGTCGACGTAGACCACCTGTCGGTAGGCATCATCGTTGGGCGCGTTGCCGAAGCTGAAATCCGACGAGATCTGCGCCGGCTTAGGGATGTTCACCTGCAGCTTGGTCAGATACCCGCCGTGGTTCGCGGTCAACTCGCGCAGCAACGGGTCGCTGACGGCGCTCGAGACGTTGCCGGCGAATTGGACCTGGGTGGATTGCCCGTCTTGGGCGGAGGTATCGGTGTCGGTGCGCTGCTGCCGATGATCGGACAGGGTGAAGATTGTGACTTGCTGAGGGCTCGGTGCCGCGACCGAAAGCCGCATGGGATAAACCAACTGCGACGACTGGAAGGTCATCCGCACCGGGTTCAGCCCGCCCACTAGGGGTGTCGAGCTGGTCAGCCGCATCGCGACGAACGACCACCCGTCACGTACGTACGGACCCAGCGCATCCGATACCGCCGGCCTGATGGAATAGCCGTTGTCGGCCAACCATTTCTGCAGCCCGCTCAGGTCACCGCCGGCCAGCGTGGTTGCCTCCAGCGGGCCGAGATGCACCTGGTTGACGACCTCGGGAGGCCTGGCCGCCGCCATCTCGCCGGGCGCGGCGGCACCGACACCCCGTCGGCCCACGGTCCAGTGCCGGCGTTGCTGGACCCGTGGTGCGGTGAGCGTGTCCAGCTCCGTGAAAGTCGCCTCGTCGCCGGCCGCGACGGTCGCCGGCGTCGGCGTCGGTACCACCAAGGCGACATTGTCCGTGCTGGCGTTCAGCGCAAGCCGCATGAGAATCGTCTCGGTCGATCCATTCCAATGCACAAGCGCGACTTCATGATTCATTGTGGCCTGGGCGCCGCCCGGGGCGACCAATGCACCGCACGCGCATGCGTAGCCCGGACTGGCCATTACCGCGGCGACCACATGGGCCATGACTGCCAGCACGATGGCGACAAGTCCCAACCGGCATGCGCGTGGCACCTTCATGGCGGACATGCTAGTTGCGGATGGGCTCGGCGGCACCGGCTTTGACCGGCGCTTTCCGCGGCGGCAGGCAGAATGTGAGGATGACGACCGCGCCTGCTCAGCCCACCGAGCCCGCCGAGAAGGCCCAACCGCAGGGGCTGCTGCGCCAGCTGCTGGACCCGGCCAATCGGGCTGACCCGTATCGGCTCTGCGCGCAGGTCCGCGAATGTGGACCGTTGCAGCTGCCCAAGGCGAACCTTGTCGTGTTCGCGACGTACCGCGAGTGCGACGAAGTTCTGCGGCACCCGTCGTCGAGCAGTGACCGGACGAAGTCGGTGCTCGGGCGACGACGGATGGAAGCGCAGACCCAGGCGCTGATCGATGCCGGTTCGGAGCCGCCCCAGCCAAGCCCGCCGGGATTCCTGTTCCTCGATCCACCTGACCACACCCGGCTGCGCAAGCTGGTCAGCAAGGCGTTCGCGCCGAAGGTGGTCAGCGGGCTGCAGCCCGGTATCGGCACCTTGGTAGACGGATTGCTCGACGAGATCGCCGAGAAGGGCCGGTTCGAGGTGATCGACGATTTCGCCCACCCGCTGCCGGTGGCGGTCATCTGCCGGCTGCTGGGTGTTCCGCTCGAGGACGAGCCGCAGTTCAGCCATGCGTCGGCGCTGCTGGCGCAATCGTTGGACCCGTTCGTCACGTTTACCGGCGCGCCGTCGGAAGGTCTGCCGGAACGGTTGCGGGCCGCAATGTGGCTCCGCGAATATCTGCGCGGGCTGGTCGAGCGGCGCCGATCGCGGCCCGGCGACGACTTGATGTCGGGTCTGGTCGCGGTCGAGGAGTCCGGCGATCAGCTGACCGAGGACGAGATCATCTCGACCTGCATCCTGCTGCTGGTGGCGGGCCATGAGACGACGGTGAACCTGATCGGCAATGCCATCCTGGCGATGCTGCGCCAGCCGTCGCAGTGGGCGGCGCTGGGCGCCGACGCCACCCGTGCCCCCGCGGTCATCGAAGAGACCCTGCGCTTCGATCCACCGGTGCAGATGGTCGGCCGAATTGCCCTCGACGCCATGACGATTGGGGAAATCGAGGTGCCCGCGGATGACGTGATGATGCTGTTGTTGGCCGCGGCCCACCGTGACCCCGCCGAGTTCGACCGACCAGATACCTTTGACCCGGATCGGGGGACGTTGCGGCACTTGGGATTTGGCCGCGGAGCGCACTATTGCCTGGGTGCACCGCTGGCGCGCCTGGAAGCCGGCGTGGCCCTCTCGGCGCTGACGGCACGTTTCCCGAACGCGCGACTGGACAGCGAGCCGCGGTACAAGACGAATGTCACGCTGCGTGGGTTGTCGACGCTGACGGTGGCGGTCTGACGTCGCCTCACAGCAGATCGATAATTGGCGTCCAGCCGGCGGCTAACAACGGCGCGCAATGTGTGGAGATGACAACTCCGCTCGGCCACCAGTGGCATGAAATCAATTCAGCCAACGGTCGGTCTCGCCGTGTGGCGCAAGTGATTTTGCTCGGGGCCGCGGCCATCGCGATGGTCGCGCTCTTCGGTGCCGTAGCGCAGGGTACCGGCGACAACAGGGTCGAGTCGGGGTCAGTGCGCCTGGTAGACCAGGGCACCGACTTGCCGGCGCCGCCGCCAGGGCCGCCGCCGGGGGTGTTGTTGGCGCCGGGGCTGCCGTGGCCGCCGGCGACGCCGTTGCAGCAGGGGATGGCGCTGTCCCCGGAGTTGCAGCAGGAGATATCGCAGATGTACCTGCAGGGGCAGGAGATGTTGGCGGCGGGGCCGCCGCCGAACGTGCCGAATGAGGTCTGCCGGTACAACACGGTCAGGGTCCCCTGCCCTCCCGCTTAGCCCGTCGACTCACCGTCGAATCGTGACCGGCACCCTCGGTGTTTTTGGGATCGGTAGCGAACCGGCCCGTATGGACTGGTTCAGGTAGCCGATTACCGACGCGGCGGATTCGGCGCAGGTGAACGCTGATCGTCAGCATCGATGCCGTCCAGGGAAGGGGCGCGAGGCCATGTCGCACTATCGCACCGTGAAAAGGATGCTCGCCGGGGCGCTGCTGTCGGGCGGCGTCGCGGTGGCCGTTTTGGGCCCGGGAGCTGGTGCCGCCCAAGCCGACCCCGGTTTCATGTGGCCGACGCATGGCCTGTTGCCAGAAGACGGGCCAGTACCGCCCGGCGCAAGCGGGCCATATAGGTGTTGCCCGGAGGATCAGACGAGCGGTCTTCACCCGCAGACCGGTCGCGGATGTCCTGGGCCGGGGGTCAACTGGGACGTGAATGCTTGCCACACCTGGTACGGCGTCGTCTGGGGGCATGGGAACGTTTCTCCCGGTGTTTGGGAGGGTGGTCCGCCGCCGCCGGAGGCGACGCAGAAGCCATGGTGCGGGTTTCCTTTCATGTGCTCAGGAACACCGTAATCAGCGGCTGGCAGCCCTCGGGCGGAACCAGAAGCGCTAGAACGTATTTCGCCTAATCGAAAACATCATCGCTTGAAAACCGTCAGCGGCGGGCACGATAAGCAATTGGTGGACGGCGCATATACCTCTCAATAAGGGCTATTTTTGAGGCTGCGCCGAGGGTCTGTAATCCTGCTGCGCCCGGTTACCTGGCATTCACTGGCCTAACTGAAGTCAAAGCCGTCGGCTATTTTCCTTTCGACCCGGAAGCCTTTGGGACAGGAATCTTCATCCCCTTCGCCATTTTCCGAATAGCCGCAACGTCCAACTTCTCCAAATCCATCTTGCCGGGGTCGATTTGCGTCACAAACTCGCCCGGTTTCGGCGTGAGCATCACCGTCTTCCGTCCATTCGCTGTGACCAGCGCACGGACGTTTCCCTTGGCATCATGATGCGCGAAAGTTGTCATGGCTTCCTCCTATTGGTTGATGACGCTTATTGCTATCCTGTAAGCGGGTATGTAGCTATTTCCTACGTTCCGCACATTAAACCCAATCGTCCGTTGGTCGTTCGAATCGACCGCCGTATGAACGTTTTCCACGATTAATTCGCGATCTGGAAAGGGATTATTAAGTTCATAAGCTGCATGCGCCATGACATCGACCACGTCTCCTTGGTCATACGGAAAGGATATCCAATGGTGCGTGTCGCCCGGCGCCATGTCGTATCCCTCCGCCGAGGCCCACCAATGGTCGTAATACTCAACGTTTGCCATTGCAAGTTTCTCCCACTTTTTGACTGAACAATGCAGAGCGGCTGATCATCTAGGAGGTGATCTGGGCTTCGCCTACCAGGGCCACTTCAGCGGCGGCATAGGGGCGAAGTGCTTGTTGAATGGGCCGTTGTCTCCTTCTGATAGGTCAGCAGCCGCGATGCGTCTCGCAGCGTCTTGCGGACCTTACCTGAGAACATGCTTAGTAACTAGACATTTGCCTATTAAACGAGGCAGCGTGCCGCAATACACGAACGACGCCGTCCGCAATGCATGTGGGCCAAGAAGGATCAGAGCGTATCTCAGCCAGTCGCACACATCACCCTTGAAAACACTCTGGACAGGTTGGTGCGACGAGCAATGGCCCGAGGGCACGGGCATTTTTGGAAGACACACCCCCAGCAGGGGGCCATCGCTAAGAGGAAGCGACGGCGAACAAACGCCACTCACCCGGCACACCCTTGAGGTCATGCGTGCCGCGATCCTCGAACTCGATTCCTGACCCGATAACCAAGTCGCGCAACGTACTCGACACCAGGACATCGTTCGGCCCCGCTAGGGCGCTCACCCGCGCCCCGATGTGCACGCCGATCCCACCGATGTCGTCGCCCCGCACCTCGCACTCGCCGGTGTGGAGCCCGGCGCGCACCTCGATGCCGAGCGCCTGCACCGCATCACGGATCGCCATGGCGCAGCGGATCGCTCGCTGTGGGCCGTCGAACATCGCGAGGAACCCGTCGCCTGATGTGTTCACCTCGCGGCCCCGAAAGCGAGACAACTGAGATCGGACGACGGCGTCGTGCGCATCAAGCAACGCATGCCAATCACGGTCACCCATCTCCGCCGCCCGCCGCGTCGAATCGACGATGTCGGTGAACAACACCGTGGCAAGAACCCGGTCGTCGGCCACTTCAGCCTGGTGGCCGGTGAGGAACTCGTGAATCTCTTGGAAGGATTCGCGCCACGGTTCGACGAAGTGGTACATGTTGCGCCCCGGCAGCTCAACGTATTTCGCATCCGGTATGTGATCAGCAACGTACTTTCCCATCGAGGGCGTGATGAACGGGTCGTCAGTGTGCTGGACGACGAGGGTTGGTACGCGGACTGTCGGAAGGAGTGCCCGCACGTCGATTTGCGCCAGCGGCATCATGAGATCAACGGTCCCTGGGCTGGCAGCCAGGCGATCATGTCGCGCCCACATCGCTCGGACCTCCTCGTTCCATGGCATGTCCGGATTTGTCGCATGTTTAAACTCCCCCGTGCCCCAAGTGGCGACCACCCAGGCGATGAATTCCTCCTGGTCGAAATCATCGGTGCGCACAAGATGTGCATAGCCTTCGAGCACGACGAGTGCGGCGGTGCGGGACGGATGTGTTGCTGCGAACAGAGCCGCTGTCGCAGACGCGGCGTTGGTCGCCAGGAGCACCGCTTCGCGACTTCCTAGATCGTCCAAGACTGCGGTGATGCTGTCCGACCATTGCTCCAAGGTTGGCATTGCTCCCGGGGTGACGGGATCGGATACTCCCGTGCCGGGTTGGTCGAGAAAGATGAGCCGACCCAGCGATGTCATCGCCTCGACCCAGCCTTGAAGGGACGGGAGCTCGGGGAGAGCCTCGCAGCAGAAGAACCAGTTGGGGACGAACACGATGTCGCGAGCACCAGGCGGCGACGCGCGATAGGCGACGCGCAAGTCCCCGTTCATCGCATAGCGCGTCTCCGAGAACATTGCGGAAGTCTAAGCCGAGGAACGCGACGATTACCGGAGTCAGGCCGCTTGCCTGATCGCCAACGAATCGACGGCACGGGCATTTTTGGAAGACACACCCCGAAGGGGCCGCCGCTAAGAAGCGACGGCGAACAAACGCCATTCACCCGGCACACCCTTGAGGTCATGCGTGCCGCGATCCTCGAACTCGAGACCCGACCCGATCACGAGGTCGCGCAGCGTGCTCGACACCAGCACGTCGTTCGGCCCGGCCAGGGCGCTCACCCGCGCCCCGATATGCACACCGATACCACCGATGTCATCGCCACGCACCTCGCACTCGCCGGTGTGCAACCCCGCACGCACCTCGATGCCCAGCGCCTGCACCCCATCACGGATCGCCATCGCACAGCGGATCGCTCGCTGCGGGCCGTCGAACATGGCGAGGAAACCGTCGCCAGACGTGTTCACCTCGCGGCCTCGAAAGCGATTGAGTTGTACGCGCACGATGGCGTCGTGGGCGTCCAGCAGCGCATGCCAGTCACGGTCGCCGATCTCTACGGCCCGGCGCGTGGAGTCCACGATGTCGGTAAACAGCACGGTGGCGAGCACCCGATCGTCGACCACGTCGGCCTGTTGGCCGGTGAGGAACTCCGCGATCTCTTGGAACGACGGGCGCCAAGGTTCCACGCAGTGGAGCAGGTTGCGCCCTGGCAGCTCGACGTATTTCGCATCGGGTATGTCGTCCGCGATCTGTTTGCCCTGCGCAGGGGGGATGATCGGGTCGTCGGTGTGGTGGACGACGAGAGTGGGCACCCGGATACTCGGAAGCAGCGCCTGCACGTCCATTTCGGCTACCAGAGGCTGCATGAGGGCAACGGTCGCTGGGCTCGCCGCCATGCGATCATGTCGGGCCCAGGTTGCGCGGATCTCCTCGTTCCACGGCATGTGCGGATTGACCACATGGTTCATCTCTCCCGTGCCCCACGCGGCGACCACGGCGGCAGTGATCTGCTCAGGTGTGGGTCCCTCGGTGCGCTCAGCCATCGGATTTGCGTAGCCCTCCAGCACGACGAGCGCGGTGGTGCGAGACGGATGTGTTGCCGCGAATAGCGCTCCTGTCGCGAACGCGCCGGTGCTCGCCAGGAGGACCGCTTCGCGACTCTCGAGATCGTCCAACACGGCGGTGATGCTGTCGGCCCATTGCTCCAAGGTCGGCAGTGCGCCCGCTATGACCGGATCGGACGCTCCTGTGCCCGGTTGGTCGAAGAAGATCAGCCGACCCAGCGACGTCATCGCTTCGACCCACCCTTGAAGGGACGGTAGCTCCGGAAAATGCTCGCAGCAGGTGAACCAGTTCGCGACGACCACGATGTCGCGCAGGCCTTCACGCGACGCGCGATAGGCGACGCGCAAGTCCCCGTTCATCGCATAGCGCGTCTCCGAGAACATTGCGGAAGTCTAAGCCGAGGAACGCCACGATTACCGGAGTCAGGCCGCTTGCCTGATCGCCAACGAGTCGACGGCACGGTCGTTTGGACATCTCATGCGGTCGTAGCACACCTCGACGACCCACTCGGTGATCGTCAGCGGCTTGGTGATCTGCAGATCGGTGGTGGTCTGTGTGAATTCCAATGAATGCAGTCGGCGACTGCCATTCCCGACGACCCGATCACCGCTGCTTGCCGAGTTATCCACAGTCAGAAGTTCTTCCACAGAGCCGGCATCCGACCGCACCCGAGGCCAGTCCTCGGCCTAGGATCGAAACTATGTTCGATCACGATCTGCCGCGGATAGCGTCGCTGACCCATGCTGACGACGCCTCCGTGGTGGCCGCAATCTCCGGCTGCGCGCAAGTCGAGGCGGCCGCCGCGGCCCGCCGGCTGGCAGCCATCGCCGAGCTGGTTCGCCGCCGGGCTGATGGTCCCACCGACTGCGCTCATTGGTCCTGCGATAACTGGGACGCGATGGCAGCCGAAGTTGCTGCTGCACAAGGTATTAGCCATGGCATGGCATCGGGTCAGATGTACCTGGCTGTGGCGTTGCGTGACCGTCTTCCGCAAGTGGCGGCGCTTTTCGCCGATGGCAAGATCAGCGCCCGGCTGGCGGCGGCGATCGTGTGGCGCACCGATCTGATCAAAGACCCGCAGACGCTGCGGCTGGTCGATGCGACGCTGGCAGAGGACGCGGCCCGATTCGGGCCGATGTCGGTTAACAAGACGGCGCAAGCCATCGATGAGGTGGTCGACCGTCATGACCCGGGCGCGTTGCGCCGCACGCGTGTCAGTGCGCGAGGCCGGGACGTGGTGATCGCCGACGCTGACGATCAGTCAGGCACAGCGCACGTGTGGGGCTCTTTGTTCGCCACCGACGCGGCCGTCTTGGACCGGCGGCTGACTCAGATGGCCCACGACGTCTGCCACGACGATCCACGCACACTTGCCCAGCGCCGCGCCGACGCCCTGGGCGCTTTGGCCGCGGGGGCCGACCGGCTCGCATGTGGGTGTGGAAAGGCGGATTGCCCGGCCGGCGCGGATGTGGACGAGCGGGCAACGAGCGTCGTCGTCCACGTCGTCGCGGATGCGTCGACGTTGGATACTCAACCCGACCCGCACATGGCGGGCGAACGGGAGCGGCGGCCGATCACGCCGGATATGACGCTGAAGGAGGCGATGGCGCCCGACCCCGAGCCCGACCTTCCTGCGGGACCCAAACCGCCTGCGGCACGGCTCACCAACGGCGGTCTAGTACCCCCGGCTGTGCTGGCCGAGCTGATCCGTGGTGGTGCGAAGGTCCGGCCGGTGCGTCATCCCGGCGATGCTCCATGCGAGCCTGGCTACCGCCCGTCGGCCGAGCTGGAGCGATTCATCCGGTGCCGCGATATGACCTGCCGGTTCCCCGGCTGCGATAGACCCGCTGAGCTCACCGATATCGACCACACGGTGCCCTATCCGGTGGGGCCGACTCACCCGTCGAATCTCAAGCTGCTCTGCAGAAAACATCACCTCTTGAAAACTTTCTGGACAGGTTGGCGCGACGAGCAATGGCCCGATGGCACCGTCGTGTGGACATCTCCGACCGGGCAGACCTACACCACGCGTCCGGGTAGTCGCCTGCTGTTTCCAAGCCTTTGCTTGCCCACCGGCGAATTGCCCACTGTCACAACGGCGTATCGGCCACCCGGCGATCGCGGCCTCATGATGCCCAGGCGCCGGCGAACCCGAGAACAAGACCGCGCGTGCCGCATCAACGCCGAACGCGCACTCAATGCCGCCCACGTCGCCGAACGCAACCAGCCGCCGCCGTTCTAGGCGCCGAGGCCCGGCACGATGTCGCCCAGGCTGAAGGTGAGCGGCTGTTCAAGTTGTTCGTAGGTGCATGAGCGTGGATCGCGGTCGGGGCGCCACCGGTTGAACTGGGCGGTGTGGCGGAACCGCCGACCTTCCATGTGGTCATAGCGCACCTCGACGACCCGCTCGGGTCGCAGCGGGACGAATGAGAGATCCTTGCCGGCGTTCCAGCGGGAGAATTCGTTCTTGCGCGGGGTGCGCTCGCCGGCTTCGTGGGCCGCCCAGTTCCACGGGTGGTCGTCGAAGCCGGTGACCAGCGGCTGCAGCTCGGAAAACAGCCGTCGTCGTTCGGCCATCGGGAAGGCGCCGATGACTCCGACCGACGCCAGCTGGCCGTCGTCCTGGTAGAGCCCGAGCAGTAGCGACCCGATGGCGTCGCCGCCGGATTTGTGGACTCGGTACCCGGCGACCACGCAGTCGGCCGTGCGCTCGTGCTTGATCTTGAACATGACGCGTTTGTCCGGCTGATAGGTGATCGTCAATGGCTTGGCGATGACGCCGTCGAGCCCGGCTCCCTCGAATTCGTCGAACCATTGCTGTGCGGTCTGCAGATCGGTGGTGGCCGGCGTGACGTGAAACGAGGGCCCCGAATCGGCCAGGGCGGCAACGAGGGCGGCGCGCCGCTCGTTGAACGGGCGCCGTGTGTAGTCGTCGTCGCCCAAGGCGAGCAAGTCGAACGCGATGAAGGAAGCCGGTGTCTTCTCGGCGAGCATCCGCACCCGCGAATCGGCCGGGTGGATGCGCTGCTGCAGCGCCTCGAAGTCCAAGCCGTGGTCGGTGGCGACGACAATCTCTCCGTCGATTACGCAGCGCTGCGGCAGCTCGGCCCGCGCCGCGGCGACCAGCTCGGGAAAATAGCGGGTCATCGGCCGCTCGTTTCGGCTGCCCAGCTCGACTTGATCGTGGTCGCGGAAGCAAATGGACCTGAACCCGTCCCATTTGGGCTCATACGATGCATCGGGCGGGATCGACCGGACCGATTTGGCCAGCATCGGCGAGACCGGCGGCATCACAGGCAAGTCCATTGGTTCATTGTGGCGCCCGGCGTGCTGGAATCATGACGTGGCTGCTCCAGCGGAAGAGCTCGACGTCGACGGCATCACGGTTCGGCTGACCAATCCGGACAAGGTGTATTTCCCCAAACTCGGGTCGAACGGCACCAAGCGACGACTCGTCGAGTACTACCTCGCCGTGGCAGGCGGGCCGATGCTGGACGCACTGCGCGACCGCCCCACCCACCTGCAGCGCTTCCCGGATGGCATCGACGGCGAGGAGATCTATCAGAAGCGGGTGCCGCAGCACCATCCCGACTACCTCGAGACCTGCCGGGTGACATTCCCATCGGGACGAACCGCCGACGCATTGAAGGTCACCCACCCCGCGGCGATCGTGTGGGCCGCGCAGATGGGCACGGTCACACTGCACCCATGGCAGGTGCGCTGTCCCGACACCGAGCACCCCGACGAGTTGCGCATCGATCTGGATCCGCAGCCCGGCGTCGCGTTCGAGCAGGCGCGCACGGTGGCGGTCGACGTGTTGCACCCCCTGCTCGACGAACTCGGTCTGGTCGGATATCCCAAGACGTCCGGAGGTCGCGGGATCCACGTGTTCCTGCGGATCGCCACCGATTGGGACTTCATCCAAGTGCGCCGGGCTGGCATCGCGCTGGCCCGTGAGGTCGAACGTCGTGCACCGGATGCGGTCACCACCTCGTGGTGGAAAGAGGAGCGCGGCGAACGAATTTTCATCGACTTCAATCAGAATGCCCGTGACCGCACCATGGCGTCGGCATATTCGGTGCGGCGCACCCCGATCGCGACCGTGTCGACGCCCCTGACGTGGACCGAGCTGGCCGGTGCCGAGCCCGACGACTACACTATGGCGACCGTGCCCGATCTGATGAACAGCCGCGACGACCCTTGGGCCGCAATGGATTCGGTTCACCAGTCCATTGCGCCGCTGCTGGAGATGGTCGAGGCCGATGAGCGGCGCGGGATTGGCGATATGCCGTATCCGCCGAATTATCCGAAAATGCCGGGCGAGCCCAAACGGGTTCAGCCGAGCCGGGATACGGATCTGACTCGGAAAAACAAGCCGAAATGACGGCGTAGACGCCCGGTCAGGGCTGCTGGATTTCCTTGCTGATATCGACCGGGGCAGTCGAGCCGTCGGTGCGATGGTCGGACGTGTCGCGGCATTCGCCGTCGACTTTGACACCGACGTGGCGGACGAGGTCGATGGACGGGGGAGGCTGCGGTGCAATCGTCAGGATTATGTTCACACCCTTCTTCTTCAGCGTCGGCCCATGGGATTTGAAGTCTGAGTCGGTGCTCCAACCATCAGCGACGAGGCCCTTGATCACCGTCTGCGGGTCGGCGGGCTGGTTATGAGGGATGCCAGGCAACCAGAACGATACGTTGACGACCCCTCGAAATGGTGCCTCGCCCTGGTCATTACACGATTCGTAGCTGAACGTCGCCTCGGTCACCTGGGCGTGCAGGGCATTGACGATGTCGCGGGCGGCATCGACGACCTGGGCACGGGCCTGCAGCGGGGGCAGCGGCTGGCTCACGACCTCACGACATCCGCTGAGCGTCAGGCCGACGCTGGCGACCGCGATCGCGATCCTTGTTGGCAGAGTCCACACTCGTCACTTCCTTTCAGCGGCGTGATGCATGTCGGTGCTTAGCCCGTTGCCCCGCTATGGCGATGCCCAGTGGTCGCTGTTCGCCACGCTTCAGGGTCGACCCATTCCGGCAAACCGTATTCACCGCGATGGTGGGCGGTCAGGCCGTCGTGCTGTAACGCATCACCATGGCCGGAAACCACGTCGGCCATGGCGAACAGCGATTCCGATCCATCGTCAAAGTAATGGGAATGGTCATACAGCGGATCCTCGGTGTAGTGCGGGTTTTCGGCTTCGAAGCGAGTGGCGCCGAAGCGGTCGGTGGAAGGATCGTCTCCCAGCCCGCCCAGGCTCGGACCAGCTGGGAAGCCGGACGGTGTCACATGACCCGGCGACCAGGTCACCGCATCACCCGATGCCGCCCCGACATAAAGATGCCCGCCGGGAGGCAAATGGAAGTCGGCGGCCGAACGCGCCAGATCGGTGCCGGGGGATCCGACCAGCACCACGTCATCGGTCTGCATCCCGAGCGCTTTCGCCGCATCGGAAACGACGGTGGAGCCGTAGGAGTGGCCGACCACCGTCATGTGCGACGGCGCACCCAGGTGGGTGACCGGCAAAGCGTTCACATCGGCGGCCAATAACCGGGCGCCGGTACGGGCCATGTTCGGCTGGTAAAGACCCGGGTCCGCAACGGTGTTCGGGGCGTCGTAGCCCACCCACATCACCACGGCGGTCTCTTTGCCCCAATCAGCGCGGGAAGACTCCTCGTAGAGGCGCAGGCCGTCGGGGTTGGACAGCGTTCCTTCACGCACGCCGGTGCCCAATCCCTTGACCAAGACCGCGGTGTTGGACGCGGTGTCGGGGTTGCCGATCGCGATCGCCCCTGCGCCCTCCCCGCCGAATGCCTCGGGCTGATACTTCAACAAGTACACAGGTGGATGATGCCCCCACGCATCCTCAGCTCTTGACGCGGTGTTGAGGCCGTTCCTTGTTTGGACGGCGTTGTTGTAGCGCATGATCGCTGTCGGGGAAAGCCCATACTTGCTCGGATCGT
>Ga0335072_10004922_pt1 | contig 19733 bp, 12 predicted proteins | sample Lox_Sample_21_FD_206725 | JGI IMG/M metagenome (GOLD analysis project Ga0335072, IMG submission 206725) | Soil microbial communities from Loxahatchee National Wildlife Refuge, Florida, United States - Lox_Sample_2.1 | ecosystem: Environmental > Terrestrial > Soil > Wetlands | place: USA...
AAGTATGAAGAGGCGGAAGCGATGCATCGACGAGCGCTAGAAGGAAGGGAGAAAGTGCTAGGGCTAGAGCACCCAGACACGCTCATCAGCGTCAGCCAGCTTGGCTTGGTGTTGGAGAGGCAGGGCAAGTATGAAGAGGCGGAAGCGACGCATCGACAAGTGCTAGAAGGATAAGAGAATATATAGTATAGTAACTTTGATAGAGAGGGGACTGGGGTGGCTGATGTTTATATATTGTGCCTGGAAGAATTTAGCTCTGTTGGAATGTTGCCACCAGGTGGTTCCAGCGTGTTCCGGATGCTTCCACAACCTCAGGTCTAAGAAACAGTGCTGATTTCAGGGTACACGTTGCAGAAGACAAGAATGGTTGAACAGGAAGCTCCCTACTGATTGTGTCCTTCTATGCTCCGACCTGGTTGGTTTTGCTCGAACCACAAAATGCGGATTTCGTCAACGTCGTGCTTAATCTCTTCAGCGCAGCATCTAAGATCACTGTTAGTGTGTGACGGGTAGACAGCAGAACAGATTCCATTACCCGCTTCAACTTTCTCAGTATGCCTGCAAGATTGTTCGTGGCGGATATGCTGAAATTTCTCTTGACATGAGGCTGCACGCGCAATTAGTCGGTGAGAGCCTGGTATTTGCTAGGTGTGTCTGTCAGGTGACGCCGTACTCGACGGATGGTGCTTTGCGTGCTTTCTTGGCCGCATCTTTCAAGTACAAAACGGATGTGAGGCTGTATCTAGTGAAGAGTGTCCGGCGGGGGCAGCCAGTGCAGCTGGGGCAGCAGTGTCGAGGCGATAGGGCGTGGGAGTGGTCTTGCACTCTAGGAGGAAGGGAGCCGAGGCCGGCGGAGTGCTGCTTTTGGCATCCTCAGGGACGCCATATCGATAAATGTGGTGACCTCGCCGGTCGTGGTTACTGTGGAGCTCGTCTACTATTTGGACCGCTCAACATACTCGGTTTATTAGCCTGCCGCTGAGCGCTAAAATTCGAAAAGCGGCGGCAGAAGATAGTCTGATTGGCGTGAAAAAGATAAGCTGCGGCGTGCAATAGGGACCACCGCACCACCGTTTTTGTAAGATGGGAGATCTGGAGGCTTCTCCAAATCGCTTTTGAAGCATCTCACGGGCATGTATCTCACAGGCGTGTATCTCCTGGGCGTGTACCTCATGGGCGTGAATCTCGTGGGGGATACACTTCATGGGGCATCCATCTCAGGCGTGCGGCTGCGGAACTTAATTCTACGTACCGTTACGATCGAGGCGAATGGTACGTTACGATCAATCATATAACGAATGGTAAGTCCCTAATCATCCTTCCTAAGTGGTCTATGGCCACTCGTGAGGTACGAGAGGTTCATAGGGGTAGCCTAACACGAAGATGAGTAGGAATAATAAGATCCTTCCCACCGCCTATCCAGCGACCCTGTGCTGGAAGCCGTACCAGACCAGACCCCCTCCGAGATCTCATTCGATTCTACCGCCTATGAGAGGTACGCTGACCAGCTGCGTGACGATAATTCTCCGCCAGAATCACCTACTCCTGATCCCGCCCCAGATATAGTGGAGCCTGCTACGGCATCGCACAAGCGCGGGGCGTCTGACGTGACCACACGCTCCGAACGTGAGGTAGAGCATGAACAGGAGCGACCTGCATGGAGGGCTGTGTGGATATAAGATCTTGTTGAACTCGGCATTAAGGGCGGCTCAGAAGAGAGGAAAGGGAAAATCAGAGTGGAGATGCATCTCACCCATGTGTCTCATAGGCGTATAACTCACAGTTGTGTATCTCATAGGCGTATCTCACAAACGTGCATCTCACAGGCGTGCATCCCATGGGCGTGCATCTCACGGGCGTGTCCCTTACGGGCGTGCACCTCATGGGCGTGTACCTCATAGGCTAATCCGGACCCCTTACTCTCCTCGTCGCCCTCGCCCAGTTCACGTCTCCCAAGCCCCTCTCTCCACAGCGACCGGCCTCGCCTTCTCCACTCGCGATCGGCGGCGCATTCAGCTCCGCCGTCGTGCATCTAATGGGGTGTGTACCTCATAAACGTGCATCTCACAGGCATCCACCTCATGGTGGGCTTCTAGAATAACCCCCTACGAACAGCAGGCTTCTGGGAATAGTCTCCTAGAAATTGTGATGCCCCTAAGCATGATCGGAGCCACGAGACGCGGTAAGGGAGGAAGCCATTGCATGAGACAAAAAAAGCTGATTGATGAATCGGTTGAGGCCCAAAAATGCGGCCATCAAAGTGTATGAGGCATTTCGAACTACGACCCTGGTTGGAGAGGTGCTCCAAACGGAGTAGCGACGAATATGGCAGAGATAGATGGGCCGGAGTCCTGCCATCGAGCTTGAGGCTAATCGATGTCGAGCAATACGTACTAATCGCGTTCCCTAGCTGTCCGGCGAATCTCGTTGTCCACTGCATCACCATCCATCAACAAACTCGGCATCAAACTTAACCACATTGGGAGCAGTTGGGTGGTTGGATGGCGAGAGCGGTTGCGAGAGGGCAAAGTGGGAGAGTGATGAAATAGTTGATTGTGTGAAGCTAAGGTTACAGAAAGCATCAACGCAGGCGATATTTGTCTTACTTTGGGCGTTTCCGCCTATCTCACTGCCTACTACTGCCTACATTTGAGTCATAGCGACCCTCGTACTAGTCATTTAGTCCCCTGATTGCTGCCTACAACCGAGATCTTCCACTTTCAGTGAATGCAGGGTCGGAACAACAGATATCGGACTCGCACACATTGATGGTCAAGAAGTTCGGCTTTCTGGCCATGTACTTGATCAGCACTCACCGGACATATTTCCTGAGGTAGAAGATGGGCTCGTTCGATTGTTATCCGTGGCGGAGGTGGTGGCGAGAGTAGAGGAGGGAGGAAGAGATTCAATTAGAGAAGGAAGAGGCAGGGGAGAGGGGAGAGATGGAGGTGGGGGAGATGGAGGGGATAGAGATAGGGGAGAGGGAAAGAAGACGAGGAAACGAAGGAAGAGGATGAAGGAGATGAACAGGAAATAGCAAGAAGCCGAAATCAAAGCTGGAGCCACGCAAGCGGTTAGATAAAGGGGTCTTATTTGACGATTTGTCCGGCTTAGAACCGTCACAGCCCGTTAACGTGCCCCGCATGATGTGTGCGTGAGGCATATCTTCCTATGTAAGTAGGTTGTAAGATTTGTGTAAGAGGAATTCGCTTAGATGTGAAATCGTAGAGCAATGAAAACAAACATAAACATCGTTATCGTCATATACAACATTACTTAGTAGAATCAAGAAAAGTCTTCCAGTTCTGCAGCACCAACCAGATCGATCTTCTGGGACAGCTCTTTCGTCTCCCTCGCAATCTCAAACGCCAATGGAGGTAACTTCTGGGTGAGTGCTTTGATTTGACCTCGTGATGAACTTGCATCAAGAGTTTCAGATTCTGCACTGACGGTTATGAGCTTCGCCTTGCACTGAGCTAGAGCCTTTACGCTCGATTCAGCCTTCAACTTCAACGCTGCTGAGATCGGCGTAGAGTCTTGGATGGATGACTCAGTGGCTGAGACCACGCTGCCGACAATAGATGCAATCTCGGAAATGTGGCTTCGAATAGAAGGCATAGACTCTTCGGCGCGTATCGAGGCAACCAATGATTGTATCGAGTGAACAAGAGCATCTGTTTGATCTTCAAGATAAAGCTAGAACACTTTTGTCAGTATGTTGAACTTGAGTCGTGAAAGACAGAATCTAACTAACCTTGAGCTCTTCTATCTCACTGCGAGGCCTCTGACTAGGTGCCTGTTTTAGTCCATTCCCGAGCATGCCGCTACCAAATGATCCTCCAGGGTGAGATAGCGACTGTCTCCCATCAGTTCCATGCGGCCGTCCAGCATTTGACGGTGGGCTGCTGACAGCGCTATACACACTGTCATTGCCACTGATGCGTCGCGTGCTATGGTCTATGCTAAAATAGCTTGGACTTTTTAGCGGATCTAGCGAACCATCATCGTCATCCTCAAGTTCGCCTGCTGGTGTCGGTCGGATCTTGACAGTCCGCACTAGTTCTACGATTGCTGCTGTAAGATGCGACGCTGCGGCATCTAAGAGACTGACAGGCGACATGCCATTCGACGTGGCAAAGTTCTTCGATGCAGTGATGACATTGTTCGCAGTGGCCGAGACGTTCGACTTCAATTTTGCTCTGCGCTGCGATATCTCATCGTCCTTGGAACTGGTGGAGCTGGTGACGATGTCTTGCGTTATATTTCGTACAGCCACAACAACGCCTTTCATATAATCGAGGACTGCGGAAGGCTCTCCAGCGCGTGCAATGTGGAGGAGTTCATCGATCGCAATTTGGAATTTCGTAATATGCACATCTTTCACCAGTCCATCTGGCCGCGTAAACCCATCGTCTTTGGCAAATCTTGTCGCGTCGGTTCTCTGAATTGAAAGACCCAGTGATGATGCTCGCATGTTCCGTAGTTGAGTTTTCGTCCGTGCGTACCTCGCCTTCCACTCCTTAACCTCCTCTTCAAGTCTCTGGACATTACTTTGAAGTCTCTCCTCTCGCTCAAGATTGCCCCCACCGCCATCAGCCATGGCTCTCATCTCGGCAAGGAACCCGCTCGCTTGTTGTTTGACTTCTTCTGTGACCTTCCTCTGCTCCTTCAACTTGGCTTGTAGGTCTTGGTAGTCCCGTTCAAGTTTGTCGTGCTTACTTTTCCAAGTTGAATCCCCGGATTGAGACCTCTTTGCATTGTCTAGTTGGGATCGCAGATCTCTTTCGGTGTTTGCTTGGTCCATGTGAACTCGCTCCAACTCTTCCTTCATCGATTGATTCAACCTCTCCGCATCTTCGAGCCTTCTTTCAAGGTCTTGCTTGACGTCCACCCATTCACTGCTCATGCTGGATTTTGTCGATTCCTCCAAATGACGTATTTCTTCATCTTTGGTTTTCATGCTGATCTCTAGATCATTGACTCTTCTTTGCAGCTCAACTGCATGGGCTTGAGCAGCCTCAAGTAACTTCGCGTCTCGTCCTAAGCTTCCAGCGCTTCTGGACGTGGCTGAAGTGTCACGATTGCTAGGTAAACTAGCAACAATCCCATCAAGACCAAAGGCGTCACTTCTCCGATCCTGATCTCCCGCTCCACCGTATTCGTCCTCGTCCTCGACCATCACGCTTTTGTTCGGCATGATGGTGTTACTCTGGAACTGCTTGGGCATGGGCCTTCCATAATCGCTGTCTGAAGGAAGTGGTGGATTGTCGAACCGAGGAACTCCGCTGCTACTGACAGAACCATTTCGGGGTGGGTATGCCTGGCCATTGGGTGCATAGCCTCCTCGTGCTCCCGGTGGTGGCGGACCACGCTGCATTGCACCGAATCCGTTTTGCGCGGGTGTCATAGAACTATAAGGAGGATCACGGGGCTGAGATCCAGGGCCAGGGCTGGCGCGTCCACCCCTATCCATCCTTTGGAAGTGTGGGAATCTCCGTTCTAATTCACAGAAGACGTCTGTTGACAATTCACGGAATCGCGTGTCTTGCAATGAAGAAAGTCTCTGTCGCGCGTGGTTCCGCTTTTCATGAAAGTCGTTCCTAGGGAGAAGGTATTGAGGAACGGGCCTCGGTGGAGGTTGACCGAGAGAGGATGGCGCAGACGCTTGTCTTCGCTGGAGCTCGTCAAAGACATCCGTGCTCAGCTCATGGAACTGAACGGGCGACAACCTGAGCAGCTTGTCTCGAGCTTTGTTCGGGCGCGGTGGCTGTTGGGCTCCTCCTCGTAGATTGGCCTTCAAAACACTATAATGTTGCAGAAGCTCTGCCTCCATCCTCCGGTATTTGTTACTTTGTTGGTCTGAGAGTGTTCCGTCGCTTGACCTTGAGTTTGCAATCGACACTGTGGGAGAGGGGCCCAAGGATTGCGAGCCCGACGGTTTGCGTCGGCTGTCCAGGCCAAGACCCATCGGGCGTGGTTCTGGGTGATATCCAGCAGTTGCGTTGCTAAATTGCCCGCCATTGGCAGAGCTGGGTTGGGGCGGCGTAACTAGGTCTCCGCGATTGAAGGGTAAGGAGGGTGAGTATGGGGAGCCTGAGCGCCCGGCGTTTCCAAATCCATTCATGCCAGCCCAGTCACTTCCCGGTGTGATAGATGGAGATATTGTTTCAGCACGGGGCACGGCGCTCATGTCCGCCAGCGGCGTCTCTTGCTTGTAAGGATTCTGGGAATTGAATTTTTGGTTGCTCTGCGTCTCGTGAGGAGGAGGTGGGAGGGTAGGGGACGGATGGCCTTCGGAAGGGCTACGTTGGTACTTCTGCATGTACCACAGCAAGGTCTGGTAATCAGAGGCTGAAACGTGAGGTGAGATTCGGCCGTCGCAGGGTGCGGTGTGAGGCCTAAAAGTTCTCGATCAAAGGAGCGGCTGCTGGAAGCGGTTAAAGCGCCAGCGAAAAAAGAATGGACGAACAAAGACTGTCCCTAGGAAGGGAAAAAATTTACCAAGCGGTCAGCGTTCTTGTGATGCACAGCTCTCGAAAGAAAAAAAGAGTTACATGTGGGCAACGCTGGGAAGCCAGTTGCAAGATCAAGGTCAGTGTCCGGGTGGCCCCCTTAAGTTGCACCTGAATCGGGGGCTTGCAAGCATTGTGCAGCGCTAAGCGATTCTCTGCACGCAATCGTCGAAAGTTTTTTTCCAACCGCGATCCAGAGCGGCTAACATGCACGAGGTCATGGGATTTACATCCGAAAGCACATGACTTGAACATCCCCATATGTACGTTTGGGTCACCCAAGCATTTTTTATGTACATAGCCCTATAGTGTTCGGAAAACGCGTTGCTCACTGTAGTATCACCTACTCCCATTCGTCATGCGGAGGCCCGGTGGCACAGTCAATGGACCCTGCGTAGCCTTCACGAAAGGTTCTACTGCAGCAGAAACTGGCGTGGTCGACCGCGTCGGAACGGCGCTTCTGTTGTGAGCCATGTGCGCCTTGACCAGGTGTCCTGCCGCCAAAGCACTACACAAGCTCAATTCTCCGGCCAAGACAGCTGCACCAATGATTCTAGCCAGCTTTCGTGAATTCTCGCCGGGTGTTGTTGGGTGCGCGCCACGTACACCAAGTATTTCGAGCATGGCAGATTGAGCTTCAAGAATAGTACCACCGCCGATAGTACCAACTTCGATGGAAGGCATTGAGACGCTAATTTGAAGGTCTCCGTCAAGACTAGTTTCAATGTTAGCAGTTTTCTCAAAAACTTTTTTTGTTGGAGAGACAAACTTCTTCATGATTGTAATACAGTTGCTGCTTTCAACATTCTGCGCAGGATCTTGTCCAGTGGCCAAAAACATTGCAGTGACAATGTTTGAAGCGTGGGCGTTGAAACCACCAATACTGCCGGCCATGGCGCTTCCAATCAGGTTCTTGGAAATGTTGAGTTCGACAAGCGCATTGACATCACTCTTCAATACGCTACGGACGACGTCTCCTGGGATGATGGCTTCTGCCACAACTGACTTTCCACGTCCATCGATCCAATTCACAGCAGCTGGCTTTTTGTCAGTGCAAAAGTTGCCCGAGACGGAAATCGTTGACATGTCACTGAAACCGCTCTCCGTGGCCATGACGTGCAATGCCTTCTCCACGCCTTTGGAGATCATATTCATGCCCATGGCATCTCCAGTTGTGGTCTTGAAGCGAATGTACAAGTAGGTGCCCGCCAGCGCCGTTTTCATAGATTGTAGGCGTGCAAATCTGCTGGTGGAGTTGAAGGCATTTGTCATAACCCTCTGGCCTTCTTCGGAGTCGAGCCAGACTTTTGCAGCACCAGCTCTGCTAAGAGTAGGAAAGCCAACACATGGCCCCCGGGTCATGCCATCGCCTGTCACTACCGTCACAGCTCCCCCACCTGCATTGATCGCCTTGCACCCTCGACTTGTACTTGCAACTAGGACACCTTCCGTAGTTGCCATAGGTAGGAAGTAGTTTTGACCATCAATCATGAGTGGCCCCGCTACACCCAAAGGAATTGGTAGGTACCCAATGACGTTCTCACAGCAGGCACCGTGCACGAGTTCGTAATTGAAGTGCTTGTAGGGCGTTTTGGAGCTTTCCAGGCCATGACTCTTCTCAAGAGTGGTAGGTGTCCGCGAAACAACAGCTCTGCGAATCTTCACCGCCCGAGTGAATGATGCGAGACGAGACATCAGCGTAGGATCTTCCAGTGTCTTTTCTATCGCGTGGCCCGGGATTTTTCCGCGGAGAGAGAGTTGAATCAACTCCTCATCATTCAAATGAGCTGCTCTTTTTTCACGGAGTAATTGTTCGCACTCCTCTTTCGACCTGACCTTAGTATCCTTTTGCGTACCATATGGAGCTCTCTCTTTGGGATCGGCAATTGGACTCGCTGGTGCTTGGTGAAGAGGTTCTGGGGTCACATTGGAATGCGGCTCCTTCAAACTCCAGCGTGCAGCATTAAAAAGGTACCCATTAAGTATCAGACTCATAGTTAGTGCAATCAGAATCCACTTGCTCAACACAGGATCCTCTAGACTCTTCAAAACGCCTTCGATGACTCGGCCACCAACCACATTGAGAAATTGATCGGTGTACTCAAGGTCAAAGATGCTGACTTCGTCCTCCACTTCCGAGTAATGCACAGAAGGATACTCCAATTCGTACTTGATGGGTGCGAGAACAGTGACGTACGTTTCAAGCTTCCTCCCTTTCGCGGTGACATATATAGCATCCAATCCATTTTCAGCAACTTTGAAAGGGTCGATAGGTGTGGATGTCAAGACGTTCGCCATTGCCGTTGAGGGAGTCTTCATACCTCTCGTGTTTCGAAAGGGAATGGTGCAAAGGTTAAAGACATTGATGATGACAAAACCAGTTACCATCCAGATCTTAAACTTTGGTACGCTGCTCGCTTTGATCTTTTGTCCGAAAATGTTGAAGCCTGAGCCGGATTCTGAGGCATTTCTAGGCCAGTCGTTGCTTGAGGCGACATTCTCAGCTACTCTCCGATTGATACCGTCCTCTTCAAGTGCCTTCCTCAGCTCAATATGTCGCTTGATGCGGTTGATCTCAAGCTTGATGCATAAAATGGTGGTGTAAAAGGTGAAGAGTAACGCACAATCGAACAATAGGATCCACGCTGCGAGAAAGCAAAATTGTCGGAGGCCACCTTGTACCCCTGACGCAGCCCCAGCCACCAGAATTGCGATCTCGATGGCATAATCTCGGACAATCTCGAAACCGTTCTCCTTGACCGCAGAAAGTATTGCATCTTGTATTGAAGAGCCAGACGATGGCCGTGGCAATTGTACACCATTTCGGACGTGACCATTGGCATCTCCATTCGCAAAGTTCGTCTTGTTTGAGTCGTAAGAAGCTGATAGAACAGCCTTGGTGAGGATGATTGGCTTTTCAAACCCGATAGTGACAACCAGAAAGGGAAGTCCTTCAGATAATAGCACCATATTGATGGGCACTCCTAGCTTAGTAGTAACAAGCAGACCAAACAAGAACGCGAAAACACTGGACATCAACACAGATGTGGCCAGCCAGAAATTAGAGCCGAGCCGTTTCATGGAGAGAAATAAGGAAATGAATGTAAGATGCATCGACAAATATCCGAGTGTCATGATGACAATGTCGAGAGTTTCTGCATGCTGCAGGATATCAGCGACCGACTGCGGAAGACGATATAGATTTTACCTTGATCAAATCAACAAACGAGGTCCAGCCGTCACGCAACCACACTCGGTAAGTCCTGCGCGAGCCATAGCCATTAGACCTAGCAGCTTTCATGATCCAAATCTTCTCTTCTCTGTCTTTGGACAGTTCTTCCGAACCGCGGATCTCCTGAGTTGCGGTAAGGAAGTCTGATATTTCGGACCATGGTACAGAGTATGCAAGGGATGAGTCGTGAGAGATGGGAGAGAGCAAATTCGGAGTTGAAGGTACTGCTCTGGCCGTAACATTACTCGGAATGGGTACCGTTTTGGCTAATGGCGCGAGATGGGAAGTAGACGAGTGAGGGAATATAAATGTGACCAGCGCTAAATGCTGAGATTGCTACAACAGAGTCAGATATGTATTCAGTAGGAGTGCTTCAGGTTTTGACCTTTTCTTTGTCGTCGAAGGAGTGATCGCCCTCTACATGCCATTTCCAAGATGTTCGGCTGGATAATTCAAGAGTTCTGCCTCCTTCTAGTAGAGATGCGACGTCAACCCTCCCATTTCTCGTCTGACTGGTGGTATCAAAGAGGCTTTCTTGCAAAAGACCAACGTAGGATGTGCTAGCTAGGAGCGCAATAACCACGAGGGTGTGAATGGGATGTTGGCACGCGAGGGATGCGATGGAGAGAAGGGTTGAGGTGATCGATCGGCTGAGCCAGCTGTTGTGGCCGCTCAAAGAGCGCAGTTGCTTGGGTAGTAGATTGGAGCCCCTCATGTTGAATGGGTGAGTGGAGAGATGCGACGAAGGGATGTCGGAGAAATATAATAGGTCATGTCATGGTCGAGAATGCGAACAAAGAGGTTGACACATCCAAGAGCTGTCTTGTGAGCAGTCAGCATGGAAGGCGACGGACTTGACTTGCAGGAAGAGAAATGTTTCGTTGTGCTATGAATGCGCGACCAATACATTTGTCACAAAGGTAGATCACGCTCGGGAGAGGGCCTTACTTCAATTATGTCGGGGTCTAATATTTCCCATGTCAGGCTCCAAATGGTCATGTGCTCGCCCTCCGGGAATGGATGCGTTGTATGCCTTCCGCAACTAGGAATTTGTGTGTGAAAGGAAAAGATAAGAAAGAAACTTTGTAAGGCGTTGTTATCGGGGCAAAGCTCCTTTCCCTTCTGCCGTCTCGTTTTAGATTCCAAGCTGTCCGCAAAATTTGTCCCCCGGAGAGAGTTAAGGCAGAGGCTTAGCCTTGCTCTGGTGACGTCCCATTGGGTTTGCAGCTTCACCGCCTTTCGAGCAATCCACGGACTCCTCTTCCGTGTGGAGCCACTCACGAGTGTGGGGTCCCGCCACTGCAGGAACAAGTTGGTAGAAGCCCTGTTCTCAAGAACAAGGGAGCTTCCCGATGACGTTAGACAAGTCTGACCTCCCCGTTCAGCTCTTAAAACACCGTATTATACCTTCAGTCATCGTCCTCGAACGAAGACTTTCGTACTTGATCACGTATTCCAATCTAATTACATGGCCTTCCTCACCATATCCAAGGACACTTATAAGCCATCAACATAATTACCGGATTGCGCAAGTCGAAGAGGTCTCCCTCAGCTGCCTGCTAAAGGGTGTGTTGAGACAAGCCACTGTTTGAATCATAATCCGAAGGTCTATGGTTTTGAGTTGTTTATCCTAGCCATGAATTGGCGGAAAGTTGATGGGATCTATAAGAACTCCAAGGCTTCTCTTCTTCACTGTCTTGTTACGAATAGGCCACATTTCGGTTGCTATTCCGCAGGTAGGGCCTACCTGACCTTGCGAGCAGGTCACCAACGGGGCGAGCAAGTCACCCACAGGGCGAACGCCAGGTGTGTATATAGCTCTTTCCCTCCTCAGATAAGTCACCACAATATAAGCAGTGCTTCCACAGCCAATTCTATGTACACCTGTCTGCTGCGCGCAGCACAGTGTGAAGTTTATAGGTCCCAGTTAGTTGTAACAAATGTTTCGAGCTTGAACGTCTCTTTCTCCATATTGTCAACACCATCAGCCAGCGCCAATCCCATGGCTGATCAAGGCTCGGTCCAGGACGAGCGGTTTTGATCCCGGCGTACCTTGAATCCATTTTCTCCAGCAACGATGACGACGCCTTGCACGGGCGTCGGCATGCCTTCATGTGTAGAATCGTTTTCGCACATCCTCCATGTGATCAGAAACCGTTCGGAATCCGAAGTCAACCAAGTCTTTTTCAATTCCGAATACTCGACATTTCTTTTCATTCCCGCACTCAACCTAGCATTCGCTCTGGTCGTGGCCTGCGTAGCGAGGCTACTATCTGAGTTGATTTTCTGGCCATGCTGGATATTCTTTGTGGCCCGCTGATCATGTCAGCATTTTTGATGGTATGCGATAACCGTTGGCTAGGACGTCGCCAGTTAGGATGTTGACTTGAGAATTAGTCACAACAAGAAGGACCTGAAGACGCGGTCACGCTTTCGCCAGCAAATAATAGTTCCCCCAGCCGTCAGTCTGGCTGCTCTGGGCCAAGGTGGTTGCCTTGTGATCAACCAAGTACGTACACTGTCCAACTCGTCCGATTGCTGGCGTCAACTTTCTAAACGCCACATATTAGCTGATTCAGGTGCTGATCAGATGGTCAATGAGCAAACACCGTTGAACGATTCCCTGTATCAAGGCATCGCCGGTTCCCCAGCTAGCGCACGCTTGCAATCGGACGTGGTGGACAGTGTACTCCCTTCAGCCTGAGGGTGTCCTTCCAGATGCCAAAGCGGATGCCTAGAACCTTGTTCAAACTCTATTCAGAAAAATTGATGAAGCATATAATGGGCCTTCTGCACCTTTCTGGGAGCACCATCATTCTACTCTAGCCGCGGACCTGGAAGATCATGCCTCACGCAAATCTTCAACTCCTCGCTTCAGGCAAATCCTCCGACTTTACCATTATCTGCCAGGGCGTGGAATTCAAAGTTCATAAAGCTATCATCTGCCCGAAGTCTTCCTTCTTCCGTGCAGCGTGCACAAACAATTTCAAGGCAAGGCGTCATTTAGAAAGCAGCTGAACCACTGCTAATCATATGCACAGGAGCACCATAAGGCTACCCTTTCATTGCCAGAAGAAGACCCAGAGATCCTCGCTCGCGTCTTGCTTTTGCTCTACACCAAAGATGTGTACGTGCCATCAATCACAGAGATTGAGAAGACTCTAGCCAAGCTGGTGCCCGGGGGACCTACAACAGAGCGTTCTAAATTTGAGACAAGTGTTCTGGTCTATTTCTGCGCGGATAGGCAAGGCATTGAAAGCATGAAACAGAAGCTAGCAAGAGATGTCAGCTCTTTGATTTCCTGGTTCAAAAAGAAGGACATGGATGATGACTTCGCCGCTTTGGTCGAGAGAGTGTACAACGACATACCCACCAAGGACGATCCTCTACGTACTGCAGTAAGAGTAATGACTCTGAAGCGTCTTTGGAGTCTCGATCTCTTGCAGGCACAGGACATCAGCGATGATAGCGACGATGATAGCAACGATGATGGCGACGATGATGGCGACAAGGACGCCCCAAGGCGCATTCAGGCCCTTATCCGGGCAAACGAGCCCTCTGCCTTGGAGATTGCGATCGATATCATCTCTATATTGAGAGGCTGGGCGTAGTTAATTATAGCTCGTCCTTTCCACTGCTTTTCTCTTTGAACTCACTGCCGTTCGCCTCGCAAACTGCCGTTCATCCAGTAGACGCACTTCTCACTCTCCCTGATTTTCCAAATTTCGTCCTTCTCTGTACAGGCCATCTTCTAGCGGATTGTACCAGTCCATAGCATGCAGCGAACAAGAGATGGGATCGCTTTCCTTTCCAGCCAGAAGCTCCGCAACCCTGAATGTGGCCCCGGTCAGGCAGATCCACATACTGATCCGGCTCATCCTCGCGCTGATGTGGCTTCAGAGCTTGTTCAGACATCCTGAGTGCAAGGGCTCCTATATCAGTGTTATGATAGTAGTAGAGCAGGATGAGTCGTTAGAGAACTGGAAAGAAACAAAATGAAGTCTGTACCAACTCACCACAGGCTGGGGCAATCATCCAGATATTTAGCGTAGCTAAGCAGCCCCCGGCAACCTCCGCCGCCTTAATGGAGTGCCTAAATCTACTCAGAAAATTTAGGTGGTAAAGGATGTACTTTGCACTCATGAGACCCCCGCCTTTTCACCCTAATTGGCAAGGGCGCACCTTGCAACGAACGGCTGCTACGCCTCAACACATCTAGATCACATCTTGTCACTAAAGCAAAGCGAAACATTCTATACCCTAGTCCAGATTTGGTGAGGCCAGAAGTCCTGAAGTCATTGACCATCAACCTTTGCCCCCTGGTGATTTATTGATACTCAGCTCTCGGAATGGCAACGCGCTTCAAGTTTGTCTTCTTTCACACCCCCATCCGCTCTCGGAGCCTGCAAGGCCGCCATCTTCGCTGCTGGTGTAGGCCGCTTACCGTACACCGAATGCTACTGAAGCGCAGGCAGTTCCGCCCGGAAGACACGGCTCCTAGTTGATTAGCCGGCCCCTAAACAGTGCAGTTCATTGATTCAGAAGTCCTCCAACTTGTACACCTCGTATGCAAGCTCCTTGTATGGATGGGCACTAGAGAGATCGTCAGAGCAGCGCAGCAATGTGATCAAACCACAAATAACTTCGTGCGACTCGAAGGTGATGGGAAGACAACAACACAAACTTACCTCTTCAGAGCCTTGACCGCCTTCCTAGCAACATCCTCACCAACGCACAACGTTTTCGACTCTAGCCTCCTGCACCTCTTCCAGCGCACCCACGCTTCCGATTTGCGGATTCGCCGTCGAAGAAAATAACGGAGATCGTTTTGAAGGATTCAGGGACGGTTATGCTTGTTGCGCGCAGCAAACCGGTGTACATAGGATGGTTGGAAGCAACTGTCTTATTGTCTACCTACCTGAGGAGAAGAGGATATCTATACATGTACGTTCTACGTAAATCCTATCATGGATTGGTTCGAGGGCGAGGTCAAGGAAAATCAAAACCCCTACCGCAACTTCGACTTCCAGAGAGGAGACTAAAAGAGTCTTCTCTTCATCAGAGACAAGTCCCCTCAGATCTGGAACAGGCGTGTCACTGGCGGGCAAGACTCCTCATAATGTACCGGGAAAGGGAACTTCTTCATGGTGGGAAAATAGGCCCCAGAAGGCCGGATCTCAAAAAGCAGGGGATTCAAATGTTTGAAGATCGGCGAACGGTTGGAAAGCCTAACTGCGAGGCCAATTTTTCGCTACTTCTTTCCTCGTCAGTCGCGGATCAGGTTCTCTGTAGCTGTAACCGAAGGGTATGACATCTTCCTCTACTCGATCACAGCAATCTGTAATTGAATGGCCGAGCCCCGAAATTCACTCGAACTTGAGCCCCTCTGCTGTCCCTGATAGCCACTACTGGGAAGAGCCGACCACGTACATCCTTGAATGCAAGACCTGAAGCATGCAAAATATCAGCCAGTTGCCCCACTCTTAAAGGGTCCTGCACATATGTGTCTGGAAAAAGCATTTCAGTGAAGAGAGGGATCCCGAATTGCTGTACTTACCCTGCGACACTCCATTTTTGGTGAAGCTAAGCTCTGCATCACGGAGATTAAGGCGGCATCCCACCACGTCTCCGGTTCCGAAGAGTTGACCATATGGTCGGCCATAACCCCGCGCATGGAACTTATTCCCATCATCCCCATGGTATCCCCATGTTAAGGGATCCCACCCAGGCATGCGGTTGAGCGGTGAAGATCTCTCACAAACCCCAAGGCCGACAATGCTGTGTTACATAGTAGCTGTCAGCCTAGTCACTTAAGGTCTGATACCAAACCCCATGTGAGAGACATACCCTGATGAACCTTCACTGATAACCTCAATCTCGAAGTAGAATGTCTCGTCCTGAGGGGAAATAGGGTGATCCGCACGCGCTGAACCGACTCCCCTGGCCCCTGTATATTCGATTATCATATTGTCCTCGCTGACTTTCAGAAGAATCGACTTGTCGGTCTCGCTGAAAGAGGTAGGCCGCGCAACTCTTGTAACTCGAGTGGCATCCCGGTTATGGACTCCCTGAAAGATGCTGAGTATCTCATTTTGATTGGTTGTCGAGGCGAACAACGCCGCTGTCCAGCCGTGCTCGTCTGTCTCGTATGGATCGGCACCTTCGTCAATCAGACGCTGTACCAGGCTCACCCGGCCTCGAGCGGATGCTAATCTTAGTATCAGGTCACCTTGCGAGTCAAGATCAGCACCCTTTTCTAGCAGCATTTCTATTATCTCATCATTTCCAACCTCAACGGCCACATTGAGAAGCGTCTGGCCTCTTTCATTCCGCTGCTCCACTTCAACGTTCGTTCTCTCCAATAGAAATTTGACCACGTTAGTCTGATTGGTTTTTATGGCTGCCATTAAAGGCGTCCGGCCATGTTGGTCCTTGAGGTCTGAGACCAAGTCAATGGCCGGGTTAGCTTCGAGAAAGTCTGCCATTAACTCAAAAGCTTCTCTATTTCTATCGTCAATGGCGCGGTGCAACGCCGTTGAGCCGTTCTCACATTGCTTCAGTGGATTTGCCTTGTTCTCAAGAAGTACTTTGACGGTCCCAGATTCGTAATTGGCTATGGCCAAATACAAGGGCGTACGACCCGATGATTCCACTGCATCCACCTCAGCTCCTTTCTCGAGAAGGATTCTGACGATCGCGGCATTGTCAAAAGCGGCATGTAAAGGCGTCCAATCATTCGGTCCACGGATATTCATGTCGATACTGCGTTTGACAAATTCTTCAACAATCTTGATGCGTCCAAAGTAAGCAGCCGTGTACATGAGTGGCCACCTTTCCGAGGCATTTTTGTCAGCTCCATTGTCAAGGAGGTAATTCACCAAGTCCAAATAGCCATTTTTGATCGCTACATGGAGCGGCGCCTTGCCATCGTCATCGAGAGTGTTTGGATCTGCTCTGGATTCAACAAGTATCTTGACCACGTCATTGTGTCCGTTGGCAGCGGCCAAAAATAGAGGAGTCTGCCCCTCATCGTTCATGGCATTTGCGTCCACCCCCCGTTCAAGGAGATATTTGACAGCCTCGGTGAGCCCTCCCTGGGACGCAGAGTGCAGGAGGGTATTTTTGTCATCATCGATAACATCAATATCTGACTTTTCCAGAAGCAGCTTCATCACTCCTTGATGACCCTGTTGAGCAGCAATCTGTAGGGGCCTCCGCTTTTGCTCATCGACTGCGTTGGGTGCTGCACCCTTCTCCAACAGTAACCGAACCATCTCCAGATGCCCACGGTCAGCCGCTAGGTGTAGTGGTGTCATCCCTTCAGAGCTAGCCGCCTCTAAGTTTGCTCCGTTGTCCAGAAGCGACTTCGCAGCCTCTACGTGCCCACTCCAGGTTGCTAAATGCAGAGGCGTACGTCCTTGAGAGTCAGTGGCTTTTAGCTGACGGAATCGCGGTTTCGCATCTAAGAGCTTTTGGATCATCTCCGCATGGCCTTGTTGTGCCGCGATGTGTAGAGGGATCTGCCCTCGATTGTTTGGTGCTCGAATATCCAAATTGTGTTCAAGCAGCAGATCGGCAGCCTCCAGATCACCATTCAACGCGGCAAGGTGCAACGCAGTAGACCCATCACCATCGCTCTCCGTGGGATCCGCGCCGGCTCTTATGAGTATTCGCACAATCTCAGTATGCCGACTTGCAGTTGCGAGAAGTAGTGGCGTCGCTTCATTCTCATCTGCGGGATCCGGGTAAGCTCCCGTAGCAAGAAGTTCTCTAACTGCTTGTTGTTTCCCTAATTTTGCCGCCAAATGTAATGGTGTGCGCTGGTTGGAGTCGACCGCTTCTGGGTCTGCGTGGTTGGTGACAAGGAGGCGTATAACATCCGTGTTCCCACATTTAGCAGCAACATGAAGCGGAGAGGTAGAAAAATTTCCTTGCACCTGCGCTTCAGCCGCAAGGAGTTCTTCGACTATCTTCAAGTCTCCCCTACGAGCTGCAATGCTGAGCGGGGTGAAGCCTGTGCTCGACACAATATTGACGGAAGCCTTTTCTTTGATTAGGGCTTCTACGGCTCCTAAATGTCCATTCTCTACCGCTAGGTGTAATGGTGCCAATCCGTCTTCGTCGATTGCGTCTCGATGACTATCAGCTCGAATAAGCATCTGCACTAACTTCACCTGTCCACTGCTTGCTGCTAGATGAAGAGGAATGCGCCCGCGGCCATCGATGGTGTTTGGGTCGGCCCCGGCATGCAGAATACTCGAAATGATATCCAAGAACCCTTTGAGCGCTGCAACATGTAGCGGAGTCCCATTATCACTAGCCACAACTTCCACATCGGCTTTGGCATTCAATAGCTCGAGCACCGTTCGTAGATGACCTCCACGGGAGGCCAGATGCAGAGCTGTGTTCCCTTTGCGACAAGTCATGTTGATTTGAGCTCCAGATCTGATAAGCAATTGTACAACTTCCACGAGCCCAGAGGCAGCGGCGTGATGTAACGCTGTCCAAGATTCATTATCAATGGCGTCTTTATCGGCTCCAGCATTCAACAGCAGGGAAATTGCTCTGAGCTGGCCCGATTTAGTGGCCAAATGTAATGGTGTTAGCCCTTGAGCATCAACGCGCGATAGATTTGATCTTGCTTCTATCAAAGTTTGCATAACTTCGACGTGACCAAACTCAGCGGCAACATGAAGCGATGAAGAGTGATTCGTGTCAATTGCTTCAATATCCGAGCCCCTGGACAAAAGTTCGACTACTACGCGCTGATACCCGTTCCGAGAGGCCAGGTGTAACGGTGTCGACTCTGTATCGTCAAGTGCCTTGACATCTGCACCGGCATCAAGAAGCCGGCACACCACGTCCAGGTGGCCACTCTGGGCTGCTAAATGCAATGCCCGTCCGACATTAATGTTACGCTCGAGGAGCTGTTGAACAAAGTCATTGTCGCCAGATTGGGAAGCAATACTAAGCACCGTGGATTGATCGCTTTCGCTACACGGAGAATGATCCAGCGATGCTAAGACGATATCGTTCAATCCAAGTTCTGCAGCAATCAGTAGCCTCTTATTGTAGGTGATGTTCTGGTTGGTTTGCTTTTCTTCAGTAGAGCACCAATTAACATGAAGGAAAAGGAGGTCTGGACCCAACTTTCCAAGAAAATCAAAAGCTTTTGCCGAAATCGTTGATTTATCCTTGACAAGCCGATAATGCATGTGCCAGTATTGTGCCGCATACACCAGGAGACTGGATTGTCGTGCCGGGAGCATGTGGCTCTCAGATCTATCCCCGGTAGATATCTCCGACTGCAAACCCACATGCGAGAGATAGTCGAGACATGTATTTGCTAGGCGTGCATGGCCCCCATACCTATCACCCTCGCTGTGGAGATCCCAGTCGCATTGTGAACTTAGCAGGAAGTCTTTAGCTGACTCGTAGGTGAGCAAAACTTCGTTATTGTGGATTCTGATGAAGCTGCCAAAAGCCTGCTTCAGATCTCCAATGAGATCCTGTGATATCTCATCCTCGGCAATGGAAAATTGTTGAGCCTCTGATTTGATTGCCAAGGCAATGGCGAGTTCCGGGACCTTGAGGGGCCTGAATGCATGAGCGATCCAAGAAAGCGCAGATCTAGCCCACGAAAAGCCTGCCCCAAAATTTCGAAGGAGACAAAACCTATGCAATTCTGGCAACGACTTTGGTATCGACTTTAGTACTGCTTGGACTGAAGCTGGCGTGGATCGAAATTGAATGGTTTTGAGCAACTTCAGCATAAGTGTGGCCTCGAGAAAAGTAGGGTTTGAACCAAGGATCTCTTGCCGAAGAGCATCGTCAAACCCATGGAAAGACGGCTTTGTCTCAGTAAGGCTCGCGACCTCGCTTGTGATAATCCGTTCAATATCGGAGCGGATCCCGTCTTCTAAGTCCAGATCGATAGTGAGAGGCAAAGGCAGATGAGCAAAGACGTTGTGGGCATTTGATATGATGAA
>Ga0335072_10004923_pt1 | contig 19732 bp, 11 predicted proteins | sample Lox_Sample_21_FD_206725 | JGI IMG/M metagenome (GOLD analysis project Ga0335072, IMG submission 206725) | Soil microbial communities from Loxahatchee National Wildlife Refuge, Florida, United States - Lox_Sample_2.1 | ecosystem: Environmental > Terrestrial > Soil > Wetlands | place: USA...
GGCCCCGGTGCTGCTGTGCCGCGAGCGGGTCGGGCTCGGCGGGATCCGGGCCGTGGTGGCGAATTCCGGTAATGCGAACGCGGCGACCGGACGCCCGGGGCTCGAGAACGCGTTCAAGATGCAGGGTGCCGCCGCGCTGGCCAGCCGGTGCTCCGAGAGCGCTGTTGCGGTGGCCTCGACCGGGGTTATCGGCGTGCCGCTCCCAATCAGCTCGGTGATGACCGGGATCGTGCGGGCGACACACGCGCTCCGTCCCGACGGCGACGTCGACTTCGCGCGCGCGATCCGTACCACCGACTCACTCGACAAGCACGCCTGCATCGACGTGTCATTGGAGGCCGGCACGGTTCGGCTGACTGCCCAGGCCAAGGGCGCCGGGATGATCTCGCCGAATTTCGCGACGCTGCTGTGCTTCGTGCAGACCGACGCGGCGATGTCGGTCGAGACGTGCGACCTGCTGCTCGGCGTGACCGTCAAGCGCTCGTTCGAGCGCATCAGCGTCGACGGCCAGCTGTCGACCAGCGACACCGTGATCCTTCAGGCAAGCGGCTCCTCCGGCGTCGCGATCGAGCCCGAGACCGAAGACGAGGTCCGGTTCGGGGAGGCGATGGACGCCGTGCTCCGGCAGCTCGCGCTGAACATCGCGCGCGACGGCGAGGGCGCGCGTCGTGTCGGGCGGGTGATCGTCCGCGGCGGAGGCGACGAGGTCGTGCACCGCGTCGCGCGCGCGGTGGCGGACTCGCCCCTGGTCAAGACCGCGCTGTACGGCGGGGACCCGAACTGGGGACGGATCATCCAGGCCGTGGGGATGGCGATGCCCGGGACCGCGCCCCTTGCAGTGGGGGTGAGGATTGAGGGGATCGAAGTGTGTGCGCGCGGTGGATTCGTCCCGCACGACGAGGACGCGGTGACACGCGCAGTTCAGGGCGAGGAGATCGAGTACGAGATCGACCTCCCAGGAGAGGGCGCCGAGACCGAGGTGTACTTCTCCGACTTGGGACATGAATACGTGACGCTGAATGCCGAATACACCACCTAGTACGTACCCCGATCACAGTTTGCGCGACGTCGGCACCCTTCTCGAGGCGCTGCCCTATATCCGCGAGTTCCACGGCAAGACCGTCGTAATCAAGTACGGCGGCGCGGCGATGATCGACGATGGCCTCAAGGAGGACTTCGCGCGCGACGTCGTGCTGCTCAAGTACGTCGGGATGAACCCCGTGATCGTGCACGGCGGCGGTCCCGAGATCACGAGCTATATGCAGCGTCTCGACCTGCCCGTCGAGTTCGTCGACGGACTCCGGGTGTCGAGCGCCGAGACCGTCGAGGTCGCGAAGATGGTGCTGGTCGGCAAGGTCAACAAGGACATCGTGCTGCTGATCAACCGTCACGGCCAGCCGGCGATCGGGCTGTGCGGAGACGACGGGCTCCTGTTCCGGGCCAAGCGCCGGGCCGCGCCGAGCGGCCAGGACATCGGGTTCGTGGGCGCGATCGAGCACGTCGACGTCGACGTGCTGACCCACGTCGCCCAGGACTACATCCCCGTGGTGGCGAGCGTCGGCGCCGACCGCGACGGCAACTCGTACAACATCAACGCCGACGAGGCGGCCGGCGCCGTCGCCCGCGCGCTCCGCGCGTACAAGCTGATGTTCCTCACCGATGTCCCCGGCTGGCTCCGCGACCCGTCGGATCCCTCGAGCGTCGTCTCCGAGGCCGGGGTGGATGCGGTGGAGGGGATGTTGGGGAGCGTCGGCGGGGGGATGCGCCCGAAGCTGCAGGCGTGTGTCGACGCAATCCAGGGCGGCGTCTCGTTCGCGCACATCGTCGACGGCCGCGCGCCGCACTCGCTGCTGCTCGAGTTGTTCACCGACGCCGGTCAGGGCACGAAGATCAGGCCTGCGGTATGAGCGTCGCCGAGCTTCAGGGACTCGAGCGCGACTACGCGATGCCGACGTACGTCCGCAACCCGGTGCAGTTCGTGCGTGGCGCGGGCGCTCGCCTGTGGGACGCCGACGGCAACGAGTACCTCGACTTCCTGGCCGGGATCTCGGTGCTGAACGTCGGCCACTGCCACCCGCGCGTCGTCGAGGCCGTGCGCGACCAGGTCGGCCGGCTGTCGCACGTGAGCAACCTTTATTACACCGAGCCGGCGATGAAGCTCTCGGCGGCGCTGTCTCAGGGCTCGCTCGGCGGCAAGGTATTTCTGTGCAACTCGGGCGCGGAAGCGAACGAAGCGGCGATCAAGCTCGCGCGGCGGGCGCGGCCTGGGGGAAACGTCGTGGTTCTTGAGGGAGCGTTCCACGGACGCACCTACGGGGCGCTGTCGGCGACTCCCCAGGAGACCAAGCAGGCCCCGTTCGCGCCTTTGGTTCCCGGCTTCGTGGTTGTCCCCCGCGATCCGGCGGCCGTTGGGGCTGCCGTCGATTCGGACACGGCGGCCGTGCTGCTCGAGCCGATCCAGGGAGAGACCGGCATCCACGTCCTGTCCGACGAGTTGCTCGTGGCGGCGCGCGAGGCGTGCGACCGCACGGGCGCGGCGCTGATCTTCGACGAGATCCAGACGGGGATGGGCCGGACCGGGACGCTTTGGGCGTACGAGCAGACCGATGTCGTTCCCGATGCGATCACGAGCGCCAAGGCGCTCGGCGGTGGGCTGCCGATCGGCGCTTTGATAACCGGCCCACGGTTGGCGGACGCGCTGCATCCGGGCGATCACGGCTCGACGTTCGCGGGCGGACCCGTAATCGCATCCGCGGCGCTGGTGGCGCTCGAGCTGTGCTCTGATGGGGGGTTGCTTGAGCGGGTGCGCGTCGCCGGTTCGCGGTTGTCCGCTGGCCTTGGCCGCTTGCCGTACGTGACCTCGGTGCGCGGACGGGGGTTGATGCTCGCTGTCGATGTGGATCCTGAGATCGACGCCGCCGAATTGGCCCGGCGAGCGCTGCTCGAGCAGCGGCTCGTGGTGAACGCCACCGGGCCGGCGACGATTCGCTTCGAGCCGCCGCTGATCGTCTCCGATGACGAGCTTGACGAGGCGCTGGCGCGGTTGGTAGCTCTCGCGCCGTGAACGTGTCTGACCTTCTGTTACCCGACCAGATGACGCTGCGGGGCGCCGAGGAGGCGCTCGGCGGTGCGCTGCCGATCGAAGACGGCCCGCAGGGCGAGCACCTTCGCAACTACTACGACACCTTCGACGGGCTGCTCCACGCCGCGGGCCTGTCGCTTGTCCACGAGGACTGCATGCTGTCACTGATCGAGCGAGATACCGGGCTGGCGCGAGCATCGCTGACGACGCCTCCGCCGCCGATGCCGCTGTTCGCGGCCGGCCTCGAAGACGGGCCTCTCCGCGACGTGTTGCGGGACCTGACCGACGTTCGAGCCTTGCTTCCGCTCGTCCAGATTCACACGCGCGAGCGGCGTATGTCGGTGCTCGACGGCGAGCGGAAGACCGTGGTGCGCCTCGCGCTGGAGGCCACAGCACTGTCGGCGGCGGCCGGCGTCGCCTCGCCGCTCCGGCCGCGACTTCGGATCTCAGCGGTCCGCGGCTATGACGAGGAGCGGCGCAGTGTCCAGGCCACGCTGGAGCAGGACCTCGGGTTCAAGCCCGCGGACGAGCCGCTGGTCGATGAGGCGGTCAGGGTCGCGGGCGGCCTTCCCGGCGGTTTCCCGGCCAAGATCCAGATTCCGCTTCGCGGTGAGCAGCGCGCGGACAGCGGGGCGGCGGCGGTGCTGCGCGCGCTGCTCGGGGTGATCGAGGCCAACCTCGAGGGGACGATCGAGGATCTCGACAGCGAGTTCCTCCACGATCTGAGAGTCTCGGTGCGGCGTTCGCGAGCGGTGCAGCGCGAGCTTCGAGGGGTGTTCCCGCCGGCCGGGCTCGAGAAGTTCCGCGCCGAGTTCCGCTGGCTGCAACAGGCCACCGGCGACGCCCGGGACCTCGACGTCCACGTGCTCGAGTTCGACGCGATGCGCGCGCTCGTGCCGGAGTCGATGCGGGACGACCTCGAGCCGTTGCTCGGCGTGCTCAGCGCCCGTCGGACACACGCGCACTACCGGCTCGTCGGCGACCTGCGGTCTGAGCGCACGAGTCGACTGTTGTCTGGGTGGCGCGTGTTCCTGGATGGGTTGACGGATGCCGACGAGAGCGACCGACCCGACGCCGCGCGGCCGATCGCCGAGGTCGCCGGCGAGCGGATCCGCAAGGTGTACCGCCAGATGGTCCGGATGGGAGAGGCGATCGACGAATCGAGTCCGGCCGAGCAGTACCACGAACTGCGGAAGAAGGGCAAGGAGCTCCGCTACCTGCTCGAGCTGTTCGGCGTCTCGCTGTTCGACGCCGAGGTGGTCAAGCCGATGGTCCGGACGCTCAAGGGGTTGCAGGACGTGCTCGGCCGCCACCAGGACCGCGAGGTACAGGTGGCGCTCCTTCGCTCTCTGGCGCCCGAGGTCGCCAAGGCGGAACGTGGCGAGGAGGCGCTCATGGCCCTGGGCGCCCTGATCGCGCGGCTGGCTGAGGACGAGCAGGCGGCGCGCGACGAATTCGCGGGGCAGTTCGCCGAATTCGCGGCCAAAGAACAGCGACGCCAAGTCAAGGAGACGTTCTGAACATGACCGACGGAGCCCATCTGCCGACGACGACCTACGAGGCCGACCCCTCGCACGTCCATCGCGTCCTGCTGCTCTATAGCGGTGGCCTCGACACGAGCGTGATGCTCAAGTGGATCCAGGAGCAGTACCAGGCCGAGGTGGTGGCGCTGACCGTCAACCTGGGCCAGCCGGGCGAGGACTACGAGGTCATCCGGGGCAAGGCACTGCGTCTCGGGGCGCTCGACTGCCATGTGGTCGACGCACGCGAGGAGTTCGCGCGCGAATACATCGTCCGCGCGATCAAGGCCAACGGCACCTACGGGCTCGGATATCCGCTGTTCACCGCGCTCGGGCGACCGCTAATTGCCAAGCTGGCCGTGGAATACGCGCGGGCCTCGGGGTGCGACACGATCGCGCACGGGTGCACCGGTAAGGGCAACGATCAGGTCCGGATCGACGCCACCGTGGCCACACTCGGCCCGGAGCTGAAGGTGATCGCGCCCGTGCGCGGGTGGCGGATGGGACGGGAGGAGGAGGTCGCGTACGCGCGCGAGCACGGTATCCCCGTCAAGGGCGGCACCGAGGTCGCTCCGTATTCGATCGACGACAACCTGTGGGGGCGCTCGAGCGAGGGCCGGTGGATCGAGCACCTCGACCAGGCGCCCGAGGACGACGTGTTCCAGCTCGTCACCCGGCCTGAGGAAGCGCCGGATGAGGCCGAGATTGTGACCGTCGAGTTCGAGCGGGGGGTGCCGGTGGCATTGAACGGGGAGCGGTTGCCGTTGGTGGCGCTACTGGAGCGGGCGGGCGAGATCGGGGCGCGCCACGGTGTCGGGATCGTCGACCACATCGAGGACCGGATCGTCGGGCTGAAGGTCCGCGACATCTACGAGGTGCCGGCGGCAGCGATCCTGCTCCTCGCGCATGCCGAGCTCGAGAAGCTGGTGGGCACGATCCACCAGAACCAGCTCAAGCCAATGCTCGACCAGCGGTGGGCCTACTTGGTGTACGCGGGCCTGTGGTGGGATCCGCTCCGCAGCGACCTCGACGCCTACATGGATGCCGCCAACGCGTTCGTGACTGGAACGGTCGGGATCAAGCTTTACAAGGGATCGGCCCGGGCGGTCACGCGCTCCTCACCGCACGCCGTCTACGACGAGCAGCTGGCGTCGTTCGCGCAGTCCGGCGGCCTGTTCGCCCAGGCGGCGTCGCCCGGGTTCATCGAGCTGTGGTCGCTTCAGTCGCGGATGGCGTGGCGGTTGCGCCACGGCGGCTCCGGGGAGGGTTGAGCCCCCGGCTCCCGCGCCACCGGACCCCCCCGGAGGATTGAGCCCTGAGGCACCGGGGAAGCCTCTTCCTCAATGGGTTACAAGCTTCTTGGATATATGGTCTGGCAGGGCGGCAAGTGGTACGCCCGCCGGCGTCTGCCCTCGGCGCCGCCGAAGGCCGCGGTCGCGGCCGGGGTCGCCGGCGTAGTGCTCGCCAGTGGCGCGCTCGTCGCCGTCCAGCGCCGGTCCGCTCGGCCTGTATAGGCGTCGTCCGCTCCGCCTGGATAGCGTCGACATCGGCGCGGGGGTCGACCATGTCCTGCTTTAACGGGCGGGCACCTGAGAGCGCGGTGGCAGCGCTCGTTGGCGGATTGACCCCGAAAGAACCTGCATAACACGACAATCGAGCCGATTCGCAAGGACCGTGTCGTGTGGTGCATGTGGGGCACGCGTATTACGCCACGGTCAAGCCCTGACGCGTCAATTGTCGTGTTATGCATGATCCGGCGTGCGCCGCGAGGCCGTTCGCCGGCGCGCCACACCGCGACCCCACGCGCGGACGCGCCACACCCGCCGGCGCTCTGACGTCCGCTCGCGACCGTACCGTCCGGGCTGATGAGCGACCTGCCGTCCGCCCTGGGGATCGAGGCGGTCGAGCTCGTGTCCGAAGGGGGGCGCAGCATCACCGTTCGCGTGACCGGGCGCTGGCGGCGCCGGCGCCCTGAGATGCGCGGCCAGGCGATGCTGGTGGTCGAGACCGACACCGGGCGCCAGCGGTTCCCGGCGATGCCGGAGCCGCCGTCGCTGATCGGGGCGGCCCCGGGGACCTGGCGGATGAGCTTCACCGTATCGGCTGAGCTCGCGCCACAGCTGCCGGGTGGGACGTTCCTACAGCTGGGGGCGGTGATGGTGCGACTCCCGGTCGGCGAGGTGCCGTCGCCGGCTGGGGAGGTGGCGGAGGGGCCGCCGCCGGAGCTGCTCGAGGCTCGCCAGCTCCGCACCTCCGAGCTCGCGGCCGAGAGCGCCCGCCGGCGCGCCGCCGCGGCCGAGGAGACGGTTGCGCGGTTGCGCGTGCGGATCGGGGAGATAGAAGACGAGCTCACGGGCGCCCGCGCCGAGTCTGACCGGCTGCGCGGAGTGATCTCCGAGCGCGAGCGTACGCTGCGGGGTGCGGAGCAACACGTCCACGCCGAGCGCGCGCTTCGTGCCGAGGTCGAGCAGACGCTGGCTGACAAGACTCGCGCGGCCGCGCACGACCTCCGCGTACTGCACGAACACGTAGCCGACCTCGAGCGCGACCTGACCCGCATGCGACGGGCGGTCGACGAGGCCGAGCATCTGGCCGCCGCCGCCGAGTCCGCGCGCGCGGATGCCGAGCGGCGGCTCGCAGAGCGACCCCCGCCGGCGCCGGTCGAGACGGTGGCGCCCGAGCCCCCGGTGCCAGTGTCGGAAGCCGCGACAGCAGAACCCGAACCGCCGCCGCCGGAGGTAGATCGAGCCCGCGCACGCGTGATCGGGGCCGAGCTCGAACGCTCCCGAGCGGCGCCGCCGTCCCCGCCGACGGTGACGGCGGCGCCGTGGCGCCAGCCGGCGCGGCCGGGCGACCAGGAGGCGCTCCGTCTGGAGGAGGCGATGGTCGACCGGTCGGTGAGCCTCGAACGCGACCTGGCGGGCGCTCGCCAGGAGCTCGCCGGCGCCCGGCTCGAGCTCGCTGAGGCGCGCACTCACCTCGAGGACCAGCGGCTGCGGAACGTCCGCGCCTACGAGGCGATCGAGTACGTACGGCGAGAGCTCGAGCAGATCCGCGCCACCGCGCTCGAGCCGCCGGCCCCCGCCACCGCGCTTGAGCCGCCGCACCCCGCCCCAGCCGCCCCGGCGCCCGGCCCGATTCAGGCCGAGCAGCTGAGCGCCGCGCTCGCTCGCCTGCGTGAGGGGGCCCCGCCGGCGCCGGAGCAGCTGGCGCCGGAGGAGCCGGTGACGGAGGAGCCGGTGACGGAGGAGCCTGAGGCCCCGGCGACGCCTGAGCGCCCCGCCAAGCCCTGGCTCGGCAAGGCCTTCCGGGCGCTCGCCGCACGCGATCCTTCCGAAGCGGGGCGGCTGCTCCTCGACTTGCTACCGGCCCAGCGGGCCGCCGATCCGCACCCGGTGGCCTACGACCTGATCATGGGCGATCTGGTGTGCGCCCACGTCACGGTGGACAGCCTGGCGGTCCACGTCGAGCTTGACGCCTGGGCGCGCCCCGCCTATGAAGTTGACTTCCAGCTTGTCGGAGATCTCGCGAGCATTGCCCGCCTGCTGGCTGCCGGTCCGGTAAGGCGGCTGCTCGGCCGCCTGCCGTTCCGCGACCGCCTGGCTCGGGTCCGGGGCGACCGCCAGAGAATCCCGGCGCTTGAGCACCTGCTCGACGCTCCCCTCACCGTGGGCCGGCTCCACGCCGCCGGCGTGAGGCTGGATCCGGTCCTGGCCATGACCCTGGCCGCTCTGATGATCGAGCCGGCCTGGACCGCGGGCGAGCGCTTCTCGATCGCCCACCAGGAGCCAGGCGCGGCGGCGCCCGACGCCTTCCTGCAGGTGCGCGACGGCAAGCCCCCGCTGGCCTCGGCCGAGGCGCCCCATGGCCCGGTGGCGAGCATCGTGGTCTGCCCCGCGGACGAGCTCCTGCCGGCGCTCTCCGGCGATCACGTGGCATCCGTCGCGATCTCTCCGGATGACCGGCCGATCGCTCTGATCCGGCAGTGGCTGGATCGCGCACAGTGCGGCTGACGGGTTCGCCTCGGGGCAAAATCGTCCGGCTCGATGCCTATGCTCAGAGAGTGGGCTGAGCCCGCGTTCCCGAACCCTCGTATGACCGATTCCTGCGCCCACCTGCACGTCCACTCCGAGTACTCGCTACTCGATGGAGCGTGCAAGATTGAAGCCCTCGTCGAGCGGGCCGCCTCGTTCGATCAGCCCGCGATCGGTCTCACCGACCACGGCGTGATGAACGGCGCGGTGGAGCTGTTCACCGCCGCCCGCAAGCACAACGTCAAGCCGATTCTGGGCTGCGAGGCCTACGTCGTGGACGACCACGAACGACGCGCCCCGGGCCGGCTCGACCGCTTCCACCTGACGCTGCTGGCGGCGACGCCGACCGGGTATCGCAACCTGGTCAAGCTGTGCTCGGCCGGGTTCCTCGAGGGCTATCAGCGCGGCAAGCCGTCGGTCGACATGCCGCAGATCGCCGCCCACGCCGAGGGTGTGATCGTGCTGACGGGTTGCCTGCAGTCGCGCTTCTGCCAGCTCCTGCTCGAAGGCCGACCCGACCACGCACGGGCGCACGCCGACGAGCTGATCCAGACGTTCGGCGCCGACAACGTGTACTTCGAGGTGCAGAAGAATGGCGTCGCGGCTCAGGATCAGGCCAACGAGGGGATCGTCAAGATCGCGCGCGAGGTCGGTCGGCCGCTGGTAGGGACCGGCGACGTCCACTACCTGCGCCGAGAGGACTACAGCCACCACGCCGCGCTGCTGTGCGTGCAGACCAAGTCGACGCTCGATCAGCCGAAGATCAGCTTCGACGCGAACGAGTTCTACCTGCGCTCGAACGGGGAGATGGTTCAGGCGTTCGCCGAGTGGCCCGAGGCGATCGCCACCACGCTCGAGATCGCCGAGCGTTGCGACGTGGAGCTCGAGCTCGGGCGGCAGCTGATCCCGCGCTACCCGACGCCGGGCGGCGGGAGCGAGGCGGCGTACCTGCGCGAGCTGGTCCAGCAAGGGCTGCGCGAGCGCTACGGCGACCCCGCGCCGGCGGAGGCGCTCGAGCGCGCCGACTACGAGCTCGAGGTGATCGAGCGGATGGGCTTCAGCGGCTACTTCCTGATCGTGTGGGACTTCGTCAAGTACGCCAAGGACTGCGGTATCGCGGTCGGCCCGGGCCGCGGCTCGGCCGCCGGCTCGCTGGTGGCGTACTCGCTGCAGATCACCGACGTCGACCCGCTCCGCTACGGGTTGCTGTTCGAGCGCTTCCTCAATCCCGAGCGCGTGTCGATGCCGGATATCGACATCGACTTCTCGGTCCGGGGCCGCGATCGCGTGATCCGGTATGTGACCGACAAGTACGGCAAGGAGTCGGTGGCGCAGATCGTGACCTTCGGCAAGATGTTCCCGCGCGCGGCCACGCGCGACGCGGCACGCGTGCTCGGGCACGACTACGGCGCCGGCGACCGCCTGGCCAAGCTGATCCCGGACCCGATCATGGGCCGGCCGCCCAGCTTCGAGGACTGCCTGAAGCCGGGCCAGCCGCTCCGCGCCGAGGTCGACCGCGACCCGACGGCCAAGCAGATCGTCGACGTCGCGCGCGGTCTCGAAGGGATCGTGCGCAACTCCTCGATCCACGCCGCCGCGGTCGTGATCGCCGACCGTCCGCTCACCGACATCGTCCCATTGCAGATCGCCGACGCCGGCGCGGACGAGAACGGCGAGCGCGTGTTCCGCACCGTGACGCAGTTCTCGATGAAACCGGTCGAGCAACTCGGGCTGCTCAAGATGGACTTCCTGGGGCTGCGGAACCTCGACGTGATCGAGGACGCGCTCGACATCATCAAGCGCTCGACGGGCGAGCGGCCTGACATGGCCACGCTGCCGCTCGATCATCCGCCCACGTACGAGATGATGGCTCGCGGCGACTCGGTCGGCGTGTTCCAGTTTGAGTCCGAGGGCATGCGCGAGGCGCTCAAGAAGGTCAAGCCGGACGAGTTCGACGACCTCGTGGCGCTGAACGCGCTGTACCGGCCGGGGGCGATGGACCAGATCCCGACCTACGCCCGTGGCAAGCACCGCCCCGAGTCGATCACTTACCCGGACGACCGCCTGCGACCGATTCTCGAGGCGACCAAGGGCGTGATCCTCTACCAGGAACAGGCGATGCAGATCGCCAAGGACATCGCCGGGTTCAGCGGCGCCAAGGCCGACGACCTCCGCAAAGCGATCGGCAAAAAGAACCGCGAGGCGATGGCCAAGCTGAAACCCGAGTTCGTCGCCGGCTGCCAGGCCTCCGGGACGAGCGGGCAAGTGATCGAGTGGCTATGGACGACCAACGAGCGGTCGGCTGACTACAGCTTCAACCGCTCGCACGCCGCCTGCTACGCGCTGATCGCCTACCGGACCGCGTGGCTCAAGGCCAACTACCCCGCCGAGTACATGGCGGCGCTGATCTCATCGGTGATGGACACCAAGGACAAGGTCCCGTTCTTCGTCTCCCAGGCCGAGCAGATGGGGATCTCGATCCTCCCGCCCGACGTCAACCTCTCAGACCACGAGTTCGTGGTGGTCGACGGCAACATCCGCTTCGGTCTCGACGCCGTCAAGGGCGTTGGCTATGCGGCCGTCGAGGCGATCAAGCGCGCTCGCGGCGATTACGACCCGCCGGCGCGCCCATTCCTCAACCTGTTCGACTTCTGCTCGCGGGTCGACAGCCGAGCGGTCAACAAGAAGGCGATCGAGGCGCTGATCAAGTGCGGCGCGCTCGGGTCCACCGGAGCCAGCCGCAAGGGGATGCTCATGGTGCTCGAACAGGCGCAGGGGGCCGGACAGAAGGCGCAGCAGGACGCGCAGATAGGACAGGGCTCGATCTTCGATTTGGTTCCCGCCGACCCATCCCCCTCCTCCCTCGACGACGCAGCCGGCGGCGCCGGCGACGGCGGCGGGTTCGTGACGCCGAGCCACGCCCCGATCCCGGCGATCGAGTTCGACCGGGCGGAGCTGCTCGCGGCCGAGAAGGAGTCGATCGGCCTGTTCATCTCCGCCCATCCGCTCAAGGACGTCAGGGCCGCGCTCAACGCCCGCGTCGACTGCCGGCTTGCCGATCTCGCCGACAAGCGCGACGGCGACTGGGTGCTCGTGGGCGGAATGATCACTGAGACCAAGAAGATCAGGACCAAGAAGGGCGACCCGATGATGTTCGCGACGCTCGACGACCTCGACACGTCGGTCGAGCTGCTCGTGTTCGGGAACGCACTGGCGGCCGCCGGCGAGGTGCTTGCGCCGGACTCGATCGTGCTCGTCCGCGGCCGCGTGGACCACAAGGATCGCGAGAAGACGTGCATCGTCGCCCAGCAGATCGAACCCTTTCGTCCCTCCGCCGAGGAGGTGAGCGAGGCCGAGGAGCAGGAGGCCAGGCAAGCGGCCGCCATCCCGAGCGCGCTCCGGCTCCGCCTTGACGCGACCGCGCTGGCCGCGTCGGTGCTCGGCGAGCTCAAGGACGTGCTCGCGGGATTCCCGGGCGAATGCGAGGTGGTGATCGAGCTCAGCACCTCGATCGGCGACCGGCGGCTGAAGCTCGGCCCGGATTACCGGGTTGCCCACAGCGCCGCGCTGCACTCGCAGCTCGACGACCTGCTCGGCCACGCGATTCTCTCGGACAGCGACGTCATGACCGAGAACGTGAGCGAAGCAAGCGAGCGCCGGCGTGCCGGCGCCGCGGTCGCGTCCTGATCGCAACTCGACACCCGCTCCTTGCCGTGAGCGCCTGACTTCCGGCAAGCTTCCGGACGTGCTCGGCCTGCCGGACGGCATCACAACCTGTCTGTTCGACCTTGATGGCGTCCTGACGCAGACGGCCAAGGTCCACGCGAAGGCGTGGAAGCAGATGTTCGACGAGTTCCTCCGCGGCTGGTACGCGCGGCAGGGCCAGCCGTTCCGCGAGTTCGTGCTGCCGGACGACTACGACGAGTACGTCGACGGCAAGCCCCGCCGCGACGGAGTGCAGTCGTTCCTCGAGTCCCGGGAAATTGAGCTGCCCATGGGATCGCCCGAGGACTCGCCGGACGACGAGACGATCTACGGACTGGGCCTCCGCAAGAACGACATCGTGCTCAAGCTGATCCACGACGAGGGCGTCGAGCCGTACGAGGGGTCGGTTCGCTACGTCGAGAAGGCACGCGAAGCGGGTTTGCATCGCGCCGTCGTGTCCTCGAGCACGAACTGCAAGGACGTTCTGGTCGCCGCGGGGATCGAGGACCTGTTCGAGGTGAGGATCGACGGGATCGTCGCCGAGCAGGAACACCTGAAGGGCAAGCCCGCGCCGGACACCTTCCTCGCCGGTGCCAAGGCACTCGGGGCAAAGCCGGCCGAGGCGGTCGTGTTCGAGGACGCGCTGGCGGGCGTCGAAGCCGGACGGGCCGGCCACTTCGGCTTTGTCGTGGGGGTCGACCGCGTCGGGCACGCCAACGCGCTCCGTAAACATGGGGCGGACGTCGTAGTCCAGGATCTCTCAGAGCTTCTCGAGGGGGGCGACCACTCATGATCAGAGAGGACGTATTCGAGGTCGAGCCGTGGACGATCACCGAGCGCGAGCTCCACCTCGATGCGTTGGCGCAGACAGAGTCGGTGTTCGCGCTGTCCAACGGGCACATCGGCCTGCGCGGCAACCTCGAGGAGGGCGAGCCGGCCGGGTCGCCGGGTACGTATCTCAACAGCTTCTATGAGGTTCGGCCGCTGCCGTACGCGGAGCTGTCCTACGGAAATCCCGAGGACGGTCAGGTGATGATCAACGTCACCAACGGGAAGGTGTTCCGGTTGCTGGTCGATGACGAGCCGTTCGACGTCCGGTACGGGCGGTTGGAACGCCATGAGCGAACGCTCGACCTGCGCCAGGGCGTGCTGCGCAGAGAAGTCGAATGGGTATCGCCCGCGGGCCAGCGCGTTCTGGTCCGCTCGACGCGGCTCGTGTCGTTCTCCCAGCGTTCAACCGCGGCGATCCTGTACGAGGTCGAGCCGGTCGGCAGCGGGGCCCGGATCGGCGTTCAGTCCGAGCTCGTCGCCAACGAGCCCGTGCCGGCCGAGACGGGTGACCCGCGGGCGGCTGCAGCGTTGCGAGCGCCGCTCGTGCCCGAGCAGCACTCATCCAACGGTTTGAGGGTCAGCCTCATCCACCGGACGAAGAAGAGCGGTCTGCGGGTTGCCGCGGGGATGGACCACATCGTCGAGGGCCCGGACGGAACGGTCACGGTGGCAGAGAGCGGGCCCGACCTCGGACGGCTGACGGTGAGCACCGAGCTCAAGGAGGGGGAGACGCTGCGGATCGTCAAGTTCCTCGCCTACGGATGGTCGAGCCAACGATCGCTGCCCGCCCTGCGCGACCAGGTCGACCTGGCTCTCGCCTCGGCGAAGCGAACCGGGTGGAAAGGGCTCGCCGAGTCCCAGCGCGAGTACCTCGACGACATGTGGGAGCGCGCCGACGTCGAGCTCGAGGGCGCGCCGGCCCTCCAGCAGGCAGTGCGCTTCTCGCTGTTCCACGTCGTACAGGCGGCCGCGCGGGCCGAGCTCCGCGCGATTCCGGCAAAGGGCCTGACGGGGAGCGGCTACAACGGCCACACGTTCTGGGACATGGAGACGTACACGCTGCCGGTGCTGACGTACGTGTCGCCCGACGCGGCCCGCGACGCGCTGTGCTGGCGCCACTCCACAATGGATCTGGCCGCGGCCCGAGCCAAGTTGCTCGGGCTCGAAGGCGTCACATTCCCGTGGCGGACGATCCGCGGTCAGGAGTGCTCCGGGTACTGGCCGGCGGGCACCGCGGCATTCCACATCAATGCCGACATCGCCGACGCCGTCCGCCGCTACGTGGCCGCGACCGGCGACACCGAGTTCGAAAAGTCGGAGGGCATGGACCTGCTCGTCGAGACCGCGCGGATGTGGCGTTCTCTCGGCCACCACGACTCGTCGAGCGGCTTCCGGATAGACCGGGTCACCGGACCGGACGAATACACGGCGCTCGGGGACAACAACGTCTACACCAATCTGATGGCCGCTCGGAACCTCGAGCACGCCGCCGACCTCGCCGTCCGCTACCCGCACCGGGCCGGTGAGCTCGGCGTCGGTGAGGAGGAGATCGCGAGTTGGCGCGACGCCGCCGCGGCGATGGTGATTCCGTCGCCGGAGGGCGGGGTCACGCCCCAGTGCGAAGGCTTCACCAACCTCCGCACGTGGGACTTCTCGAAGACCCCGGCGGACCACTACCCGCTGCTTCTGCACTACCACAATTACATGCTCTACTCGAGCCAGGTCGTCAAGCAGGCCGACCTCGTGCTCGCGCTTTACCTGTGCGGTGACCGGTTCGACGCCGAGCAAAAGGCCCGCGACTTCGACTACTACGAAGCGATCACCGTCCGCGATTCGTCGCTGTCGGCCTCGATGCAGTCGATCGTCGCGGCCGAGTGCGGACATCTCCAGCTCGCACTCGGGTACCTGGCCGAGACCGCGTTCATGGACCTGCGCGACCTGGCTTCGAACACGCACGACGGGGTGCACCTGGCGGCTCTGGCGGGCGCCTGGCAGGCCGTGGTGGCCGGCCTCGGAGGCATGCGCGACTACGGCCGGACGCTGTCGTTCGCGCCGCGGCTGCCGCCTCGGCTGACCCGGCTCAGCTTCGGGCTGCTGTATCGGGGGCGCCGGCTCCGCGTCGAGGTCTCGGGCGACGAGGCCACGTACAGCCTGCTTGACGGGGAGCCGCTCGAGCTGATCCACGATGGCGACAGCTTTACGGTGACGCAGGAGTCTCCGGTTTCTCGGCCGCTCGCGCCGGTGCCCCACCGACCCGTGCCGCAACAACCACCGGGACGGGCGCCGGCGGTAGAGCTCGGCGATTTCCACCCACTCCCGCAGGCGACCCACGGAGGGTGAGCAAGCCCACCGGCGGGTGAGCGGTTTCCGCTTGGAGCGCGCTGCAAACGTGTGCATAATCCGTTTGCGATGGCGACGAGCAAGGTGAGCCTCGCCGGGCCGATCACGCTCCGGGACGTGGCGCGGGCCGCCGGGGTGCATCCGGGGACGGTCTCCCGTGCGCTCAACCCGGAAACCCGCGCGCTCGTCAACGACCGCACCGCTCAGCGCGTGCTCGCCGCGGCCAAGGAACTCGGCTACCGCCCCAACCCGATCGCCCGTGGCCTGCGGACCAATCGCTCGCACACGGTCGGGGTGCTGGTCCCGGACCTGATGAACCCGCTATTCGCCGCGGTCGTCCGCGGCATCGAGGACGGCCTGCGCGACGCCGGCTACACCCCGCTGATCGCCAACACCGACAACGACACCGAACGCGAACGCGTCGCCTTCGAGGCGATGAGCGCCAGGCAGGTCGACGGGTTCATCGCCGCCACCGCCACCCGCGATCACTGGCTGCTCGCCGACGCGGTGCCCCTGGGCGCGAAGGTCGTGCTGGTCAACCGCCGCGTCGACAGCGACGCCCTTCCGGCCGTGACCGGCGACGATCATGAGGGCGTCCGGCTGGCCGTCGAGCACCTAACCGGGCTCGGTCACCGCCGGATCGCCCACCTCGCTGGATCCCAGGCGCTCTACACCGGCTGGTCGCGTCACCAGGGATTCGTCGACGCCATGCGCGCGGCCGGCCTCAAACCCGACCCGAGTCTGATCGTGTTCAGCGAGGCGTTCACTGAGCGTGAGGGCGCGCGCTGCTGCGGAGGGCTGCTCGACCGCCGGCGCGACTTCACGGCGATCGTCGCCGGCAACGACCTGCTCGCGCTGGGCTGCTACGACGCGCTCGAGGAACGAGGTCTCCGATGCCCGGCCGACGTCTCGGTCGTCGGCTACAACGACATGCCGTTTGTCGACCGTTTCCGGCCGCCGCTGACAACGGTGCGTGTCCCGCACTACGAGCTCGGCGCCACCGCCGCCCGCCTGATGCTCGAGCAGCTCCAGGGGATCGACCCGCCGCCCCGCCAGCTGCTGCTCGCGCCCGAGCTCGTGGTTCGAGGGTCGACCGCGGCGCCCGCGGGGGCAACCGGCCCACCGCCGCGGTCCCGCCGCCGTAAAGCAGATCACAACACGCCCTCCCTTGACACCTCACAGTCACGACGATAACGTCGCACACGATTGCAGCAAACGTTTGCAGTCCGGGTGATGGAGCACGTGAAGACCCGCTGGTCTTCACGTGAGTTCGGTGTCCAGAAGTCGACGTAATCACCGCTGGGAGGAGAAGGGCGAGATGACAAGGTCGAGGCGACAGGCTTTGATCGTTGCGGCCGTGGCCGCCATTGCCGCGTTCGTCGCGGGGTGTGGAGGATCGAGCAGCAGTTCTTCGAGCGCCGGAGGCTCGAGCGCGAGCACGGGTTCGGGCACCAGCAGCTCGAGCAACAAGTCGCCGATCACGATCGGCACGTCGCTGTCGCTTTCGGGTGACTTCGCCGCCGACGGTCAGGCGTTCGAGAAGGGCTACCAGCTGTGGGCCGCCGACCAGAACAAGGCGGGCGGCCTCATGGGGCACCCGGTGAAGCTCGACATCATCTCTGACGCCTCGAGCCCCGCGCAGGTCGTGACCAACTACCAGAAGCTGATCTCCTCCGACCACGATCAGCTCGTGTTCGGCCCGTTCTCGACGCTTCTGACCGTGCCGGCGTCGAAGGTCGTCAACCGCTTCGGCTACGCGTTCGTCGAGGGCGCAGGCGGCGCGCCCGCAGCGTTCGGCAACGGCCTGAAGAACATCTTCGACGTCAGTCTGCCGGTCGTCGACAACCTGGTGCCGTACGCGAAGTGGATCGCGTCGCTGCCCGCGTCTGAGCGGCCGAAGACGGCGGCGTACGCGACCAGCGATGATCCGTTCACGCAGCCGCAGATCCCGCTCGCCCAGAAGATCATGCAGGCGGCCGGAATCAAGACCGTCTACAACAAGGTGTTCCCCGCCGAGGTCACCGACTACACGCCAATCGCGACCGCGGTGGCGAGCAGCAAGGCCGAGGCGGTCGTGCTCGGATCGGTTGACGTGCCGACGGTGTCCGCGTTCGTCCATGCATTCATCCAGCAGCACTACAACCCCAAGTCGTTCATCGCGACCGCGGGACCCGACCAGGGAGACGCGTTCCTGAAGGCGGTCGGGGGTGCCTCGAACGCCGAGGGGATCATGTACCCGAACGGGTGGTATCCCGGCTACGCCAACGCGGCCAGCCAGCAAATGGTCAACGAGTACGTCTCGAAGTACGGCGGAAATGCCGCCGGGGTTAACGCGGACGTTGCCGAGGCCTACTCGGTGGGCCAGGCGGTGGCCCAGGCGGTCGCCGCGACGCACAGCCTCGACAATTCGAAGATCATCTCCTACCTGCACAGCGGCGTGACCCTCAACACGGTCCAGGGACCGGTGAAGTTCAACTCGCTCGGTGAGAACGGCGCAGCGGCGGCGTTCGTGTTCCAGTGGCAGAAGGGCAACCAGGTTCAGGTGCTGCCGGTCGGCGCCTCTGGCTCCAAGGCGGCCACGTATCCGAAGCCGAACTGGGGATCGTGAGCGCCTCCTCGCTTGCCAAGGCGGTCATCGACGGGATTCTGACCGGCGGCGTCTATGCCCTGATGGCCGCCGGGCTCACGCTGATCTTCGGCGTGATGGACATCATCAACATCGCTCAGGGCGCGCTGATCGTGCTCGGCGCCTACATGAGCTACGTGCTGTCGGTACATCTCGGGATCGACCTGTTCGTCGGGTTGATCATCACCATCCCGGCGTTCTTCGTGCTCGGAGTCTTTATCGAGTGGGCGTTCATGCGCCGCCTGCGGGACCAGGAGCGGACGGCGATGTCGATCCTCGTGACCTACGCGGTAGCGATCATCATCGAGGGCATCCTGAGTGTCATCTTCGGAGTGGATTTCGTCCAGCTCCAAGCCTCGTACATCAACTCGAGCTTCCACCTGCTGGGCTTCTACCTGCCTTACATCTACGTGTTCGGCTTCCTGCTCGCGGTCGTTCTCCTGGGCGTGCTCTATTACATCCTCTACCGCACTCACTTCGGGCGGGGCGTGCGAGGGTCACTGCAGAATCGCAGCGCAGCCGAGTTGATCGGCGTGAACGTAAATCGGGTGCGGGCCCTGTCGGTGGGGATCGGGGTGTCGGTGACGGCAGCCGGCGGCATGGTGTTCGGCGCGACCAATTCGTTCAACCCGAGCAGCGGCTACGACCTGATCTCGCGCTTGCTCTCGATCGTGATTCTCGGCGGCCTCGGCAGCATCGGCGGCGCGCTCGTCGCTGCGGTGTTCATGGTCACGCTCGAGGACGTGGTCGCGGTCGTGTGGTCACCGGTGTGGGCGACGCTCGTGTACTACGCCTCGCTGATCGTCGTGCTCTCGTTCATGCCGAACGGTCTGTTCGGAAGAGCGGCCATTCGAGCTCAGTGAGGCCAAGGGCCGCGGTCTGGTGACGGCACGCCTTACGGTCCGAGCGCTGCTGGTCGCGATTGCGATCGTGATCCTCGGCGTGTTTCCACTCGTGTTCTCGAACCCGACGACGACGTCGATCGCGGTGTTCACGGTGATCTACATGGTCGCCGCGTCCTCGTGGAACATGTTCAGCGGCTATTCCGGATACATCGCGCTCGGCCACGCGGTGTTCTTCGGGGTCGGTGCGTACGCGCTCACGCTGCTGGCCAACCACCTCGGGTTCGCGGCGGGGTGGGGCATTTTCGCGCTTGTGCCGGTGGCCGGCATCATCGCCGGCCTGATCGCGATCCCGACCGGGCTGATCGCGCTCAGAGCGCGCCGCCACACGTTCGTGGTGATCACGATCGCGTTCATGTTCATCTTCCAGCTGGCTGCGTCCAACTTCGCCTTCACCGGCGGCTCGTCGGGCCTGCAGCCGCCGACCCCGCTGTGGTCGGCCACGAGCTACAACGACCACTTCTATTACGTCGCCGCGGTGATCCTTGTCGCCACGGTTGCGCTGTCATGGCTCGTGCGTCGGTCGCGCTTCGGGCTTCAGCTGTTTGCGATTCGCGATGACGAGGAGCGCGCTCGCGGGCTCGGTGTCCGCGTCGGACGGGTCAAGCTGTCGGCGTTCGTGCTCTCAGCGATCCCGATCGGGATGGTCGGTGGTGTCTACGCCTATTTCCTCGGCCAGATCTTTCCTCAGT
>Ga0335072_10004924_pt1 | contig 19729 bp, 11 predicted proteins | sample Lox_Sample_21_FD_206725 | JGI IMG/M metagenome (GOLD analysis project Ga0335072, IMG submission 206725) | Soil microbial communities from Loxahatchee National Wildlife Refuge, Florida, United States - Lox_Sample_2.1 | ecosystem: Environmental > Terrestrial > Soil > Wetlands | place: USA...
CTCGGGGCGATCGCTGTCCTTGGAATTGGGATGGTCGCGTTCCTTTCGACCAAGGGAACGCTCAAGAGGAGCCTGCCGGCACAAACCAGCAAGCCCAATCTCGGACAGTCGCAAACCGCAGGTTCGGGTGGAAACCTGCTGCCTAACAACGAGGTCAAGCCGACTCCCAATGGTGCGCAGGAGCCTGGCACGGTGGACGCCACCGACATCGAGCGGACAAAATCGCCTGAGAATCCGCAAGCCCTGTCTCAAAAAGGGATCGGAGCAAACCCATCCCACAATCCCAAAACTCTCGGAGAGGTGGGGAAATTCAATGAACCGAACACCACTCCGAACGCTGAATCTCGATGGACGCCTCCGCCTTACGGAAGCGAGGACTCCGCGAATCAGCAGGCAGAGAAGAGGATCGTGGATGCGCTGGATGCCCCATCTCTCGTCTTCACGGCGCAGGAGCAGTCTGCACTCCGCTCGGAAAGCGTGAACGCGGTGCAGGCTCCTGTCAATCTCGGTTTGGTCCCCGGCTACCATGTCGCGGCACGCCTCGAATCGATGGCTACCACGGCTGTGCATGCGCCTGTCGTCGCCGTGATCGAGTACAACTATGAGCGCGATGGAGAGGTCATCATACCTGCGGGAACCCGTGCCGTTGGCAAAATCACGCAGGCAGATCCGTCAGGACTCGTGAATATCGAATTCTCCTCGCTGGAATACCCGGACGGCTCTTCTGTCCCGATAGATGCTGTTGCCGCAAACACGAACCTTCAGGCGATAAAGGGCAAAGTGACGGGGCGGCAGCGCGGTAAGAACATCTTGGTTCGCTCCTTGTCGGGGATTGGCGAGACCGCGGCGATGATTGTGGGAGCGCCCAGCGTGAACAGCTCCTTTAGCGAAAACGACCTCTTGCGGATGCAGGTCGCGAACAATATCGGAAACGCTGGCGACGAGCAGATCATGCAAATGCTTACGCTCGAGCACATCGTTGTCAGCGTTCCCGCCGGCACAGAGATCTACATCGTGTTTGAGAAGTCCGCCGGAGCGAACAGTTCCGGCTCAGAGAAGACAATTCAGGTTACGCACGAGGGCAACGGCGTCACCCAATCGGCCAATGCTGAACAGCAATGAAACAGCAAATCAGCGCCTTCGATATCGAGGACTGCTCCTGTCGGAGTGATGCTCAGGATCAGCGCAGAGGCGGTGGTCGAGGCAAGGCAAGATGGAGACGCTTTGTCAAAGTAGAAAAACTGCGGACCAGGCTTTTGTGGCGTTTCGTCGCAGGATGAGGCATGCCGTCCAGCGAGTGGCGATTGTCAAAGAAGAAAAACTGCGGACCAGGCTTTTGTGACAACATCCGGCCGCCCGTGGGGCTGGATGGCTTGAGAGTTTTGGTAAAGAAGACACTCGCGTACCAGGCTTTTGTCGCAAAGTTCTGTCCCGATCGCGCGAAAGCAGGAGCGCGGTCATAGGCGAGCGAGGCCTTTGGAGCCGAAAGGAGCCCGTCGAATTGGGGGAACCCTTTGAGTGTCGTTGGTACGAAGCCCGTACGGTCAGCAAACAAACCTCTCTTGAGCGTGCGAACGACGGAGGGCCAGCCCGCTCGGGTTTACCGCCTCAAATAGCTCACTCTCCAATTCCTGGAGTTCTGCAATACTATTCACTGTGTCAGTAGCCCAGATAGACTGCCTCTGGCTGCCACGCCGCTGACTGAAGGCCGAAGTAATCGCGCACCACATGTTCTGCCGTAGTGAGAGCGCCTTCAACCCAGCCTTGGCTGCCGGAGTATGCCTCGCCCACGATGAACAAATCCTCGCCAGCGAAAGGCCGCCGAATGCCTTGCATTACGCCGCGAACATCAATTCCGGGTGCCCAAAAGTTCCAACCGCCGCCAAACGGGTCGTGACCCCAATCCTTATATGCGGCCAGCAGTTCGCCCGGACGACCGTGGGGATCGGGCACAGGATCGGGTAGAGGCTGATTGAAATGTAGATACTTCAGTTGCTCCTGTGCGTGACGAATCATCTCCGCCGGGGCCGGTAGGAAGCCGGGTTCCTCAGCAAGGGCCTTCGCCATCTCCTCAACGTGGCGCTGGTATGGCGATTGAGCACTTGACGTTTTGGCCTGCAGCGATTCAGCCGCGCTCTGCAGGCGTAGCCGCTGTTGCGGACGCATGTCGCGTGGATCTTCAAGCGATCGCCAATACGAAACCGCACTTAAGTCATCATACGAAGCCATAACCAAACCGGGGCCATTAAGTATCGGGCTTCCCGACATCGGCGGTCCAAACGGCTCGGCAACGGGTGGGAAATAGTACGTTTGGCGAATTGGCAAATCCGAAACACTTCGTCCTGCCGCGATGCTGACCGGAGGCTGCCGCCACCATGGCGTGTCATAGGCCAGAAACAGCTTGAAGGCCGGGTATGGAATGACGGACTGAATATAATCCACTAACCGCAGCGAGCGTCCCATTTCGGCGTCCACGGGCTTTTCCCAGTTCCAGAAGGGGGTTTCATCGAGCAGCTCGAGGGAACGCCGCGGCATTGCCAACACAACTCGCTTACAAACGATGGGATCGCTATTCCGAATCTGGAGCGTAAAGCCGTGATCCGACCGGTCAATCTTAGTGACGGCGTGCTCAAGAAGAATCTCTCCGCCGGCATCGAGTACCTGATTCTTAAGCAAACCCGGCAAATAATCGTAACCTTCGAGCAGCGTCTGATAGTCCGGGTTCTGCGTGAAGTCCAGGTATACCGATTGCATAGCCTCTGCGGCGTTCCAGTTGTTGGTGAGGCTGTAGTAGCCGAAGCCATCGGTGACGAAGCTATAACCCTCTGGCGAAAGCAAGTCGGACAGTAGGTTCCAAAATCCGATGTCCCATAGTTTTCTCCCGCGGTAGCGCAACTCTGGTTTCACCTCATCCCATTCCTTCCAGACCGTCGGTTGGGTTTTGCCTCCGAGGATCTGTGCAATGGTTTCGCGGTTAGCCCGAAGAAGCGTCTGGATAATCCCGGCGGCAATGTCTCCAGGACCGGCGTAGCGAGCCGCCGCGTCGAGAAGGTAAGGAACCCTGGCTGGGTCTGCTAAATCCGCTGACTTCAAGATCCGCTGACGGAGATAGGTAAGGTTATTGCCGTTGGGGTCCGAGACGAAGAACTTAACTGGAGGGTGCAGTTGATCGTTCTCGACGAAATGTTGGATCAGCGACCATACCAATTGTTGTTGCGAAAAGAACCTCATTCCACCCAATTCGCCGTGGAGCGCGGTGTTATCCGGGAATGGGCGCCACGTCAGAAGTCTTCCGCCAATCCGCTTACTTAACTCGAGAACTGTGACGCTTGGACGATGCACGCCCTCGCCATCCTGGGGCTTGCCAGTAAGAATGCGCCATGCCGTGTAAAGGCCCGAAACGCCTCCACCCACGATGACCACATCAACATGCTTCGGATTCTGAGGCATATTTGCTCCTAATTCGCGTGAACTGTGGAGTGATAGAACACGTCGAGGGGTGGCTGACCGGAAGGAGGCCCCGCCTCTCCCGCTTCCGCCGCATGGGCCGTAAGCTTTTCCATTGCATTGGGGGGGCCATCGGCCATTACAGCCGGATCGGAGGAGATTTCAATGACGTAGGCAGTCCGTTGTGAGAGCACGTGGTCGACGCCCGCTGCAATGGCTCCCTGAACTCGCGCGGGATCCGTTACCCGCTCTCCGTGATGAACTCCGAAGGCTTTGGCAATCTCTAGGAAATCGAAATCGGGTTTATGAATCTGAAGGTAAGAAGGATTGTTCGTCACGGGAACCCAGTTAAACCCTTCCGTATGCCCGTAGGCCGCAACCACGGTGGCGAGTCCCTGGATCAATGTGCGGTACTCGCGGTTGTTCATGACGATATAGAGAACTGGCAGTTGGCGATGAGCGCTGGTCCACCAAACTTGTGGATAAAATAGCGTAGAGCCGTTTCCAACGGCATTGATTACGAGGGCTGTCTCAATCCCCTGTACTGCCCGGTCGACCAGCTTAATTCCAAGCGACGCCGGCATTGACCAGCCCAGGGATCCGCCCTCTACGCAGTAATAACTGACTGGTTTGACGAAAGGCAGAAGGTACTGAAACGGTGCGCTATCCGAAACCGCTTCGTGAACATAGACATATCTATCACGAAGTTCTTTCGCCTCTACTACTTGATGAATAGCATCAGCCACAACGGCGGCACGAATGGGTGTGACGGTCTTCGACAGGTTGAGGTAAGCCTTCCATTGCACGCCGCGTTGGTCGGCGAGCGCCTTCAGATTCGCATTACGCTTGGCAGCTGCAGCGGAAGGTTCAGGGCCGAGTCGATCATTCAATGCCCTCGCCGATGTAGCGATATCGCCGAGTATGCCAACTTCGCCAAAATCGTTCTTGGCAATGTCCCATGTATTGTTGGTCAGGTAGACCTGCCTGAGCTTGTGAGGAATCAGTGGGCCGTCGCTGTATTTGAAGACAGTGAGTTGCGCCTGAGAGCCCCAGCCGCACAGGAATGCGACATCGTGCAAGTTCAACCGCTCTTGAATCGCCTGTTGAGTGCCAGGCAGTTCGCCTTGCCAGTGATAATCGGAATTGGGGTAATTGGCCATGCTGCTTTGGCCTTCGAGGTAGACCGGAGCACCAAGCAGCTCCGCGAGATGGGTGATCTCGCTCCATGCCTTCGAGTAACCAACAGCGTCGCCAGCGACGATGACCGGATTCTCTGCGGCCGAAAGCATTCGAGCGCCTGCCTCGATCGCTTCCGGATCAGCAAGGAAGCGCGACGGAATCCGGGTGACTTTTAGCGGTTCGTCGTAACCGGGTTCAACTTCGTGCACGAGAAAATCCCAGGGAAGGGATATAAAGACCGGGCCGGACGGTGGGGCCATTGCCTCCTTAAAAGCGCGCTGGAGCACCATGGGGACCTCCTGCCATGAGCGCGCCTCGTGGGCCCACTTCGTGAACTGCCGCGCAATCTCCACAACGTTGGAAGCAAGCAATGGCTCCTGGGCAACAAGCTGATTGTGCTGTTGCCCACAGAGAATCACCAGCGGTACATGTGATTTCCAGGCGTTCGAGAGATTGCCGATGCTGTGCCCGGTACCTGGAGTCACGTGAAGGACCACGACGCCTGGCTTTTCGGCCATGCGCGCATATCCCATTGCGGCGCCCAGCGCGATGTTCTCGTGAAGACATTGGATATATGTGACCTGGTTTGAGGGAATATCGGAGCCATCAATGATGGGAATTTCATTGGTACCCGGAACTCCGAAAATATACTTAATGTCTAAATCACGCAGAGCTTCAAAAACATAGTCGCGAACCCATTTACGAGACCGCTTCATGCTGAACCTCCTTCATTCGCGAACTATGAATTTCAAGAGCAGCCCGGACCGCCGATTCCAGGGCGCCTTCGATCCATGCGTGTTTCAAAGAAGTGTGTTCCCCGGCGAAATACACCGGGCCTTCCGGTTCGGGAATATGCGGATGAAGGCTCGTCAGTTGTCCCGGGGAGAAGACTGCCGCCTCCCCGAATGCGTAATAATCCTCCATCCAACTCTGGGTTTGCGCGTAACCAGTGAAGTATCGTTTGATTTCGGACCCGTAAATGTGGGTCAGCCCGTCCAAAGCGTAGTTGCACCGATCCTCGTCCGGAGTGGAGTCCCATCTGTTGGCCTCATCGGCCCATGTGTAGCTTGCTAGAATGACTCCTCCCGAACTACCCTCCACACGATGACTGGGATAGTAGACAAACCGATTCGGCGTATCCGTGATCGATCCGCCTCCAATCGAACCATGGCCCCGATATTGGCTCGGAAGCCGTCTACGCCACTCGCGCTCGTCCCATTCCCAGAAACGCTCACTGAACTCGAGCAGAACCTTGGTGGCGGAGTCGTAATGCAACTCCTGTATTGCCCGGCGCTTGTGAAAGCTGAATAGTGGTTTCACGTCCACGAAACGCAAAGCGGAAAACGGAATCGCGATGATTAGATAGTCCGCAGTAAGCTCTCTCTCAATCCGCGCGCGATTCACGCGCTCTCGCCCTCGTTTGATAATCGGCTCATTCACCGTCCGGACGTAGACACCTGACTGTCCGCGATGCATTGCCTTGGCCGCTCCTGTCCATTGAATCTCGACAGCTCGGGATTCCATGACGAGTTCGCTCGAAAGGTCGTCAGCGAGCGCTTGCGGGAGACGCCAATTCCCTCCCGGGATTTCCACGTAGGATGCGGTTGAGCTGATATAGAAGGTGTCCACGAAACTATGGATAAACGATAGGAATAACCGCGAAGTCAGGTTCTGCAGCGTTCCCAAGTACGCAAGCATGCTTTCCGTCTCTTCGGAAGAGATTCCAAGGCTTAGAAAGTACTCCCGGAGAAAACGGCGCATACTGTATTCGTCATATAGCCGTATGATTTCTTTCCAGCCGGCAATCAACTTAGCTGTTTTCGCTGGCTCCCTATCATTGGGATCGACGTTCAAGAACGAAGTCGGTTTGGCCAGCGCCTCGCTTAGGATTTGGTCCGCCGTTTTGTTGCGAAATGATTCGGAAACTGGGAAACGCAGGCTGCGTCTGTCCTCAGGAAGATCGCCGGAATTATAGTCGGCTCTGCGCGCCCGGAGATCATTCACGTCAAGCCAGGTCCGAAACAATTTGATGTTCGGATCATTAGGGGCAACATCGACGTTGAAAAACGGCTGCACCGGCAGCCGGCATAGCTCAATCAGCTTATTGACCAGTGGGTGCGTGGTGGGAATGCGCATTGCACCGGCTTCCGCGTACTGTCTGGGATCGCGGAAGGCGCCAGACGCCCCGGAATGGAACGTCTTGATGCGTCCGCCAGTGCGGCTGTCATTCGCCTCGAGAACCGTGACGTTGTACCCCGAGAGCTTTAGGATCCTCGCGGCCAGCAATCCGGCAATTCCCGCGCCAATAACGATGACGTCCTTGCGCAGAGCATCTTCCGCCAGCGGAGGATCGAGTCCCTTTTCCATGATCTGCTGATAAAGAGGGATCAGGGAGTGCCCTTCGGCGTCCACCATGAGGATTTCGCGCGCCAAACGCTCCAAGACGGCGTCGCCTACCTCCACGGTTGCCTTCTCTGTTGCCCGGTGCACAGTCAACTCGCCCCTCCCGCAGCGCGGACACGCGCATACCCCAACCACCATTCAAACGGCGTGAAATTCTTATCGTGAGAGCATTTCAGCGTCACTGCCGCGCGAAGGACATTCTTCGATGAACCACTCCGGGCACACCTTTTGCATCCGGTCGTATGCCTCAAGACAGTAATGGAGCCATCCCCGAATATAAGTGCATGCAGTCCGCCCGCGCGCGATTACCTCATGGTGACACCCTCCGGAGCAAAGATAACGCGCCCAACAGTCCCGGCAAGGAGTCTGATTGTGGACATGCCGCTCGGCAAGCCATTTGTTCTGACTCACGGGATCAATGCCACGGATCAGGTTGCCCAACTCTCCCTCACTGTCACCCACGAATCTATGACAAGCAGATAGAATCCCAGACGCTGATACCCCTAGGTAACCTGCACCAGCCCCGCACGGGTACGGACGGTGTGTCCCCCGATGAAGCTCATGAAACGCGTTAACTATATTCATGAATGCGTAACGCTCACCACGAAGCGTTCGTTTCTCAAACTCGAGGCCACATTCAACCATTCCGTCGAGCAGGACCATCAGGTCGTGTTCGCTCATCTCACCTTGACCTGAAGGTGAGCGCAAAACAGGTGAAAAACCAACCGAATGGAAATTCATTCCCAAGAAATACTCAAGAGTACCCCGAAGATCGTGGAACCCAGGGGTAACCGTCGCGCGGACCGATACCTGCATTTTCTGTTGCGTCTTCAGTAGCGGAAGCACCCGCTCAATAATCCTGTCGTGGCTGCCAGATCCATCTTTGAATGGCCTCAGCCTGTCGTGGTCTTCGCGACGGCCATCAAGACTGACTGTAACGGCAAATCCGTATTCCTCGAAGAACTCAGCATCCGAAGCCGTGAGTAGAGTGCCGTTCGTCGTAATGGAGAAGCTCGGCTTAATACCACGTTCTTCACAAAGTGAGAATGCATAATGGGTTGCCGCGCGAAGCACCTCGCGATTTGCAAGGGGCTCTCCTCCAAGAAAGGCCAGATTGACCCGGCTCTTTTCCTCCGACGATTTGACCAGAAGATCGATCGCCTGCTGTGCGGTCGACAGGTTCATATTCATCGCGGGACCACCGAACTCGCCTTGCCCGGCGTAGCAATAGGAGCATCCCAGGTTGCACTTTTGAGCTACGGCCAGAGACAGTGCGTAAAGAGCGGGCGACCGAAGAGGTGTGTCATCCACAAAACCTGGCAACGCAATGCCGAGACCAACGAGGACACTCTCTACCGCAGCGTCATCGATTTCACAAGCTCGTTCGAGGCGCTCAATTACCGCAGAATCTACGTCGAAAATCTGTGTTCCATCAACGATGAAAAGCAGGCCGCGGTCTCCGAGGTTCCGCCAATGCGCCTGTCGCGAACGTGGGCGGGAATCTGCGCATAACCGTTCACCCCAGCCTCCCTTAGAAGCGACCTGCGGCCGGGCCATTCCTTCCCCTAGTACCGCCATTATGACTCCTCCGCATCTCTTCCCTTAATTGCAAAGCGCAGCATCTGCTCCCATTTGATGAACAGTTCTTCGTATGTGACCAATCTGCCGTCTTTGCGATCGTCCAAGATATACTCGCCAGTGCGATTCCGCGACATCCAATTGTCACCCTTGCTCACCCCCTCAGGAGTCGGTTCGATGTTGACATAGTCGGGCCTAGTGGCAGGCCAGTAGTAGCACGCACACTCTCGATAGTCGTGCTGCCACGGCGAACATAACGTTTGCGTGAGTTCGCCCGGTAGCAGTAACTCCTCGGACGGGGCCACGGTCTCAGCATCAAACATCTTACGCACAACTAAATCAACTTGAAGTAACTTTGTGGTCTTGTCAGGAATCCCCTGAGGTGCGTCCGAAACACTCGGCGTAAACTCGCATTTGACCGGACATCCTTGTCTCTGCATGATGTAAGCAAGATTGTTTGACCATTCCATCGTGACTACCCCTGGATCTCCCGATGTTGACATCAAATCGATCGGATCGCCTCCCGGGATTACGGGGCCTGAGACTTTTGTCAGTACATCACGACCGTCAATTCTCAGGAGCCGGTGATGTTTTAAGTTGTTGAACTGCGGATCCTCTATATCAACAACATAGTTATCCCACTCAAGGAGGACAATTCCGACAAATGCCCGGCGCCAAAAATTCTTGAAGTCAAATTCGAGACCCGGAAAGCAGTTCGAGATTGCAGCAGAAGGTAGAGTGCTCGGCGTATTACCAACCGCCCGATGATGAAGCTGAGCCATCTTATTGCTGGGCTTAATTTTCATCGCGTGACCTCTCTTATCTCACTTCGCAGCCCGCGCAATCTTGTGGATCTGCCGGCGCGTCAATGCTAAAGTACGGCTGTCGGCGCCCCGCAACATGGGTGGCATCTTTCTGCGGCCCTTGTCAGAAAGATCGCCAACTTCTTCAGGGCGTCGTAGAACCTCGGAGAACCAAGGAGCGGTGCCACTACGCAAAGCGGTATAGATGCGTTCGTGAAGCAGCATCACCGCTAGATTGTCGGCTAGGGAAGATGCCATTACCGGGGCATAATTGCGGCCGAAATCATTTGAATCCTGCGTACCAAGGGTATGTGCAATATTCACACGTCCGTTAATCACATTGCCATTCATGACCATGGTATTCATATGGCGGACTGTCTCAAGCATCCGCCGTACAATTTCAGCAGCTTCCGCCTGTGCGTTGCCTCCGTGGGCCACTTCTGGCCCGAGAATGAGTTGTTCCAATTCATCTGCAACAGTCCGAAAGGGTTCTGAATCCGGAGCGAACGCCGGCATGCATGAGCTTATCCATGCCCTCGCCGTAAGAGCTTTACCGCTGTTCAGAGTGAGCCGGGCGGATACAGGGCCGTCGCAAACATCGTCGAAATATCCCTGGCTATGGCCTAGTTTATTTGGATCGCTAGAGTAATCTTCTGCTCCCTCGTAAATGTCGTCAGGATTAGTTGCGGTTCGCGGTGATGCAGATTGAAAGCCAAACCAGGTTCCCTTTGCTGGATCATAAAGAATGCGCGATTCGTCGCCTGCGAAGACAGGATTATCCTTCTGGGAAGGCAGACCCGTAGTTGGATCAAATCCCTTTAGACTGGAACCGTAGACCTTACCCTCGGCTGGAGTGAAGCGGAGTCGTATCTCAGGATGGGCCGGAGTAGGCTTGATATACCGGACGCGCCCGAAGGGCAAAGTCTTTCCGTCCCTGAAATTTCGACATTCGCCTCTGATGTCTTTTGCCGCATGATCGTTGAACCATCCTGTTCCAGCAATGATCTGGTCATTCACATCGCCGGTCTGCCGGAATGCTTTGATATTGGCGACATCGATCTTCCATCTTATGGAGTCGGGCCCCAAACCGTCCGCGGCGAGGAGATCAAGGGTAAGCGGCTCGATCACATCTTCGGAAGTTTTGGCGAATAACTCAAGGAAGGGAGCTACCGGGCGGATCTTGTGGCCGTCCCTGAATTTAATGCGTTTGGGGATATAAGCCTTTGACACCTCGCCTGTCTCATGATCAATTTCCAGCGTTGTCGACGGATGGATCTCCCGGAAACCAAGCGGATCGGCTTCAGGGACCTTCAGTTCGTAAGCTTCAAGTGGTGTCTCGGACGAACCAAATCTGGCAATCGCCATAGGCGGCAGGATTCTAATTTCAAGTATGGGCATGTTCAATTCCCCTACGCCTTATCGGCTTAGCGTGATTGGCGACTGGCGCTGGATCCCATCCGCAACGTTGTGAATGGAGCCTGATAGATGTGCGTCGATGTCTGAGAGACCGCGAAGATACACAGCATGCCTTTGCCCCGGGATTCCTTGCAGGTAATGGATCAGTTTCCGCGAGGATTCGAGTAAATCGAGATGCAGATTCCAGCGATCAATAAGATCCACCGGAAGTTTCATTGTGTACGGCATTTGGAAGGGTGGCCCGGCAGTTTCCGGCACTCCGGGTGCGATCGGAATATCCATCAAAATGTCGGAAAGGGCGCGCAAATTGTACATCTCGCCAAAGGTTGAATGGATGAGCAGACCGCGCGGGGTCAGTTCGCTCCGCTCTGAGAGATTACTTGGATACTCGAACGCATGGAGCAGGCTCACGAGCAATAACCGGTAGCGCACATTAAATAAATGTGCCCATCCAATTGCGTGTGCATCCGAGATGACGCTGTAGTCGCTGGAGTAGGTTTCCGAGCCAGATTGGTCTGCCACTACAGGATTGATGGCCACATTGCGCGAGGGTGTCCAACCGGCATCGCGGGGGAATTCCCGGAAGATTCGCAGAAAGCGGGCGAAATGTGAGGGTTCGGAATCGCTTGCCGAGGTGGCAGCCTCTCCCTGTTTGGCAATCTTGTCCAATGCACTCAAAACATCCGTGCGTGCGGTGACTGGCAATATTAGGAGATCTGGGGTATGCGGCATCATGCCGCCCGTTGAATTCCCGCGAGCGCCACTCTGGTAGCCCCGGCCCCACTCATCCCAATTAGCCTGAAATGGGAACGTGTCTTCACGAAATGCGCCGTCGGGCACGAGATCGGGATCGGAAAAGAGGTCCTCCAGTCTTGCATAGAGAGCACCCACACGGTGAACGGTACCATTCCCGCTGCCCTTCACGGCGAGGGCATGTATCTCGTCAGCTTCCGGTCCGGAAAACGCGTCCGGACCGGGCGATTCGGTGTAAACGTATTTAGCAAGCGACTGGCGGGTGAGGGGCTCCAGCTCAAACGGAAACGGATAGAACTCAGAGTCCCACGGATAATCGTCGCGATCCAAGCTTATTGGGCCACCGATACATCGAAGTACGTTCTGGATGGTCATCAGGTGTCCCATCTCTTCTTTTGCGATGCCAAGGATGGTCTCTCGCCAGCGCCCGACCGTCATTCTGTGGGAGTCCGGCACCTGGCTGCCCCCTAGAGAGTGCCCGGCGAAGAGATATTCGACCATCAAGGCATGTTCGATTGATGCCGCCACTTGCAAAAGGAGAATGGCTTCTTGCCGTCCGTTGAGCTCACCCGGCACGTTGCGACTAGTGCCAGGGGCTTTGGCAGTTCCGAACGAGGCAGATTCTGCAACGAGCGGGGAACCAAGCAGTGCGCCTAGGTGGCGCCTAATCCGAGTCCTCAAAGCCACGGCTTGAATCCTCCAGGATGAATGGGCGATCGACTATTGTCGTCACTAAGGTCGTGTTCGACCTCTGCCCACGTTGCAGAATGCCACGTGAAACGGTCCTTTGGATCCTCGATCAGAATTGAGCAAGCGAGAGCATGCGCACGCACTCTGTTTGCTTAAGCTTGAAATGAGAAAAGGGGAACAAAAGAAATACCGGGCCATTGTGAACTTTGCCACCTGTACATGTCAAGCTGCACGATTCCCAACGTTTTCCCTGCTGACGAATTTCCGCGATGAAGGGTGGTCCGGCGTTTCGAGCCTGAAGGCGATTAGCAACTTCCTGCTCGTCTTCGTCGCAGCACGCTAAGTCTTGAATGTTCGGCTGGCTTTTCACACGGATTCACGCGTCCCTCTGCACGGAATCCGTGTGGAGGAGATATAGTTGCATAGACTGGCTCTGCTCACGCCGATTAAGTTCTCGCTATGGAACAAGATCATCTTGAAATCTGTATTGTTGGAGGCGGTCCCAGCGGGTCCACCGCAGCCCTGCGCCTAGCCAAGCTCGGTCACCGCGTTGCTGTGATCGAGAAAGCGCAGTTTCCCCGGTTCAAAGTAGGCGAATCTGTAAGCAGGGGTATCTGGACAATTCTCGATGTTCTGGAGCAGCGTGAGCAGTTTGTTCAAGAGGACCTTCTTTACCCCGAAGAGACTCTCATTCGCTGGGGTACGACTGAGACGGAGAGACTGGCCGGTCATTCGGGCAGCGTGCTCGTGAATCGCGCGAGATTTGATGCGCTGGTTCTGAAACAAGCGAAGGTTGCGGGTGCCCAAGTTCTGCAGCCAGTCCAGTCAGTCGAGGCAGTTTGGCATCACGGAGTTTGGCAACTGCAGTTTAAGTTAGAGGGTAAATCAAACCGGATCACTGCGGACCATCTGGTCGACGCGTCTGGCAGGAGACCATTCCTGCCCGGCATGCGTACGAGAGTCTCACCGCCCACAATTGCTCTTTGCGGTTATGTACGGAACGACGGGAATCCACGATCCGTACGCACTGAAGCAATTTCTGACGGGTGGTGCTGGGGCGCACCCGTTCCGGGTCATCTGTTCAGCGCGATGGTGTTTGTCAGCCCAGAGGCGGTTCGACGGCGAGAAAACGTAAGCCTTGAGGGCCTCTGGCGCATGAAGCTCGCAAAAGCAGAGCTCTTTGAATGGGCCGCAACACTGCCTCTAATCGGCCCGCTATCGTTTTATGATGCTACAACGGATTTTGCCACTGATTTCATTTCCGCTAATTTCATGCGCATCGGGGAAGCGAGCTTTACTTTGGATCCCATGTCCTCTTCCGGAGTTGAGAAAGCCATGCAGACCGCCTGCATTGCTGCGATCGCGCTACATACGATGCTGCGGTCGCCCGAAAGGGTAAACCTCGCTATGAAGTTCTGCCATCAGCGCCGAAGTGAAATAGTTTCGGCCCATGCCTCTTGGGCGGCCGAGTTCTACCGCAGAGTCGAGCGTTTTCAGGATCGTCCTTTTTGGCTGGCCCGGTGTCAGTCATTTAATGTTCATCGATCACTACCAGCTACGATCGACACTATAAGCAGGAGAATTGACGTCTCGATCCGATCCCGAGTTCAATTGTCCAGAAATGCGCAGCTGATCAAGGAGCCGTGTATCGCAGGAAACGAAATCTGCGAGCGCATGGCGTTGCTGCACCCCAGTCTTGACCGCCCGGTAGCCTTCGTTGGAGGAATTGAGCTAGGACCTCTATTAGCCAAACTTCCAGAGGAAACATCGATCGGCGCGCTACTGCAGCTGTGGTCCGCAGAGATTTCCTTGGATCATGCAAAACAGGTGACCCAATGGCTTCTCTCGAAGCGTGTTCTTGAGTCTGTCGGCTGAAAATATACGCGCGTGCAGGCCCGGAAGTGTAGGAGGCCGTAAAGGCGAAATCCCCCGCGGCCTGCCGACCTTGCTGGCCGATCCTCGGCAGCATGTCAGATAGCTTGCAGCGAAGTCAAGAGCGCCACACCATTGGGAACGCCCCATCCAGTGACTGCGTCGAAACCCGCGCCTGCGTCGTAGCCCTTTCCAGGTTTGGGAAAGCTCGTGTTGTTTCCGGAGGTGATATCACGTGAGGATGCTTTCCCGACTGGTTTGCCGCCTGGAAGATTCATATAGAGCAAAGGAGTCAAAAAGCGCTGCTGCTTGTCTAACGGGAGTACTGCATTGACTCGCGCAATCAAGGCTGCCCATAGTGGCGCCGAAGCACTCGTACCGCCGTTCGGAGCATCATTCCCGAGGAAGATCAAGTCGTACAACGGATGGCCTGCAAGCGCGGCCACATCGGGCACTACCCGACCATCAATGCTGCCTGCATTGAGCGACGTGATAGTCACGTTCTGCCAGGCAGGCCTATCGAATTTCATGCTTACACCACCGCCGGTAGCTCCCCCACCATTATTTTGGATACGCCTGCCGGGGGATTCCCACCACGTGACTTCGCTGACTGATGTGCCGGACCTCTTTAACATCGTTCCACCAACACTGAGCACGAACGGACTGGAACCTGGAAAATCCACGTGCGCCTCGCCATCCTCGATGGCATCGCCTGAACCGTCATCTCCAGAGGCAACACAAACGGTAATGCCAAGCAACCGGGCCGCGTTCAACACCTTTTGAATCGAGGCGATTGCGCTCGCAGACCAGGCGGGGTCCTCTTCAGCAAGGCCCCAACTGCAGGACAATACAACCGGCTTTGCTTTGATAACCGCTGTGACGAGATCGACCCACCCCTGCTCGTCAAAGGTGGAGAAATAAACAGAGATATCCGCAGCAGGGCAGAGCCCCGCGATCACTTGAACATCCAGCATCACTTCTGTGGCATCGCCGAGTACTCGTTTGCGTTGATTGGCCGGCAGAGCCATGACTTGCTGCAAGTTGTAAGCGGGAGCATCAACTGCGATCGGCTGTATGTTTGGCACTGGCCGGCTGAATTTGGCGCAGAATGCCCTGGCATCCTCGTCGAAGTAGGCGCCACCAAATTCAGCGATGGCAATGTTCTGCCCTGCCGCATCACCTGGCGGAAAGCCGTAGCGCTTTTCAAGGTCTGCAGGAGACTGAGGCGCCAGTCCAGTCGCGGGGGTGTTATGGGCCCGAGCCCCCTTGCGGCGCGCCATGCGCCGTTCGTCGATTCCGAATACGCCTTTTACGATTCCCTTCAGTTCCTTGGGTATTTTCAATGTCCCTGACCGGCCGCGGTACTCGCCGGGTTGCCGGGTCGAGCGCACGATCGCCATATCAGGCTGGAACGCAGCCTGAATCGCCTTTGCAGGGCCGATAAGGCGCATGGTCTGCGTGAGAAGCGATATGCTCTCCACTTTGAAGCCAAACTTCTTCAAGACCCTAGCCACCTTGTCGGCATCTTCCTTTTTGGCGCCGAATTTCCCTGACAATTCATCTTCCGTGATGGTTTGACCGATGTACTCATCCGGTCCCGGAAGTTTCGGCCCCGCCAGTGCAATGGTAATGTCGATCATCTCGTTCGGGTCAACATCACGCACCCGGACAGTATTTGGATCTTTCGGACGTCGACTACCGGGCAGGAGAACGTGTGTCTGATCTGTTTTCATGTGTTCCTCTCTCAGACAGACTGTGTACGCCGATTGGGATCATACTTTAAGTCAGAGGACTCCCATTGGCGAGGGGATTCCGTCACTAACGGCGAACACCCCTTTCGTCGAGGCTGTTTCAGATACTGGGGGACTGAAACGCACTACATGGTCTGCGTTGATGCATCAAAAAACAAGTACCCTACGATTGTCAAGTAGATCTCCAAAGCCCGTCGCTGCGGCTTGTCCTTCCGGTCAGCGCATTCCAAACTCTCAGTCGAAGCTTATTTGCAGCATGCCCCTATTGCGTCTTATGTAGCGAATATCTCCATAAATCGAAGGTTTCATCCGCGCCAAAATGCTGACTCTCGATTCGGCATTAGGTGTTCCGAAACATGCTGCGACACGATCGGCTGCCGCTCGGTAAGCAGTCACGCCCTGTCAATCATCCTCCCCGCAGACCGGATTAAAGGCATAAGTTTTAACTTGACTTCCGTTGGCCCTTTGCTAAGCTGTTTTGGGTGCCATCCCAGGCTGCTGAAACTTCTTAAGAATTCAGAGTTTGCAGTCCACCGCGTCCCCAGCGATGGAAGACTTCTCAATCGAAGCCGAGCAAGTCCGCGTCAATTGGTCGGACACAATCGGTCACTTCACGGCAATCACGTCCCCCAGTGCAATTTCTCATTGGAGGATTTCGTGTCCATAGGAAATGAACGCTCCGCTTCTCTGCTACAGGCTCAGTTCCGAGCGCTGCACGCGGCTCTATCGCAGAAAGACTCCGAGTTTCCCGACGCGCCAAACAGTCAGGTCTTAACCGTACTGATGCGCCATGGTGGTCTGTACACGCTGCTAGACCGAGACATGATGACAGCGCGACTGGTTCCCATGCTGTCCAGCCAGAACGGGATGACCGCGCAGTCCGCCGCGACTTTCGTGGAGAGCCTGGGCAGCGCCGTAGCCAGCTTCTTCATACATCTTAGGCCGGCAACGTACTGCGTTTTGGATAGCAGCCTCATTTCGCATCTGAGTTTTCCCGGACCCGATTCAACAGGGAAGAAGCCGCGCGGGCTTACTTTTACACCTGACATGCCGACACAGCCTCCCGGTCTTGAAAGCCCATCAATTCCCGCAGCGTTCACCTTCGTAGGGCAGTTTATCGACCACGACCTCACAATGAATGCGGTCAACTTATTCAATGCCCAGACAGGCGCGGTTCAGAATACGGCATCACCGCTCATCGATCTGGATAGCGTATATGGGCCTCGGACGGTCTTGTTCAATACGCCGGCTCATGGCTCGATCTATAACCAGGATGGCACCTTCAAGCTGCACAAGAAGGAAGGCACAGCCGCAGGCCATTTCTACGACTTGCCGCGGCACCGTGGGACGCACAAGGGGTATATTTCGGACGCTCGAAACGATGAAAACCAGATGATCCTACAGGTGCACCTGCTAGTAATGAAGCTGCATAACAAGCTGCTGACGACCGTTTACAAAGGCATCCAGGATCCTGTGGAGCGCTTTGAAGAGGCGCGCAGGGAAACGATCTACAACTGGCAGTCGATGATCATCGACGACTTTTTGCCACGCACCTTGCGAGATGACATTTTGGAATGGTTATTGCGGGAGATTGCCAAGGACCAATTCGGCGACTTCAAATTCAAGCCACTTTTTGACCTGTCCGCTCAAAAGTATGTTGTGAGCTTGCCGCATGAGTTTGCTATTGGGTTCCGTTATGGACACAGCCAGTTGAAGCCTAAATACCTGCTTCGCGGCGACCAAGATCAAGCGATTACCCTGTTCGACAACTCATTGGTAGCGGACCCGCATGGCAACTTCGAAGACCTTCGTGGAACACAGCCACTCATCGCCAAACACGTGATCGACTGGGAGTTCTTCGCGGGTGGCAAGTTTCCGGGCAATCTGATCGACGGAAAAGTAACGAGCGTGGTCTTCGATCTGCCGGAGTCGACGATTCCGGACGACATTAAGTTCATCGGCAATCTGGTACAGCGAAACCTGATACGGAGCAGCCAGGTGGGACTGTGCAGTGGAGAAGAACTGGCTGAGTTTTATGGATTCGAACCGTTGACACCAGAACTGATCGATCCCGATCCCAACGCGAGGGGGTTATATGTCGCACGGAACAGCAATGGCGATGTACAGATGCGCGATGGGAAAGAAGTTTTCCAGACTCCGCTCTGGTACTACCTATTGAAAGAGGCCGAGTTGGAGGGCGGCAAAAACAAAGGCTCACTCGGTAGACTCGGCAGCCGGTTGGTGGGTGAGGTGCTGCTAGGGGCAATTGCATGGGCAGACGAATCAATGTTTAAAAACGGACATAAGCATGAGACTTGGAAGTCGAAGGTTCCGCTCGAAAATCCGGCCAAGGTGACGCTGCTAGATTTGGCAAGATTCGTCGCTGATTATTAGAAACGCGATTAGTTCTCAAGCAACCCACTTTGGTCCTTGTGCGGTGTGACAAGGTTTCTGACTATCGGCGATTGGAGCTAGAATCGATCCCGTCGGGTGGGCAAAGATGTAGTGACCTCTATCGTGAAATGACAGCCCGAACAAGCCCGTTGGCTGTTTACGCCACGGGGCACGATATAGGGAATTGCGATTGACGCGTTAGATCTGCGCCTTCAACAGAATATTTACCGAGGCACAATAGATCCCCGAAAGTCGGCTTTGTGCCAGCTTTCCGGAAGCAGGGCCGCGATTCCGGTAAGCCTGGCACATGCCCGTTTGCCTCTATTGAATCGTGGCTAGGTAGAGTTCGTGCGATTCTGCGTTTCAGAACTTGGCCCGCGGCGCCCACGAATCTGACGGAGAACGAGGATCAGTCCGCCTGCCTGCAAATCGCGTGGTGAGCGCACGCATTTTGACACATTTCCTCGCTTGATTGGACGGGCGCTCGCAGATGACCAGATGACCAGTATTTTGGCAAAGAAGAAAAACTGCGGATCAGGCTTTTGTGACAAGAGGCGGGCGGACAGCGCGACTTCGGGATGGTGAGGGCTGGGGGAAGGAAGAAAAAAGCGAGTGACCAAGTATCCGGTGACCGCTCTCAAATGACCGGTGTTTTGTCAAAGAAGAAACATTGCGGATCAGGCTTTTGTGGCAGGAGACTTGATTCATCTCTGCACCGACCGGGATACCTCGAAGATCAGGTCATCACGCGTTCGACTCACCAAGCCGGCACAAATGTCAAAGAAGCAAAACTGCGTATTTGGCTTTTGTTCCATGCGCCGGATGACTGCGTGCCGCCTGTGCTCGGTACGCATCGTGTCACCTATATATAGGTAGCCTCTGTAAAAGGAGGTTGGCCTCTTTCCTCGATCCGCGAATTGCGACTGCGGCACTATTGGTGATGTGGCGAGCGCGAATGCCCGTTTGCACGAATTGGCGAACCGTGTGACTTTCTCCCTCGACGGTTTCCCGTCAAGGAGGCAAGTCCATGATCAAGTCGTTCATGCGAGCAGTGCGCGCCGGACGTAAGCAGGTGCTGGCGTTCCTGCTCGCTTCCTGTATCGGAGCGGTCGTTCTGGCGCCCTGCGCCAGCATGGCTCAAAACCTCGGCACCACGCCGGCGACGGGCCAGGCCGTGCAGGGTCAGACCGCCGCACAGCCGGAAGGCGCGTTCCTCAACGCCGTCAACTGGCTGTGCAATGTGATCTGCCCGGTGGGCGCCGGGATCGCCGTCGTCGCCACCATCCTGCAATGGCGGAGTGGCCGCAGCTGGCTCCCTTCCGCTATGACCGCGGGCGGTCTGATCTGCGTTTCCGGCATCCTGCGGCTCATCGAATACTTCATCGCACAAGGACAGGCAATCGGGTAGGTGGTTATGCAGGCGCCACTGGTCTTCAGAGCCAT
>Ga0335072_10004925_pt1 | contig 19728 bp, 16 predicted proteins | sample Lox_Sample_21_FD_206725 | JGI IMG/M metagenome (GOLD analysis project Ga0335072, IMG submission 206725) | Soil microbial communities from Loxahatchee National Wildlife Refuge, Florida, United States - Lox_Sample_2.1 | ecosystem: Environmental > Terrestrial > Soil > Wetlands | place: USA...
TTGCGATCTACCGCCTGGCCCTGCAACTGCACGCAAGCGTCCCGATGACGATCGAAACCGAATCCAAGGCGGCGCGTGGCTTTTCCTTGCGGCACGGCACGACACCGGCGCCGAGCAAGTCTGCCCACGTCGCCCTGATCCCGGACACCTGCGGCGCCGACGCATTCCGCCAGATCATAGCGGCAGGGCTGGACCATCTGTTGGCGAACCGCAGTCCCACGGTGGCCGGCGATGCCGAAGGCCTGCATCAGATGCGGGTTGCTATCCGACGTCTGCGCAGCGCCCTGGTGTTTTTCAGACCGCACCTGGAACTGGAGCGGTATGCGCTGGCACGCTTCGATGAGGAACTGCGCCGCATCGGGCGCGTGTTCGGCGAGGCGCGCGACTGGGATGTGTTTTGTCTGGACATCCTGCCGGCAACACTTGCCGACAATGCGGCGGGATGGCGGGACATTCTGCAAGAGCCGGCGCAAAGGCAACGCGACGCAGCCTATCGGGCCGTAACGGCGCAAGTCGCAGCGCCCGCCTTTACCTCTCTTGTGCTGGGGCTGGCGGCATGGACGGAACAAGGGGCGGGCCAGGCGCTGTTGGTGGGCGACCACGCGCTGCACCGGTCGATCGCCAGGCTCGCCCCCGAGATGCTCGATCGGCTTGCGGACAAGGTGGCGCATCGCGGCCGGCACATCGATGGCTCCGACAGGGAACGCCATGCGTTGCGCAAGTCGCTGAAGAAACTGCGCTACGCCATCGACTATGCTGCCGGTGCCTATCCACACAAATCCGTCAGGTCGTATCTGCATGCCTGCGCGCAATTGCAGGAGGCTCTGGGCGAGATCAACGATGCCGTTGCGGCAATCGGGTTGGCGGAACGCCTGGCGGAAGGACATCCGGATCTCACGCCGGCGTTGGGCGCACTGGCAAACATATTGACGGCACGCCGACAGGAAGCGGTGCAAGACCTGCCCAGGCGGTGGCAGCACTTCCGCAGCGAGCCACGCTTCTGGGGTTAGAACGGCGGCGATGGGCCCAACGCTGACCTGGGGCGACATTTTCGTGCGGCTGGCGCTGACCTTGGTCGCAGGCGTGCTAATTGGACTCGACCGCAACCAGCATGCGCATCCCGCTGGCCTGCGCACCACCGTGCTGATTGCGCTGGCCGCCGCGGTGGCGATGATCCAGGCGAATTGGCTGACGACCCATACCGTGGACCTGCACAACCAGACACTCCGCGCCGACATCATGCGGCTGCCGCTGGGCAGTCTGGATGGCGTCGGGTTCATCGGGGCGGGCGTCATTCTGCGCCTTTGGATGGAAGCGTAAGGGTCACAACACCAGTGCGCACCCATATCATTGCGAGGCGTGCAGCGACGAATCGAACTCGGTCGAACCGGGGAAGGAAGTATCCGGACGCCTGTCCGACCGAGGTTGCTTCGTCGCTAACGCTCCACGCAATGACGCGTGAGTGTCGTCGCTACGCCCCTCGCACGTGGACTGCGGTTTTCCCGCGACGGGGCCCGCGCTACATCGCGGTCCTTATCCGGGTCATGGAGGACAGAAAAGCATGTATCCCAACGTCTCGCTGCTGATCGACGGCCAATGGACGCCCGCATCCGGCGGCCGCACCCTGGAAGTTCTCAACCCGGCGACCGGTGAGGTGAACGGGACCGTCGCGCATGCCAACCGCGGCGATCTCGATCGTGCGCTGGCAGCGGCAGAGAAAGGCTTCCAGGTCTGGCGCAAGGTCTCGGCGTATGACCGCAGCAAGCTGATGCGCAAGGCCGCCGACCTGCTGCGTCAGCGCGCCGACGACATCGCGCGCATCATGACGCTGGAACAAGGCAAACCGCTGGTCGAAGCGAAGGGCGAGACGCTGGCTGGCGCCGACGTGATAGACTGGTTCGCGGAGGAAGGCCGCCGCGCTTACGGCCGTGTGGTTCCTGCGCGTGCGGAAGGCATTTATCAACTCGTCATTAAGGAACCGGTCGGTCCCGTCGCCGCGTTCACACCTTGGAACTTCCCAATCAACCAGGTGGTGCGCAAGCTGTCCGCCGCGCTGGCGACCGGGTGCTCTATCATTGTGAAGGCACCGGAGGAAACGCCTGGCTCGCCGGCAGAGCTGATCCGTTGCTTCGTCGATGCGGGCGTGCCGGCGGGCGTGGTGAACCTGGTGTACGGTGTGCCAGCCGAGATCTCCGAGTACCTCATTCCGCATCCGGTGATCCGCAAGATCTCCTTCACCGGATCTACCGCGGTCGGAAAGCATCTCGCTGCTTTGGCCGGCGCGCACATGAAGCGTGCCACGATGGAACTGGGCGGCCACGCGCCGGCCATCGTGTTCGACGACGCCGATGTCGCGTCCGCCAGCAAATTGCTCGCGGGCGCCAAGTTCCGAAATGCGGGGCAGGTCTGCATCTCGCCGACACGGTTCCTGATCCAGGAAAAGGTGTACGAGCAATTCGTCGATCAATTCGTCGGCCACGCCAAGCAGGTGAAGGTGGGCGACGGGCTGGAAAAAGGCACCACGATGGGGCCGCTGGCGAATACGCGGCGCGTGGCGGCGATGCAGAGCCTCATCGCCGATGCCGTGCAGCACGGCGCGAAGCTGCGCACCGGCGGCAACCGCATTGGCAACAAAGGTAATTTCTTCGAGCCGACCGTGTTGACCGATGTCTCAAAGGAAGCGCGGGTGATGAACGATGAACCGTTCGGTCCGCTGGCGGTGATCGCGCCGTTCCACGATTTCGATGAGGTGGTGACCGAGGCGAATCGGCTGCCGTACGGGCTGGCGTCCTATGCCTACACGCGCTCGGCGAAAACCGCGACGGCCATCGCCGCCGCGGTGGAGTCCGGCATGATGTCGATCAACCACCACGGGCTTGCCTTGCCGGAGGTGCCGTTCGGCGGGGTGAAGGATTCGGGCTATGGCTCGGAAGGCGGGCTGGAGGCGATCGAGTCCTATCTGGTGACAAAGTTCGTGTCGCAGGCTGGGCTTTAGCCACGTCTCGCCGGCCGGGGCCGGCGCAATTTGACGACCAATACCCTCTCTCGCCTGCGCGGGAGAGGGTTTTTTCAGGCAAAAATCCATTTGACAGGCTGGCGCCCTGTCGTTGACAACGATAAAACCGTTGCAACGACGCGGCGAATCGGCTGGCACCTTAGTGTTGGACGGCGCCGTGACCACAGGGGAGACGCGGTGGCGATGGTCTTGGTTGGAGGCGCCGCGTCAAAGACGCCGCACATATAAGGAGAGAACATGTCAAAAGCCTTCCTCGCCCAGGTGATCCAGGAATCTGCCGAGCTGACCGGCGCCGCCGCCAACCGCACCGCGGGCGCGGTGATGGATGCCATCGTCAAGGAGCTGAAGAAGTCGGGGAAGTTTACGCTCCCGAGCTTCGGCACTTTCACCGTGCGCAAGACCAAGGCCCGCAAGGGGCTGAACCCGCGCACCGGCGAATCGATCAAGGTGAAGGCCGGTAAGACTGTGCGATTCAAGGCCTCGCCGACCCTGAAAAAGGCAGTCTGATTCCAGCAGCGGCGCCGATCCGAGCCAGGCACGTGGGGAGCGTGCCTGGCTTTTTGCTATGTGCGTATTCTGCCGCGGCGGCCAACCCTGAATGAAACCGTCCCGCGTTCTGCCCCCCGCGCGGGGCGTGGCTGTCGTTCTGCTTGGCACGCTGGTGGTGCCATTCGACACGGCCGTGAACGTCGCCTTCCCTGCGATTATCCGCGCGTTCTCGCTACCGATTCCGGCGATCCAATGGGTCGTTATCGCCTACACGCTGACCTATGCGGCGCTGATGCTGGTGTTCGGCCGGCTGGGCGACATGCTTGGCCACCGGCGCGTTTTCCTGGTCGGCAGTGCTTGCAGTACGGTCGCGTTCCTTGGCTGCGCTGCTGCCCCGTCCTATCCGTTATTGGTGCTGGCACGTGTGGCGCAGGGGATCGGCGCGGCACTGGCATTGTCGTGCGGACCGGCGCTCATCACGGGCCTCTATCCCGAATCGCAGCGTGCCCGAATGCTTGGCCTGTACACGATGGTTTTCGGCGCAGGCGGGGCGGCGGGATCGTTGCTTGCCGGTGTGCTGGTGGCGTGGTTCGGCTGGCCGGCGGTGTTCTGGTTCCGCGCGCCGCTGTCGGCCGCAGCGTTTGTTCTGGCCTGGGGCTTGCCGGCTGCGGCGTCGAGTGGTCCGCGCGAGAGCTTTGATGCTGCCGGTGCCACGTTGCTGGTTCTGGCGACGGCCGCGCTGTTGTTTGGCCTGAACCGGCTGCAGACGGACTTGGCGCTGCCGTGCTTTGCGATGTCTGGAGTGGCCGGGCTCGGCTTCGTTCTGCGCGAGCGCCGGGCGGCGTTTCCGATCATCGATCTGCGCTGCTTCCGCGAGGCCGATTTCGCGTTACTGAACCTGGGGAATGTTGCTGTCAGCCTCACGGGATTTTCGGTGCCGATGCTGGCGCCGTTCTTTCTGGTGCGTGTGGCCGGGCTGAGCGCGCCGCAAGAAGGGCTGATGCTAGCGGTGGCAGGTCTAGGCACGACTCTGGCGGCGCCGATCGCGGGACGGATGGCGGGCGACGTGCCGCCACGGCGGCTGGTGATGGTGGGGGCGGCGGCGACGGCGGTGGGACAGGCGCTGATGAGCACGACGGGTGCGTCGCCTGATCTGCTGGTGTTTGGGGCATGGATGTTCGTGCAAGGGGCGGGGCTGGGATTGTTCCAGGTGGGGTATTTCGAGATCGCCGCCGCGACACTGCCGCGCGAGCAACGCGGCGTGGCAGGAAGCCTGGTGATGATGACACGGACGTTGGGCATCGTTGCGGGCGCGACGGTGTTGATGCTGGGGTTTCAGACGTTGCGGGCACGTGCCGTGGCTGCCGGGGTGGGGGACGACGGCGCGTTTCTGCTGGGGTTTCAGGACGTGTACCGGTTGGCTGCCTTGTTGCCGGTGGGGGTGATCGTTGTACTTAACCTCTCCCGTGCTGCGCGCGGGAGAGGTCACCGAGCCTAAAGGCGCGCATGTGGCGGTCCATATGTCATTGCGAGGAGTGGCGCGACGAAGCAATCTCGATCGTACAGGCGCACCAACCGTCCGTGCGTCTTTCCGAACGAGATTGCCGCGTCGCTGCGCGCCGCAATGACATCGCGTGCGCGGAGCAATGACATCGGGTGTGCGACCCTACCTGCGTGAGTGCGGCGACTAATCCAGCGTCTCGCGGTACGACAGCACCGCGACCACGCTGACGACGACCGCGAATACCGCCATCGGCCACAGGTTTGGCACGATCTCCGCCATCGTGTTGCCCTTCAGCAGCACGCCTCGGCAGATGCGCAGGATGTGCGTTAGCGGCAGCAGTTCGCCGATGCCGCGCGCCCAACCGGGCATGCCCTGGAACGGGAACATGAACCCCGACAGCATCATCGACGGCAGCAGCGAAAACTGCGCGAGTTGCTGCGCCGATTGCTGGGTGCGCGCGATCGTCGAGAACAGAATGCCCATTGCCAGGTTGCCTGCAATGAACACACCCAGCGCGACGAGCAATAGCAGTATCGAGCCTCGCACCGGCACGTGGAACGCCAGGGCCGAGACGGTCAGGATCAGCATCACCTGCACATAGCCCAGCCCGACATAGGGAACGATCTTGCCCAGCATCACTTCCACCGGGCGCACCGGCATCGCGAGCAAGTTCTCCATCGTGCCAGTTTCGCGTTCGCGCGTGATCGACAGCGTGGTGATCACCAGCGTGGACATCAGCAGGATCGTTCCGATCAGGCCTGGAACGATGTTCAGCGCGGTGATTTGCTCCGGGTTGTAGCGATTGTGGATCACAATTGTGAATGGCGGCGTCCTTGGCGTGGTCTGCATGTTCGGCGGCAGGTCGCGCTGCAGCACGTTGGCGTTCAGCGCCACAACCGCGGCGGTCGCGTCGCCGATCGCCACCGGGTCCGTGGCATCGGCATCCAACAGCACGGATGGGTCCTGCCCACGGCTTACCGCACGGGCAAACCCCGGGGGGATTTCCAGCACGAACAACACGTCGCCGCGCGCGAGTGCTTCATCGGCCTGATGCTCGGTCTGGAAAGTATGGATATCGAAATAGCCGGTGTTCTGCAGCGCTGTGACGATGCTGCGCTCGTATTCCGAGTGGCTCGCGGACAACAGCCCCGTCGGCAGATGGTGCGGATTGGTGTTGATGGCAAAGCCAAACAGGAAAAGCTGCAACAGCGGCAGCATGACTGTCAGCCCGATCGTCATCGGGTCGCGGCGCATCTGCTGCCATTCCTTGCGCAACATAGCCTCCAGCCGTGCCCAGGAGAATCCCTTCATGGCGTCTTCTCCTGCTCGTTCAGCATGTGAATGAACACGTCGTCGAGACGCGGCCGCACTTCCTCCCAGGCCAGGCCGTTCTGCGGCAGCGAATCCAACGCCGCGCCCAGAGCCGCTCGATCCTTGCCGGCCACCCGCAGTGAATCGCCGAATACCGTGGCGGTTTCCACGCCGGGCAGCCGACGCAGTGCGCGCACCGCCGCTTCGATGCCGGGGCCGGTGGCCTGGAACACGACCAGCCCAGCCTGCTGCACGACCTCCTGCGCCGTGCCTTGCACCACCAGCCTGCCGCCAGCCAGGTAGACCACGCGTTGGCAACGCTCGGCTTCGTCCATGTAATGGGTAGAGACCAGCACGGTCATGCCGTCGGCGGCCATGTCGTGGATCAGGTCCCAGAACTCGCGCCGCGCCTTGGCGTCCACGCCGGCGGTGGGTTCGTCCAGCAACAGCAATTTCGGACGATGCAAGACGCAGGAGGCAAGCGCGAGGCGCTGCTTCCAGCCACCGGATAATTGCCTGGCAAGATACTGCGCATAGCGCGTGAGTTCGAACCGTTTCAGTACATCGGCGAGCACATGCTCACGGGCGGGCAATTGATAGAGGCGGGCTACGAATTCGAGATTCTCGGTGACGGTGAGATCGTCGTAGAGGCTGAACTTTTGCGGCATATAGCCAACCTGCAGCCGAATCGCCGGCGATTCCCGCAGCAGGTCGAAACCCAGGCAGGTACCGCCGCCGGCGTCGGGGCGCATCAGGCCGCAGAGCAAGCGGATGGTCGTGGTCTTGCCGCTGCCGTTGCCGCCGAGAAAGCCGCAGATCTCGCCTTCCGCTACCTGCATCGAAAGACCATCGACGACATTGTTCGCGCCGAAGCTTTTCACCAGGTCGTGGACGTCGATGGCGAGGGAAACGGTCAAGGTCTCCTCCTTCCCTTCTCGGAGGGGGCCGGGGGGAGGGGCCGATGCGGGTCAAGAGTGAGCGGCTGCCGCCTCCTTCCCGTGCCCTCCTCCCACAAGGGGAGTGGGAACCAAGCCGGCCTATCCGCCATTCTCACGGCGCCGCCCGCACACTGACCGGCTCGCCGGGCTTCAACAGAGTCGCCTGGGCAAGATCAGGATGCGCCTCGATCATGTAGACGAGCTTGTCCCGCGTTTGCTCGCTATAGATCACCGGCGGCGTGTATTCCGGTTGGGGCGCGATGAAGTTGATCGTGGCCCTGAGATTGGGGCCGCAGTTTTCGCAGCCGATCGACAGACGTTCGCCCACGCGGATCGTGGCAAGCGCGGTCTCGGGGATGAAGAAGCGCACCAGGATGTTGCCGGGCGGCAGCAGCTCCACGACCGGCGTGCCGGCATCGATCATCTCCCCGGGCACGGCGTAGGTATCCGCAACTTCGGCGGCCATGGGTGCTGCGACGTGCCGCTGCGCCAGTCGCCAGTCGGCTTGCTGCAGCGCCGCCCGCTGCTCCGCCACCACTTGCTCTTGCGCCGAAATCTCATACTCGCGGCCGGTGGGGTCCTGCATCTGTTGCAGTTTCGCCCGCGACGCCTCGACATGGGCAGTGGCCGAGGCAAGCTGCGCGGTCTGCTGGTCCACCGTCTGCTTCGTCGCCGCGCCGGAGCGCAGAAGCTGCTCGTTGCGGTTCAGGTCCTCGGCGATCTGGTCGCGGCTGGCGATCATGTCGGCGAGATCGGCCCTGGCCTGGGCAACCTCGGTCTCGCGGCCGGCCCGCTCCAGATTGGTCAGACGGTCCTTGGCTTCGGCCAATTGGGCGGCGGCCTGGTCCTGGGCGGCGCATTCGTCAGTGTCGTCCTGGGCAAATAAGGGCGCACCGGCGGCGACCTGCTGGCCGCGGTGGACGGAGAGCGCGACAAGCTGTCCGGCCAGCGTCGGGGCAATGCGGACGTAGTCGGCATCGACGTAGCCCTGCCATCCCGCCGGCGCGTCGTTTCTGTTCCGTCACAACCAGGTGCCCGCGACCGCCACGATGGCGAGCACGATCATGGGCATCAGCAGGCGCTTCATCAGTGCGGGTCCGCGGCAAGACCGCGCAGCAGCACGTCGAGATGGGTGTCGACGACCTTGCGCGGGTCCAGTTGGATATCGGTGTGGCGGCCCAGCGAATTCTTCCACAGCGCCAGCAACAGCAGTGGCGCCGAGAACAGGGGCAGGGCGCCGTCGAGGTCGATGGGGCGGAATTCGCCTCGTTCTATGCCGCGGGCGAGCACACCGCGGATCAGGGCCATGCCCTTGTAGACGACCTCCTCGGCATAGAACTGCGCCAGGGCCGGGAAATTACCTGATTCCGCCAGGACCAGCTTGGGGATGGCCGTCAGGTCGGTATCCAGCAGTTGCAGGAACCGGTTGGCCATCGCGCGCAGGATATCGGCGGCGGCCAGGCTCGGATCGGCGACCATGGCGGCGACGAAGTCCAGGTTGGGCAGGACAGCCTGGCGGACGACTGCGCGGAACAGATCCTCCTTGGTGGGGAAGTAGAGGTAGATCGTGCCTTTGCCGATGCCGGCCGCGGTCGCGACGTCCTCCAGCTTGGTGGCGGCGAAGCCGCGTTCGGAGAACAGATGGAGGGCCGCGGCGATGATCTCGCCGGGGCGATCTTCCTTGCGGCGGGCGCGGCGGCGGGTTGGGGCGGCAGTGGCGGTGGTCATGGAGATTAATTACTGACTGGTCAGTCGGTAGTTCAAGGCGAGCAGGCAAAAATCAGCGGGGTGTGACGTTTCTGCTGTGGGGTCGCGGACGCGTGGGGTCGGGGCCTGCCCCGGCATCGGTCGCGATATCCGAGGGGTCACGCGGCGCGCCCTGGTGTCCCGTTCGCTTCCGCCCCCGACCGCCCTATCTTTCCCTCGTGCCCTCCCGTTCCGCCCAGCCCGCTGACCTGTTCGGCTCCGCCGAAACGCCCGAACCGTCGGGCGCCCATCCCGCAGCGCGGCCGCTTGCCGACCGTCTACGGCCGCGCAGCCTCGACGAGGTGGTCGGCCAGGACCACTTGCTCGGCCCCGAGGGCACGCTGACCCGCATGTTGGAACGCGGCTCGCTCGCCTCGCTCGTGCTGTGGGGACCTCCCGGCGTCGGCAAGACCACCATCGCGCGCTTGCTCGCCGCCCGCGCGAACCTGCATTTCGTGCAGATCTCCGCGGTGTTTTCCGGTGTCGCCGACCTCAAGCGCGTGTTCGAGGAAGCCGCGCGCCGGCGCCACCTCGGCGAGGGCACGCTGCTCTTCGTGGACGAAATCCACCGCTTCAACCGCGCGCAGCAGGACGGGTTCCTGCCCGTGGTGGAGAACGGCACCATCACCCTGATCGGCGCCACCACCGAAAACCCGTCCTTCGAACTGAACGGCGCTTTGCTGTCGCGCTGCCAGGTGCTGGTGCTGCGCCGGCTGGACGATGCGGCGCTCGAACAGCTGCTGACCCGGGCCGAGGCGGAACTCGCCCGTCCACTGCTGCTGAACGCCGAGGCGCGCGCCGCATTGCGCGCCATGGCCGACGGCGATGGCCGCTACGTCCTGAACATGGCAGAGCAAATCGCCGCGCTGCCTGCGGATACACAAAAGCTGGACCCGGTTGCGCTGTCGGCTCTGCTGGCGCGGCGCGCGGCGCTGTACGACAAGGACCGGGAAGAGCATTACAACCTGATCTCCGCCTTGCATAAGTCGCTGCGTGGCTCGGACCCGGATGCGGCGCTTTACTGGTTCGCGCGCATGCTGGCGGGCGGCGAGGACCCTCGCTACATCGCCCGCCGCCTGACGCGCTTCGCCGCCGAGGATGTCGGCATGGCCGATCCAAACGCGCTGACGCAGGCGCTGGCGGGATGGGAAACCTACGAACGGTTGGGCTCGCCGGAGGGCGAATTGGCCCTGGCGCAAGTGGTGGTCTATCTCGGGACGGCGCCGAAATCGAATGCCGTCTACTCGGCATTCGGCGCCGCGCGCGCGGCGGCGAAGGCGACAGGATCCCTGATGCCGCCCGCGCATATCCTGAACGCACCAACGCGGCTGATGCAGGACCTGGGCTACGGCAAGGGCTACGAGTACGACCACGAGACGGAAGATGCGTTCTCGGGGCAAAACTACTTTCCCGATGGGATGGCGCGCGAGGCGTTCTACCGGCCGCGCGACCGCGGATTTGAAAGGGAAATTGCGAAGCGGCTGGAATATTGGGAAAGATTACGGCGCGAGCGGCAAGACGACTCATAGTCAAAGCAGCGTCGGCGGCAGCCGCATGCGGCAGCGCAGTACAGGAACTCATAGGGAGCCGGCCAGGACCTTCGCTGTTGCTGGAACTTCGTGCCTATTGCATAAATCTGCCCACGATTCGTGGCAAACGCATGAGGGACAGCGGCAGCGAGGCTGCACGGCAGGGAAGGGAGTGCAATATCATGGCGCGGCCACCGAACGCATCGACCGCACTCTTCAATGAGGACCTGGCGCCCGCAGAGCACCGCAACTGGGGTGCGTTCAGCATCTTCAACGTGTGGACCTCCGACGTCCACAGCCTATGGGGCTATTATCTGGCCGCCAGCCTGTTCTTGCTGTGCGGCAATTTCATTAATTTCATCCTCGCCATCGGCATCGGTTCGATCGTTATCTTCGTGCTGATGAATCTCGTCGGCTTTGCCGGCGTGCGCACCGGCGTGCCGTACCCCGTGCTGGCACGCGCGTCCTTCGGCGTGTTCGGTGCCAACCTGCCGGCACTGGTGCGCGCCATCGTGGCCTGCTTTTGGTACGGCGCTCAGACCGCGGCCGCGTCGGGCGCGATCGTCGCATTGCTGATCCGTTGGCCTGTCATGCTGCATTTCCAGCAGACCAGTCACATGCTCGGACATTCGACGCTGGAGGTGATCTGCTTCGTCGTCGTCTGGGCGCTGCAACTCCTGATCATCCAGCACGGCATGGAGACGGTAAGGCGATTCCAGGACTGGGCCGGGCCTGCGGTGTGGGTAATGATGCTGATCCTGGCCGTCGTGCTGACTGTCATGGCGGGCGGCATTTCGTTCGGCGGCGGCATTCCGCACGACGTATTGCTCGCGAAAACGCGGGACGCCGGGGTGCCGGGAACGCCGGGATCGTTCGCGTCGCTGGCCGCGGTGGCGGCGACCTGGGTGACGTATTTCGCCGCGCTGTATTTGAATTTCTGCGACTTCTCGCGCTACGCCCCGAACGAGGCCGCGGTGCGCAAGGGCAACATCTGGGGCCTGCCGGTGAACCTGATCCTGTTCACCCTGGTGGCCGGCGTGACCACCACCGCGGCCTATACCGTGTACGGCGAGGTGCTGATCCATCCCGACCAGATCTCCGCCAGGTTCAGCAGTTGGTTCCTGGCGCTGATAGCGGCGGTGACGTTCGCCGTGGCGACGCTGGGCATCAACGTGGTCGCCAATTTCGTCTCGCCGGCGTTCGACTTTTCGAATGTGTTCCCGCGGGTGATCGATTTCAAGAAGGGCGGCTATATCGCCGCGCTGATCGCGCTGGTGCTGTATCCCTTTGCGCCATGGCAAGGCAGCGCGGCGTCCTTTGTCGGACTGATCGGAGCGACGATGGGACCGATCTTCGGCATCATGATGGTGGACTATTACCTGATCCGCCGCGGTGCCATCGATGTGGCGGCCTTGTACCAGGAAGACGGCGAGTACCGCTATCAGGGCGGCTGGAACCCGGCCGCGATCATCGCCTTCATCATCGGTGCCCTGTTCTCGAGCGTGCTGCCGAACGTCGGCGACCTGCTGCCGTCGTGGTGGAGCGTTTACGGCTGGTTCTTCGGCGTGGCGATCGGCGGCGGGGTGTATTACGCGGTCGGCCGGGCAATGCCGCGGCCGGCGATGCGGCGCGCGTGAGGTCCGGTCGATGAATGACTATCCGCGCGACCTGGTCGGCTACGGACCGAAGCCGCCTCAGGCCGACTGGCCCGGCGGCGCGCGTCTCGCAGTGCAGTGCGTGCTGAATTACGAAGAAGGCGGCGAGAACTCCATCCTCCATGGCGACCAGGCGTCCGAGGCGTTCCTGTCGGAGATCGTGGCTGCTCAGCCATTGCCGGGCGTGCGTCATCTCAGCATGGAGCAAATCTACGAATACGGATCCCGGGTCGGCGTCTGGCGCGTCCTGCGCTTGTTCGAACGCAAGCGGCTGCCGCTGACCGTCTTCACCGTCGCGATGGCGGCGCAGCGGCATCCGCAGGCGATCCGCGCGATGGCCGCAGCGGGGCATGAAATCGCCAGCCACGGGCTGAAATGGATCAACTACCAGTACGTACCCGAGGATGTGGAACGGGCGCATATCCGCGACGCGATGGAGATCCTGACTCAGGTCGCGGGCGAGCGGCCGCTGGGCTGGTACACCGGCCGCACGAGTCCGAATACGCGGCGCCTGGTGGCGGAGTACGGCGGCTTTCTCTACGACGCCGACGACTATAACGACGATCTGCCGTATTGGGCGGTGGTGGAGGGGCAGCCGCAGCTCATCGTGCCGTATACGCTGGATGCCAACGACATGCGGTTTGTCTCGCCGCAGGGTTTCAATTCGGGCGACCAGTTCTTTGCCTATTTGAAGGACAGTTTCGACGTGCTGTACGCCGAAGGCGCGGAGACGCCGCGCATGATGTCGGTCGGGCTGCATTGCCGGCTGGTCGGCCGGCCGGGGCGGCTTGCGGCGCTGGAGCGGTTCCTCGACTACGCGGCGGGGCATGACGGGGTGTGGTTCTGCCGGCGGATCGATATCGCGCGCCATTGGCGGCAGCGTCATCCATTCGAACGGACTCTCCTTGTGGACGGGCGATAGCGGAAGGGAGAGACCCCGTTCCTTGTCGGTCTGGTCAGGCTTCGTTCAGGCGATGGGTGTCGTGCGCAGACCAGGCCAGCGTCGCAGGGTCGCCCGGCTGGACCGGCTGCGCGTAGAACACCGAATCGGGCACCAGGGCCGAAACCTCGTCGCCCGGGTCGGTGACCAGCGATACCCGGACCAGCGCGCCCTGGTACTCCACAGCGGCAACCCGGCCAGAAACGTGCGGTTCATCCGTGGTGGCGGCGAGCCGGCAGCGGTCGGCGCGTACGGCGATCGGGCCGCTCGGCGTGGCCAGCACGTTGTGGCCGCCGATGAAGCGCGCGATGAAGCGGCTGACCGGACGGTCGAATACCTCGCGCGGCGTGCCGGACTGGCAGATGCGCCCTTCGTTCATCACCACCATCATGTCCGCGAGTGCCATCGCCTCCTCCTGGCTATGGGTGACGTGAATGAAGGCGATGCCGAGTTCGCGTTGCAGCCGCTTCAGTTCGTCGCGCATGCGCACGCGCAGGAAGGGGTCGAGCGCCGACAGCGGTTCGTCCAGCAGCAGCACGTCGGGGCGGGTGATCAGTGCGCGTGCCAGTGCCACGCGCTGCTGCTGGCCGCCCGAGAGTTGGGCGGGCATCCGCCCGGCGTAGCCGTCCATGTGCACCAGGGTCAGGAACTCTCGCGCTGCGGCCAACCGTTCCGCTTTCGCCACCTTGCGCATCTTCAGGCTGAACGCGACGTTGTCGAGGCAGTTCAAATGCGGGAACAGGGCGTAGCTTTGGAACATCATCGCCGTGCCGCGGCGGACGGGCGGCAGGTCGGTGACGTTCCTGTCGGAGATCAGGATGTCGCCGTCGCTGACTTCCTCGTGGCCGGCGATCATGCGCAGCGTGCTGGTCTTGCCGCAGCCGCTCGGGCCAAGCAGGCAGCAATAGCTCGCGCGCGGGATGCGCAGCGAGATGCCGTCCACAGCGACCGTCGTGCCGTAGCGCTTGGTGACGGCCACGAGTTCGACGGCATAGGGCATCATGCCGGGCGCGAGGACGCGCGGCGGCGCTGGATGCGGAAGATGACCCACAATGTGCCTCCGATCACGGTGAAAGAGACGACGGTGGTGAGCGTGCCGATGGCGAACAAGACCGGAGAGGTGGCACTGGAGATCAGCGCGTAGATCTCCAGTGGCAGCGTGTTCTGCGTGCCGGAGGTCATCGTGGTGCGCGCGTATTCGTCGTAGGACAGGGTGAATGCGCCCATGGCGACGCCGATGATGCCGGGGAGCAGGATCGGCAGGGTGACGTGGCGCAGGCGTTGCCAGGCACTGGCGCCGAGGTCGCTCGCAGCCTCGTCGTAGCTGCGGTCAAATCGGTTGACGATGGCGAACATCGCGAACATGCCGAACGGCAGCGTCCAGGTGAGCTGCGCGCCGAGGGCAGAGGTGAACAAGCCGGTCTGCCAGCCGAGGAAACGAAATTCGAGACCGATGCCGGTGCCGATCAGCAGGCTCGGCATCACCAGGCTGGCGACGGCGAGGTAGAATACCAGAGAAGCGCCGGGAAAGCGGCGGCGGAATGCGAAGCCGGCAGCGACGGACATTGCCGTGGTCAATGCAGAGACCAGCAGTGCCAGCGCGACCGAGCGTTCGAAGGTCGCCGGGATGTAGCCCATCTGGCCGACCTGGAAGATGTTGCGAAACCAGACGAGCGAAAAACCCTCCATCGGAAAGGTAACGCCGCCGTTGGGACCCTGGAACGACAGGATGTAGATGACGATCATCGGCCCGTAGAGGAACGATAAATAGAGGCCGAACACGGTGCCCAGGACGTAGAAGGTCCACGGCCGCTTGCCGGGGGCGGCACGTGCGCCGGCGGCGATCATGGCAGCGCCCTCAACTGGCGAGTTCCTTGCGCACGTCCACCACGCGCATCGCGCCGCCGACGAACACGGCGACGACCAGCACCAGTACCATGGCGGAGGCGGCGGCGGGCGGGTACTGCATCGCCTGGATCTCGGTGGAGAGTTCCGATACCACCGAGCCGCTCTGGCCGCCGCTCATTTGCTGGATGATGAAGAAGTCGCCCATCACCTGGGTGAACACCAGCACCACGCCGAGCATGATGCCGGTCTTCGACAGTGGCAGGATGACGTTGCGCATGATCTGCCAGCGGCTGGCGCCGGCATCGGTGGCGGCCTCCAGCACGGCGGGATCGATCTTGCCCATGGAGTTGGCGACCGGCCCGACCACCAGCAGCGTCAACTGGTGCACATAGGCCAGGATGACGGCGAAATTGGAAAACAGCAGGAAGCTGAGCGGGTGGTCGGTGATGCGCAGCGCCATCAGCAATTGGTTGAACGCCCCTTCGCGGCCGAGCAGGGGAATCCAGGCGATGGTACGGATGATCGCCGAGGTCCAGAACGGAATGGCACACAGGAGAAAAAGGACTGTGCGTGTCAGGGAGCTGCGGATGTGGAAGATCAGGAACTGGGCGATGGCGATGCCCAGTACCAGGGTGATGCCGCAGGTGATGACGGCGAAACGCAGGGAGTCGAGATAGATTTCGTACGTGGCGGGGTTGGTGAAGACGTCGTGGTAGCTGTCGAAGATGAAGGCCGGATAGATGCCGACGCGGTCGTAATCGAAGAAGCTGACGGCCAGGAACAATAGCATCGGGATAAAGAACAATAGCAGCAGCACGATCGCCAGCGGCCCGGCTTGCAGCCAGGAGACCAGCCAGCCGGGCATGCGCCGCGGCGCGGTGCGCCGGCGGGTGCCGGCATACCGGATCGACCCGGCCAGGGACTGGAAGCCGGTCAGCCGTGTACTGCTCATGCCGCCGCCCGGAGGCGGTCGCGGCAACGTAACAGCGGCAGGATGCGGGTGCCGAATTGCTCCATGCCGATGACGAAGTCGTCGAACGTGAGCATGACGCCCTGCACGCCGGGGACCTCGGCCAGTTCGTCCAGCATGCGGGCGATGCTCGCATAAGAGCCGACCAGCACGCCCTGGTTGGTCGGCAGCTTGTTGGTGCCAAGGATGCGGCGGCGGTTGGGCTGGGCGTAGACGTCGGTGCTTGGATCGTCCTCCGCTTGCTCATCGCGGTAGGCGAGCGCTTCTAGATCGGTGCCGGCCTTGTAGTGTTCCCATTTGGCGTTGGCGGCGGCATCGGTTTCGTCGGCGATGATCATGGTCAGGATCAGGGCCCCGCAGCTTCGGCCGCTTTCCCGGGTCGCCGTGACCAGGCGCGCGACGCTGGGCGCGACCGCGGTCGGGGCGTTGAAGCCGAAGCTGGCGCAGAAATTATAGTCGGCGTAGTTGGCGGCAAAGCGTGTGCCGGCGTCGCTTTGCGCGGCGCAGATGATCGGGATGTCGGCCGTTGGCTGCGGCAGGCAGCGGCAATCATCCATCTTGAAGAAGCTGCCCTTGAAATCGGAACGCCCGGTGTGCCACAGCTCGCGCATGATGCTGACGTATTCGGCGCAGTAATCGTAGCGGCGCCGGTAATGCTCTGCGCCCGGCCAGATGCCCATTTGCGTGTATTCACGGCGCTGCCAGCCGGAGATGATGTTGACGCCGAAGCGGCCGTGCGAGATCGAATCGATCGTCACCGCCATGCGGGCGGTGATCGGCGGCGGGAGGGTCAGGACCGCGCAGGTGGCGAAGAGTTGGATGCGCGTCGTCACCGCGGCGAGGCCGGCCATCAGGGTGAAGGATTCGAGGTTGTAGTCCCAGAACTGCGACGGGCCCCCGAAGCCGTGCAGCTTGATCATCGAGAGGGCGAAGTCGAAGCCGAACTTTTCGGCTTTTTCAACGATGGTGCGGTTGAGGTCGAAGCTGGGCCGGTATTGCGGTGAGGTGGTGGAGATCAGCCAGCCGTTGTTGCCGATGGGGATGAAGACGCCGAGTTGCATGATGTGTGTCTCCGAAATGGCGGCGCGGGGTTGGAGTGCTGCTGCGCATGGCGGGCGCCGGTGCGTGCTGTCAGTGAAGCGCGAGCCAGGCGCGCCACATGTCATTGCGAGGCGCGGGGCGACGACGCAATCTCGTTCGGGGAAGCCTCCGCTCGGCCTGCGCGCCCATACCACCGGGATTGCTTCGTCGTTTCGTTCGTCGCAATGACACCTGGGGTACTAGGCGCCGATGAACTGGTTCCAGCGCCGGGTGAGGTAGCGGTCCTCGTCCATCACTGAGTTCCACACGGCGATATTGCCGAGCCGCTGCCAGATGGAGCCGCCGTCGCGCACCCGCCCCGCATGCTCGACCAGCTTGCCGAACGGGTCGTAGATGTCGGTCGCTGCCGGCTTGCCGCCGTACCAGTAGTCGTATTCGGCGGGCGTCAGGAACTTGCGCGCATTCTCGGGCTGCGCGGAGTAGTAGCCTTCGCGTGCGATCACGGCGCCGTCGAAGCCGGCGGTGTACCAGTTCATGTATTCATAGGCGCAATCGAGCTTGAGGCCGGAGACGTGCTTCATGATCGACAGCACGTAGCCCCAGCCGCGATAGCCTTCCTTCAGCGGCTGGAAGGTGCAGGGGATGCCGCGGGTGCGCACCGCGGTGACCGCAGGCGACCACATCGACTGGATCACCACCTCGCCCGAGGCCATCAGGTTCACCGACTGGTCGAAGGTGGTCCAGAAGGCGCGGAACTGGCCGCCGCGCTTCAAATCCATCATGTAACCGATGGTCTTGTCGATTTCGGCGCGGGTCATGTTGCCCTTGTTGCCGTATTTGACCTTGCCGGCGGCGGACACCGCCATGGCCACGTCGATGATGCCGACGGTGGGCTGGTCCTGCAGCGCGGCCTTCCCCTTGAAATCGGGGCTGATCAGGTCGGCCCAGCTCGTCACCGGGCGCTTGATCAGGTCGGGGCGGATGCCGAGCGTGTCGCCGTTGGTCACGGTGGGGACGCCGTGCAGCCAGGCGGTTGGCTTGCCGGCCGACTCTTCTGCGTTCGGGCCGGTGGAGAACAATACGTTGATCGGCGCGGTGCCTTCGGCGGAAACCTTGCGCCCGTCGGGATACTCGCCCTTGGTGAAGATGGGCATGGTCGCATCCCAGTGCTTGAATTTGGCGAGCGGGATGGATTGCAGGATGTTGCGCCCGATCAGGTAGGGCAGGTTGGTCAGCGCGGCGTCGGCCACGTCCATCGATTGCGGTTCGGAGATGAACCGGTTGAGCATCGAGGCGTTCTCGGTCGCCTGCATGTGGACGGTGAAGCCGAGGTCCTTGGTGGCCTGGGTGGCGATCAGCGGGATGGCGGTGACCGGCGGTCCGGCGTGGTTCAGCACCACGTCCTTGATGTTCTGCGCCCAGATGGTCGGGAAACCGGTGATGGCGCCGGTGCCGGCGGCGGTGCCGGCCGCGGCGGCGGCGGTCCTCATCAGTGCGCGGCGGGACAGGGCGTGGGCAGCGGACGGCATGACGGGATGCTCCGTGGTTAGGGGACTTCGCGGCCAGCAAGGGGCGCCTGCCGTCCGCGGCTGTGGCGACGGGGCGAGGGGGGCGGCGATGGTGCGGCGCCGGTGGATCACGGGGAGGGCAGGCGCGCGGCGCCTTGCGGAATTCGCGGGGTGGCCGGGATGGGGTGCGAGATGGTGGGCATCTGGTGCGGCGCGGCGATCGAGACCGGTCGATCATGGTCGCGGGTAAATGGACAGACGTCCGGGTCCATGCGCGCCTCGCCTTTGTGCACCGCAGCAAGGGAGCAAAGGAGATGCCAGATCGCATGCGAGATGAACGCGCCGGCCGACAGCACGGGGGCCGCCGAGAATTGTGTGTTGGTCGGGGCACTTAGGCGCGCGGACTCGCTGGCGCGCTAATGTGAGCGCCGCCCGGCGAAGACGATGATGTGCGTACGGGTTGCACCTTGCCGACCAATATCGCTCGGAAAACAACCATATATAGCTTATTATATATTCAAATGACTGTATTAGCAGCAGAGCATCAGACAGCGAATTGCGCTGCGTCGCTGTGCGTGCCTATTGTTTCGGCCGGTCCGGTCTCGTGCCACACTGCTCGCGCGCCACGCCCGCGCGCCGGGCCGCGCACCACGAACGCGCCACGCCCACGCGCCACGAACGCGCCGGGCCGCGTGCCACCAACGCGCCCTGCCGCGCGCCACGAAGGAGCGGAGACCATGCCGGACGACCATGCCCCCAGCGTCACTGCGCTGCATGACCTCACCATCGCCGAAGCATCCCGCCTGATCGCCGCGCGATTGCTCTCGCCGGTCGAGCTGACGCGGGCTTTGCTCGACCGCATCGCCGCGATCGACCCGTGGCTGAACGCCTATCTGCTGGTGACCGCGGAGCAAGCGCTCGCGCAGGCACGTGCGGCCGAGGCCGAGATCATGGCCGGCGGCTATCGCGGGCCGATGCACGGCATTCCGGTCGCGCTGAAGGACATTTACTGCACCAAAGGAATCCGAACCACCTGCCATTCGCGCACGCGCGCCGACTACGTGCCGGATTTCGATGCCACCACCGTCGGCAAGCTGCACGACGCAGGGGCGGTGCTGCTGGGCAAGCTGGCGACGCATGAATTCGCCCATGGCGGTCCGTCTTTCGACCTGCCCTGGCCGCCGGCGCGCAATCCGTGGAACGTCGCGCATTTCACCGGCGGCTCGTCGAGCG
>Ga0335072_10004927_pt1 | contig 19727 bp, 14 predicted proteins | sample Lox_Sample_21_FD_206725 | JGI IMG/M metagenome (GOLD analysis project Ga0335072, IMG submission 206725) | Soil microbial communities from Loxahatchee National Wildlife Refuge, Florida, United States - Lox_Sample_2.1 | ecosystem: Environmental > Terrestrial > Soil > Wetlands | place: USA...
GCGGTGAATCGATCGAGCAGGTCGGCGCCAGAGCCATGAGAGTGATCGAACGGGCGGAGGCTGTCGGAGGATGTGTTGGCTTGTTCTCACATGCTCATTTCCTGCGTGTTCTTGCGGCATCGTGGGTCTGCCTGCCTCCAAGCGCAGGAAGGTCGCTGGCGCTGAGCACCGGCTCGGTCAGCATACTCGGCTTCGAGCGAGAGACGCGCGTCATTCAAATGTGGAACCGTTCGTTCGAAAGGAGTGATCCCTGAATGTTTCTGAAATCAGCGTGGCAAGACAGATCGAATGTGGCACTCACAGGTGAGTGAGTCTGACTTGGGTTCCAGTTGTCCAAGCCAGCGCTCGAAATCTGCCTGGTCCTTTCCACTTTCCAGTTTCCGTCCGGGATTCAATCGGAGCCATTCAAGTTTCCTTCCGCTGATCCAATGAAAGAACGGCGTCAACATCGTGTCCGGATAACAAGTTCGATCGTGAGCCCTCATCTGCTCAGGCGCCATCCGATGATCGCGTGCATACGCCTCGAAGCGACTCCGAAAGTCGCCGTTTGTTCGCATCCGGAAACGCGGCATGGACATCCTCCGCACCATGTCCTTCGCCTGACTGCAATCCCGAAGAGAATCCGGTCCAAGCGCTGGTCCTAACATTCCCAAGGCAGACCGGCTTTGCCGAAGTGTCCGTAGTTCGTCGTCTGTCGATAGATGGGTTGCAACAGAGACAGGCGCTCAATGATCGCCGCAGGCCGAAAATCGAATTCGCTCACGAACTCGACGGCCGCTTTCACATCGCCAGTACCGAATGTTTCCACTTTGATCGAGATTGGTTGTGCAACACCAATCGCATAGGCGACCTGGATTTCGGCCTTCGTTGCAAGCCCTTGCGCAACGACCTGGCGCGCAACGAAGCGACAGAAGTAGGCGGCACTGCGGTCTACTTTCGACGGATCCTTGCCGCTAAACGCCCCTCCGCCGTGATGGGCAGCTCCTCCGTAGGTATCCGCAATGATCTTCCGACCGGTTACGCCGCAGTCGGCTGCGGGACCACCAAGGACAAAGTTGCCTGTGGGATTGACATGGAATCGAATCGAATCGTTGAACCAGTCTCCTAAGACGCGGGGCGCAAGTACGTCCTGAACATACCTTGCAATCTTTTCCCGGCTGACATCGGGGGCATGTTGTGTGGAAACGAGCACGTCCGTCACAGCGACTGGTGTATTGCCCTCGTAGAGCACCGAGACCTGCGACTTCGCATCGGGGCGAATCCACGATTCCTTCTTGGCTTTCCGGTCTTCGGCAAGTCCCCTCGTTAGGCGATGGGCCAAAGAAATTGCCAGCGGCATCAGTTCCGGGGTTTCTTTGCAGGCGAATCCGAACATGATCCCCTGATCTCCCGCTCCTTGTTCCTTATCAGTATTCGTTTCGGTGTCCACGCCAAGGGCAATGTCCGCGGACTGGGTTGAGATCAGTTGCAGGACGCGCACATCCTTCGGATTAAACCCCGAATCTTCGTCTGTGTAGCCAATATTGCGGATAGCTTCGCGAACGATCGCATCGCGGTCCACGGTCGTCTTGGAACTGATTTCCCCACCAAGAACAACTGTGTCGCTCTTGCAGAGCGCCTCGCAAGCCACTCGCGCATGCGGATCCTCCTTGAGATAGGCGTCGAGGATCGAGTCGGAGATGAAATCGCAAACTTTATCCGGATGTCCTTCAGAGACGGACTCGGAAGAGAAAACGAACGTCGCAGACTTGTCAGGCCGGATCAGTGAGTCTGAATTGGTTTCGGTTACGATGGTCGCCATGTGGTGCGCTCCTTATCAACAACAGTTCGATCAGGAGCGCAGACTGCGACGTCGGGCGATTGTCGCCATCGGAGACTTGCTTCGGAAATTCCATTCCGCGCATCGAGCTTTCGCTCAGGCACCGTAACGTCTCCAAAACCCGGTTGCCGGATACGGCTCTCGCCGCATCGCTCCTGATGCATTTTCGAAAGCGTAGATGTAACGGTCCGGGTTTGTCAACCAGCGAGAGTCCGTCATGAGCACGGGCGGGCCAAGCCTCGCCGGCCCTTGAGAAACTCTGCGGCCTGACTGAGAGATAGCGAAGAACTGCGGCTGTCAGCATCGTCGGCGATCTGTCGCAGGTCGTATTTCAACCTTGCAGCAGCCTTAGCTACCAATGCCAGGACGACATGCCGGTCCCACTCAGGAATTCGGCTAAGGAGCTTGCGCGCGTGCGGTATGCATACGGCTCCATGGTCGCGGATCCATTCCTGGAATTCGGGGTCCTTTTTCAGAAGGAGAATCAACTGGTCGGATCGGTTGATCTCCTCTTCAGCCACACACTCACATACACTGCAGCTTGCGCTCGCCTGCAGCTGTTGCTGCTCAAGAAGAAGAAGCCGGAGCAGAATCCGCGCGGCTGCTCCGGTATCGGCCGCTTCTGCAATCGCCCATGCGTGCAAATCACAAAGCGCCTGAATATGGTCGGCGTGGGGATACTGAATGCATCCAATATGAAACTGCCTCAGCATCGAGCAAAGCACACACGAGTCCTCTTCAAGGATGTTTGCTACATTCCTGAACGAGAGACTCCGACGATGCTTGCCCTTCGATGAGACAGTGTTCGTCATATGAGGCCCGTAAACACTTGACGGCAAATTCTGGTTCTACATGCGCACGCTCATACCCTCGCTGGACTCTGAGCGAGGGTTGTCAAAGACCTTGCGATAGAGATCTTCGCCAAAACTCGTCTCCAGCGGCTCGCCCTCGATCATTCTGAAGGTTCGTCTCCCGTCAGCGTCCCGCTCGGCTCTCAGAAACAGCGCCTGATCTCGGAGTCTCTCCCAACATGTGTGTGCGAGGGTGTACAGATGCGTAACGTAGAAAATCTTGATTCGCTTTTCAAGAAGTGCAGACACCACCTGTCGGGCAATTTCCGACCCTTCCCGCTCGTTGGTTGCCGCGAAGGATTCGTTGAAAAGGATCAGTGCATTTGGAGTGATCCGTTCAGCGATATCACTCATTCTGGCGAGTTCCTCGTCGAGTTTCCCGCTCTTCATAGAGACGTCTTCTTCGCGCTTGTAATGAGTAAACACTGCTGGGCATAGTTCAGCTTCAAACGCCTCCGCTCCAACGAACATGCCTGCCTGCATCATCAACTGCGCTACGCCGATGCTGCGCAGGAATGTCGATTTCCCTCCTTGATTCGCTCCCGTCACCAAGACCAAATCCTTCCCGTCTGCACTCGCTGTATTCGCAACGGTACAGTGACTCAATTGAAGAGCAAGGCACATGTCATAGAGCCCGCGAAACTGATGCTTTCTCTTTCCCGCAGTCATCGGTTCGGGAACACATACCTTGGCCCCCTTGACAACAAGACAATCATGCAGATTCAAACAGCACTGATAAAATCCGAGTTCGGTCCGCAGCATCCGAAAGAAACTGAGCACGTGCTCGCCCGCCTGTGCGATCGTCATTGATGTTCGGCTGATTCCGCGGCGCCGCACATCCCGTAAGAACTCCGCGCCGGCCTGATCGCCGTCCGCAATATAGAAAGTGAAGGCGCGCGGCCCTTTTCCAAATATCCGCTTCAGCCAGCCCGGTTCTTCCTTGGTTGATCGCCGTAAGGTGTAGTTGGTGCCCTCATTGTGATCGTCGAGTTCTGCCCTGAGCAGGATGCCCCTGCGGAACTTCACTTCCATGAGGTGGCTCTCAATTGTCGCCAGGTACTCGTCGTTCAATTCCAGTTGGAGCATGGTGAACAGTGCCCGAAAAGCCTCCGATTCAAACCGGGCAGCGTGATCTTCGCCTATCAGGCGGAGCTTTCGCAGCTTCCCCGAGAGAACCTCCAAAATCTCAATAGCGCAATAGAGGACAGAGGAAGGATGTTCGTAGCTCGAGACGCTCCATTGCATTTTCCTCGTTTCCTCGATTGACTCGACTGTTACGCTGTAAAGACTTCGCAACACCCCAGCGTTGTTGAAGCAGTCTCTCAGCACCTGTTGCCGATATCTGACCGTTTCGACATCGTTTGATGAACCGGCAAGAATCACCTTTCGTGCCACTTCGAACAGAAACTCATCTCCATTTGCCATCGAATCAAACAGGACCTCCAATTCCAGGTCTTGGATAAGGGCTCGGTCGTGTTTTGAGAGCTGGTGTTCTAAGGCCTGCCGCGCATCCCGATAGCCACACATCACGCCCCGCAGGGATTCATCCTGATCGAAATCGCAATGTGGAAAAAGGAGACGCGCGTTCATCGGCCGATTCGCTCCAGGAGGGAGTCGTAAGTAATCCGATATTTTTGCGCGAGAGCAAGAGCGTAAGCCAGACCATCGGCTGGCCTTCGCTCCAATTTGAAGGTTCGAATCCCCGGGTCATCGGGGTCAATCATGCTGACAATGCTTACTGTTTTCTCATTGGATGAGGCCAGCTCATCAAGAAATGTGACCCACACGCAGAGCGCATCCAGTTGTGAGATTTGCTCCATCACTTTCTCGCTCAGGTACACTGCGTCTCTGAGGGTCGTCGAGGAGAAGACCTCGTTCAAGATGATTACACTGTTTGATGTCGCCCCGGCGAGGATGCGCCGAATTCGCACCAGGTCATCTTGCAATTTCCCGCGCAGACTGGTGATGTCTTCGCGGCGCTCGAAATGCGTGAAGATCTGATCATACTGGAAGAGATTCGCATCCGTTCCAGGCACCAAACAGCCAAGGTTCGCCAGATAATGCAACTGACCAAACATGCGCGCGAAGGTTGTCTTTCCTCCCTGATTTGGTCCAGACACGACGAGGATGCGTTCAGGTCCGTCTAGATAGAAATCGTTTGGAACAACCTTCTTCTTCTCGGCATTGAGTCGATACGCCAAAGCGAGATCAACGGCGCCGCGGCAGGAAAGTCTTTTCGCGGTCTCGGACACCTTCGGCCGACAAAACTTCACGCCAGCGCGCCGCAGCTTGTCGATATACCCCAAGTAGGCGACATAGAACTGAACCTCACGATCAAAGCGGACAATCGTTGGATCGAGGAAACCTTGGCTCAACGAGTAGAACTGATCGAGCTGGTGAAATACCTCCGGATCGAGCAAGGCGAGCCGGTCGAGGATTTGCGACTGAATGTGGTTCATCTTCGACTCGCCCTGCTGCGTGACTCGCTGATGGTTCGGAGTGGGTCTGTAGAATTTCCGGAACGCCTCCTCAACAGCATCGCTCAAGTCGGCCTCTTCGTCGTAGCTGCTGACCGTGACTGCGCCATTCTTCATCAGCAAACAATACTGAATTGACGACAGATCCGATTTCAGTGTTCTTGCCTCGCCAGAGATCCTCTGGAAGACCTCCGAACTCATTCTGAAGTTCAGATATTCGCGAAATGCGAGAAGACCTCGCGACCGCACCCGATCCGATTGGAGCGCCCCCGTCAAATGCTCGATCGTGTTGACATAAAGGGCGACTGCATAGAGGAACCACCTTTCATACGCATAACGGTAATCGTGAAACTCCTCGGTCTTGGCCAAGCAACTGCGCAGCTCCCGCATTTGTTCAGAAAAGGATCGAACTGCCTGCATGATAGAGGGTTTCTCAAGGTCTTCCATTACCTCATGACGGTATGCAATGGCGTTAAGGTCTTTCAGAGGTTCGTAGAAGAAAGGGGTCAACTCGTATTCTTTCGAATTCGCTGTGATCGCGTCGACAATTTGGTCGAGATTCAAATCGCGGAAGAAGCTTGGGGCCTCGGGCGATTCGGTCCTCGTTACGTCATCGGACTTTGGGAACAAAATGCTTTCAAAAGCCATCGTGGCGATCCCCGGGGCTAGTCGCGCGAAGCATGCAGATTCTTCGTCTTCGGCCTTGCGCGACGAATATTTGGAAGGGGATCGAGCCTTGATGGGACGGGGTCGTAGGGCGAATCGCAGAAACTCCCACGCAGGTGATCCCTGGTAGGAGTCATTTGCCCGGTGGGCTGGTTAGGGCGAACTCCAACACCCGAATTCGTTTCGTTCCTTCGGATTATGCGTTCATGTATCTCGTGCTGTCAACCGGGGAGCCGTGAGTTGGGGCGAACCAAGAGCGCGGTCTTCCAACCACCGTCTTAGCTATTCACTCCTCGTTTCCATATCGTAATCGCCTTCACCATCCTGAGTTGAAGTTTGCCATATTTGCGGAGAATGATGAGGCCAGACCCATGGTCCTCGTATTGATCGTAGATATGTTGGCCGTCCCGCAAGATGACGCGCAGCGGCGTTCCACGTTTGAAGTGAGTATGCGGAGTCTTCAATGCTTTACACGTCCTTCGCGCGGGGACGCCAATGTCTTGGCCAAACGTTACCGGCGACAACTGGCTGAAGGATACGACACGCTGCTCCAGGTTTTCGGAATGGCGACCATAAAGGCGATGTCAGCGCCTCAAAGGGCCGAAAATCGCATCTGCTATATTGATGGTGTCTCCATCTCGTCCCGGAGACTGGGTGATGGAATCCACCCGATGCGCCACTCGAAATGAGCTGGCTAATGACTCCTGGTTGCGCGATGGGAGTCTGCGATTCCGCTCTCCTTCCCGCACACCACAGATACGCAACATGTAGACTCGCCCAACTCAGTGGCAGAGCTGAACTCAAACGCGGTCGTGATCGGAGAGGTTATTTCTCATGCGCGTTGCAACCCTGACAATGGCGATGAAGACGAAGGCAATGAAGAGGAGCTTTCGGTCCGACGTTGGTCGTGCCCCTGAATGAGGGCGTCCGTTTGGAAAGTTGACGACTCCTATGTTTACGAAAATCACACTCGAGTCTGATAACGTTCTGTATTTCCATGCAGGAGATACCTCGCTCGCGACCACGAAGGCATTTACACACGGCGGCATAGTCTTCGATCCGGACTCAGTGATTGTTGGCAAGATGCCCGCAATTCCCTTGCCTTCGGACCTCAAACTTGAGGCTGGCAAAACTCTCTCTATGCAACTTGTGGCGCCGGACGGCACTCGCAAGGCTCAAACCAGGACAGGTACCCTCCTGGCGATCGAGGACGGCGTGTTTCGCGTCAAGGGTAGGGCGAGGACTCCCTCAACCCACAGCGTCGAGGATGGGTGGGGCTACACCGTGCGGAAATACCGGGCATATGCTACTCACCCAGGAGCTCCAGGATCTTCCGACTTGCCGCAGTGGCTTCATCAATCCATCGAGCGTCAGGGCAAGTTCTGGGATCGCCTCGTTTGGCGGCTGAAACAAGCCCGCCGCGCCTGTTCGGACGTTGCGCCTGAAGAGGTACGTGAGTTCGTGACCAAGACCATTGTGCCCGCCATAGACGCGTTCAACCTGGCTCAAGGACAAGGTAAGAAGCTGAAGTATCCCAAAGACTTAACCTCCGACGAGCCGGTTCTCGCAGCAGTGTGGAGCTTTGCCGGTAAACTCGCCCAACGTGCGAAGAAAGGTCAGCCAGTACCGGACGAGCTGGAGGCAATCGTCCTTGCCTGGGCGAGGCTACATAGGACCGAGATGGGTCCTCTGCGTGAATTCGAGCGTAAACTGATTAACTACATTGATGAGGATGCTAGGACCATCGACTTGCGGTCGTGGGAGAAGGCGCCGAAGAGCAGGGCCTTTCGCGCGGTATTACAGCGCCGGCGAATACTACATCTGCCTTTCGCTAAGGGCTGGCCGCGTTTCAGGAAGAAGGACCCGCAGAAGCAGGAGTGGGGAATTCACTTCCATTTGAACAAGGCTGATACTCCCGCAGACGCGCCTTTCACCGGTGAACTTCGAAGCCTCTACATAGGCGACCCCATTCCCCCGGAGAGAACGGGGCATGCTTCGCACCAAGGGAAGCGATTCCGCGTCCGCAGGACTCTCAGGCCTGTCAAGATCGCCATTTCCGATCGGAAATCAAAGGAAACCTGGGCGCTGGCTTTTTCCATCGTACTGCACCAGCCAATCCCAAAGGGCGCGTTCTTAAAGGAATGGGACTTGATCTACGAGAACGGCAAGCTCTGGCTATGCTTGCTGTTTCAGTCTAAGCAACCTTGGGAATTGGACGCATCCGTCTCACATCTATGTGCAGGTCTTGATCTAGGTTGGCGCTTTGAGAACGACTGCGTTAAGGTAGCTACCCTCTGGGACCCCGTTCACAATAGCTTCCGCCGGATCATGGTCGATCTTACTGCTAAAGCCCGCGATACCAAAGACCGGCCACAATTTATGGTCTATATGGGCCCATCGCGTGACTCAAGGCGTGCCGCGAAGATCGCCCATGAGAACGGTGTGGCCGCTTACCTCGATACCTACCAGGGATGCGGCGAGATTCAGCAAGCCCGGTCCGCGGCGAACGAGTCGATCAAGTCCCTTATTAGTCGAGAACTGGGCGATGCGTCACCACCTTGGCTGCGAAGAGCGGGATCGTCGGGAATCAAGAAGCTTGGCAGTCTGCTTCCGGATTCTCCGCTCAAGTCGGCAATCGATCGATGGGCTCTGAACGACAAACAACTGAGTGAGCTGCATAGTAGTTACGCTGCACGCATTCAGGCTCGCCTCAAGAAGGGGTACGAGTGGGTTGCAAATGACATCGGCAAAATGCTCAGGGCTGGTCGGATTCCAGTGCTTGCCATGGAGAAGAGCTTCCTCCAGAAAGCACCTGGAACCGAAGTCGGGGAACACCAAGAAGCGCTAGAACACGGCGCCAGGTACCGCCAGTGGGTTGCTCCGGCAACTCTTGCGACCATTCTCGATCGGATCCTTCCGAAGTACGGTGTACGAGTGATCCGCGTCGAAGCGGCGAATACCACCAGGAAGTGCCGCTTCTGCGAGCATATAAACGAGAATGTGGATGAGCACCTTTTCTATCAGTGCGCAAAGTGCGGAAGGGCTATCCAACAAGATGAGAACGCGGCCATCAACATTGCCAGAGCTTGGAAATCCAACTCGGAGAGAGCGGGTACAGGCGAACAATAGCCGACCAGAGCCCGATTCCGGGAGGCTGAAGCCTCTGAAGCCGCGGCTATAGTCGAGAGAGGGGCAGTAACGAACCGATGCCCACAATGATGAGGTGCCGAAATAGGCATCCTCGAATCAGCGACTTCCTGATCTTTGCTTTCAGGCAGAATTCTCGTCCTGTTGACTGCTTGCACCGAGTGTCGTACACAACTATTAATGGTTTGCGACCCCTCCCCGCGGATCGAAGCACTCGAACAGTTCGCTGAAAAGCGAAACTCGGTGGACTTCCATCAACATTGCTGCAACCCACTTGCATCGATTCCCCCCGAGCAGTTCGCTGCAAATCGAAACGCGGCGGACTCCTGTCAGCATTGCTGCAAGGACCTGGAATTGAGACACTCGAAGAGTTCGTACCGCATTCGTTTCGACGGCCGATGTGCTTCAGACGCCATGTGAAATCACGCACAGTGAGATTTCACATAGTGTCCAGGGGAGAAGCTCGTGTCCACTCATTCACCACTCTTTTTCTCCGAGAGATCGCGTGCGAGCGCCGAGGCAAGAGCAAAGCCGAGAGCATTTGGGCTCGATAAACCTAACAATGTAAGCCAACCGGGTCTGCAGAAGATAGTGCGGGTAGATGAATGGAAAGCTCATCCACCGAATCCGGACGACTTGATGCTTGATCCCGTTAAGCAGAGAACCTTTGGGTCAGAAAAATGGAACTCTATCTTTTGTGATGTTTTGTTTCCCGGGCAGATCAAATTTCTCCGAAGATTGAAAACAGGGAAGGTAGCGGGTACCGCAATGCAGTTCGAATCTGTCTCGAAATTCGCCCGAGCATTACCGGCCGGAAGCGGCGAAGTGGCCCGCATACTATCTTCTGATGTCCTGCGATGACGGTGTCTTGAACTTGCACCGCATATCCTCCGATCGGAACTTCAGACATGGAACTCAACAGTCAGATCAGCCAGCAGCCCAACCACGGACTTCAAGGTTCGACACGCAGAATGGCACTGCGGTTCGTCTTACTGATAGGAGTGCTGAGTTTCTTTGCCGATTTCACCTATGAGGGGGCTCGCAGCGTATACGGCCCGTTTCTGGCGGGACTAGCCGCGAGCGCAACCGTGGTTAGCATTGTCACTGGCTTCGGCGAACTCGTTGGCTACGGTTTTCGCCTTGTATCTGGGCGGTGGGCTGATCGCACCGGAAATTTTTGGGCGATCGCCATTTTCGGCTACTTTGTACAGTTGCTGGCTGTTCCTGCGTTGGCTCTTGCAAAGAACTGGCCAACCGCAGCGGCACTGATCATCCTTGAACGCTTTGGGAGGGCAACGCGTAATCCCCCTCGGGACGCTATGCTCTCGCACGCTGGCAGCGAGATTGGCTTCGGCTGGGCATTCGGGGTGCATGAGGCCTTGGACCAGTTTGGCGCGCTCTTCGGTCCCCTCCTGGTTGCAGCGATTCTGGCATGGAAAGGAAGCTATCGTCCTGCATTCGCTGCTCTCTTGGTGCCGATGACGATTTGCCTGAGCGTGGTGCTCATTGCACACCACATTTATCCAAAGCCGCATGATCTGGAAGTCAGGACCGGAAACGTCAAAACAAAAGGATTGCCCGGCGTCTTCTGGATATATCTGGCTGCCGCCGCTTTGGTCGCGGCAGGGTTCGCGGATTTCCCCCTCATCGCCTTTCACTTCACTCAGGCGTCCACAGTGCCGAAGGACCTCGTACCTGTCGCGTATGCAATTGCCATGGGCGTGAGCGGAACGGGCTCACTCGTATTCGGCAGGTGCTTCGACCGTTTCGGAGTTGTTCTTCTCATCCCTTTGACGGTCGTTGCCGCAGCTTTCGCACCCCTCGTCTTTCTGGGAAGCTTTTGGCCAGCATTGTTGGGAGCAGCGGTATGGGGTCTTGGCATGGGTGTACACGAGTCAATCATTCCGGCGGTCGTTGCCCCGATGGTAGCTCCGGATCGGCGCGCGTCGGCTTACGGACTTTTTACGGCTGGCTACGGGACATTCTGGTTTATCGGCAGCGCGATCATGGGAGTTCTCTACGATCATTCCGTATCGGCAGCAGTCATTTTCTGTATGGCAACGCAACTCGCCGCGATTCCGCTATTTGTCATCGTGAGGCAGCGAATGAGTTCGGTCTAGCTTGCGCTTTAGATACGCCCAATGATGCGTCGGCATCCGTGCGAGCATCAGCCGTTCCGTGCAGGATGCGATTGAAGCGCCCAACGCAAAGCAATCACCCATGCTACAACCGTCCATCCAAGGGAGAAATTCAAAAGTAAAATGACAGGCTGCTTGGGGTGCCGATACCGTGCAGCCGCGATTGTGGGCAGGAAATACAGAAGAGTGACGGCGATCCGCTCAAGATACCAGAATGCCGTCCACCCGAGGGCACGCATCATTTCTCTTCCGCTCCGCGCAGTTTCTGGTTTAAGAATCATCCAACTCTTATCGGACCGCCATGCCCGTTGGATTGCGTGCCTCATCGCGGTGTCCGAGCCGAACACTCACAACCTTCGAAATTCCTGGATCCTGCATTGTCACGCCGTAGATCAGATCGCCCGCCTGCATCATGCGCTTGGAATGGGTGACGACCATAAACTGTATGTCTTTTCCCAGTGCTCGCAGAAAATCTGCGAAGCGACCGACGTTGGTTTCGTCGAGCGGCGCATCGACCTCATCAAGGATGCAAAATGGGCTGGGACGGAACTGAAAGATCGCCACCAGTAAAGCCAGGGCGGTCAGGGCTTTCTCGCCACCGGAGAGCAAAAGAACATTCTGAAGTCTCTTGCCAGGAGGAGAAGCAATGATCTCTAAGCCGCTCTCTGTCTGGTTCTCAGCATCGGTAAGGCGAAGCGCCGCGTTTCCGCCATTGAACAGTTCCGCAAAAACCACTGCAAAGTTCGCATTCACCTGGGCAAGCGCCTCTTCAAATCTTGTGCGAGAGATCTGTTCGATCTCTCGAATCGTCTCCTGCGTATTCTCGATCGATTCGATCAGATCCTTTCGCTGCACCTCGAGGAAACCATGGCGCTGGGAGGTTTCTTTATACTCGTCCAGGGCCATCATGTTTACAGGTCCCATCTGTTCAATTCGTTCCCGCAACGATCGGCAAGCTTCCTCTTGGACAGCTAATTCGTCGAGCGTTAGCCTTGCCAACTGCCCGTCACTGCGCAGTGACTCCGCGACAATATTCACTTCATTGAGACAGCTGGCCTCGAGGTGTTCAAGGTCGGCACGCAATTTGGCCATGCTATTGGAAAGGCCCCCTCGTTCGTCGCGTAACTGCTCTAATGCGGTGCGGCGCGCCTTTAATTGAGTCTCTTGTACTGCTAGATGTTCGCGCAAGGAGCGGGCTTCTGTAGTAACTTTCTCGACCTGATCGACTGCCTCGTCGCGAAATACGGACAACTTCTTCTCTTGGCTTTGCAGGTCCGCATTCTCACTCGTGCGCTGCGCCCGCTCGATTTTCGCCGTAGCCTGTTGTTGCATTAAGGTCGCCAGGCGGCGTTCCAAGTCTGAATGAATTCGGTCGATCCGCTGGAACGCCGCTTCTGCGCCTCGCCGTCTTTCTTCGAGCGTGGCCAAACTGCTCGTAGCCTGTGCTGCGTCTTCTTGGAGAAGTTCGCGTCTATCACGGAGGGAAACAAGTTGGCTTTGCGCTTTCTCAAGAGCGGCTTCTGCCGTCGCGTGCTCTACTTCCGAACGTGAAGCTTCTTTTTGTTTCCCTTCAATCAGATTCCTCTTGGCGTCTCGTGCCTCCTGGTTGCGAGCGACCTGTGAGGACCACTCTTGCAAGCGGCGTTCGATGCGCCGAATCTCGGATTCCGACTGCTTAAGCGTCGCACCGAGATCCGCTGCATCACGCTCAGCAAGTCGACGCTCTTCACTACAACCATCCAATTGTCGAGTCAGATCTTCGATGTCTCGAGTTAGCGCGGCCACTTCCGTTTCGATCCGGGATAATTCCTTGTCCAAGTCGATGACGGCCGCGTCTGCCGAGTGCAACTCGCGCTTTAACGCAAGCGGACCCTGCTTGCCCGGCTTGCCACCGGTCACGGTGGCACAGTGAAAGCATTCACCATCAGGGGTCAGGAAATATGCGTAGCTGTATTCGTTGGTAAGTTGCTGCGCGAGCGCCGCACTCTCTGCCAGGTATCCGTCTCTCAATTTGGGGAGAAGGGCTTCCAAAGAGTGGCCGAAGCCGTTAAGCGCACGGATGGCCGTTCTGAGCGGCACGAGGCCGGGCACGCTGATTCCGTTTTCTTCATCTTCGAACAGCTCGCGCTGCTCAGAATCATGAACCAGAAACGTGGCGCGGCCGTCGACATCCGATTTCAACAGCCGAACCCCTTGCTCGGCGGCATCCCAGCTTTCAACTACGATGTAGTTAAGCTCTTCGCGAAGAAACTCATCCACGACACTCTCATGCTCTCCGCTGACTTCCAGAAAGTCAGCCAGTGTGCCGACCGCCAAGCCCTTCTCTAAGGCACCCGGCTGCAGCAATCGCTGTACTGTATCCGTCGAATAGTTGTGCCCATGAAGCAGCGACTCAAGGGAATTGCGTCGTCCTACGGCCGCCGCATGTTCACTTCGAAGTTCGTTGGCATGCGTTCTCAACGCCTCTTCTTCTCTACGCCGGGCTTGCTGTCGCTCGTGCAACGATGCAAACGCTGTCTCCAGGCGCTGCACTGTCTCTGCGGAAGAGTTGAAGCGCTGCTCAACGTGTTGATACTGATCTCTTAGATTTGCCAACTCGACCTCGGCCTGATCGACTTCGCTCGCGAGCCTATGAGCCTCATTCTCGAGAAGCGTTAGGCTCTCCTGCGCCTGCGCAGCACCATTGCGCGCGTTCCCCGAAAGAGAAAGCAGGTGCATTGCATGACGGCGAGCAGATTCGAGTTCTCGCTCAGCGATGAAGACCTCTTCCGTAACCGCGCGCGCCTCCCGCTGTTTCGTTTCGGCGACTTGGCGATAGGAGCGCGCTTCGCTGGCTGCAGTTTCCAGAAACCTGCTTTGTTCGGAACGTTCGTCGGTGATACGAGTTAGCTCAATTTGCATTTGCTCGATCTCTGTGGCCAACGTGACCAGCCGCGTTTCCAATTCACCCAGTCGCTCGATATTGGCCCGCTGTCGAGCGGCGGCTCGTTCCAACTCAAGGTTTGCGGCGTTGACTGTGTTCTGCGCCTCCTGGAAAGAGCGATCAATCTCATAGCCGCGTTCCGTCAAGGCATGCTGGCTGGACTCCATTTGCACGATTTCAGCGGTAGCGCCATCGATGCGTTCGCTCAATCCGGCTAGCTCCGACTCAAGATGTGAACGTTCCGAATCCATCCAACCCAGACGGCTCGCCAGAACGACGCGTAAACGATCGCGCATTTCATCACGTATTGCGGCAAATCGCTCCGCCCTTACTGCCTGCCGTTTCAGACTGTTCATCTGGCGGGTGATCTCTTCAAAGATGTCGTCTACCCGAGCCAGATTCTGTTTAGCGCTTTCCAGACGTAGTTCCGTGAGCCTTTTTTTTGTTTTGTAGCGCGTTACGCCCGCGGCCTCCTCGATGGCGGCCCTGCGGTCGTGGGGGTTCGAGCTTAGCAGTTGGCCGATCTGCTCTTGGGCGATGATTGCATAGCTGTCAGGCCCAAGCCCTGTTCCCATAAAGACGTCTTGAATGTCGCGCAAGCGCGTCAGTTTCTCATTAAGCAGATATTCACTCTCGCCGGTTCGGAACAGCCGGCGAGTGATGGTGACCTCGCCCTTCTGCGGAGAACTCTGCAACTTGCGCCGCCGAATCTTCAGCACGACGGGTTGCGGCCCATCGCGTTCTGAATCTGGCTCCCCCGGACTGAGTTCTTCATCCTCAATTGCCTGACCCGGTTGCTGGGATGCGGCAATCTCTTCAGATTCGGCCGCACGCTGACGGCAAAGCTCCTCTTCGTCCCAATCCGAATCCCCCTCCGGCTGCAACTCGAAAGGCTCGACGAGGACCGGCCCTTCATATGCTTCCGGATCGACCATCGTCAGGGTCACCTCAGCCATGCCCAATGGTTTCCGCTCGCGGGTTCCTGCAAAGATCACGTCCTGCATGCTGGTTCCACGTAGAGTCTTGGCGCTTTGCTCGCCGAGCACCCAGCTGACCGCGTCGAGGATGTTGGATTTTCCGCAACCATTTGGCCCGACCACCACTGCGACGCCGGTCCCGGGGACAGCCAATTCGGTGCGGTCACAAAAACTCTTAAAGCCAACGATGCGGATTTTCTTGAGCCTGAGCACTGCCACTCCATCCTGGATCGACCGAGACCAGCCGGCTTGTTCCATCGGCTGGAATCGGTCCTCCGCGCACGAACGCATCCGCGCTCGACGCTCGAGATTTGGATTTTCCGAGGAATATCGTCTGAGCGGAAACCGCCCTGGCTCATCCTCGCCAGGGGTCATCATCCGCTCATCCCGATTGTTGGAGGATGGAGCAGCAGTTTCGGCGAACCCCTTCGCCGCACGCTGAATTTACTCACAGTGAGTCTAGCAGTGCGCAGAAATCAAGGGCCTGTTGAAAAGGAGGTCCAAAATGTGCATCTTTAGTCAACAATTGTTCGAATTAAGGGCGTTAAGAATAGTGTCGATCGGAAAGAAGGGTCGAATATGGTGAAAGCTGCCAATTCATTCACCTTCTGTGACTGGATACGCGCCAGCGCTGGCGAATCAGTACATCAGATTCTGTCACTATGAATGCCGTCCTTCACATAAAGTCCGATCACGAACAGATTCGGAGACACCGCGAGGGGCTTGCGCGCCGCGTTCTGAATGAATTCTCGTTCACTCCGCCTTCTAACCCTCAGGTCCTTTGCTATTTGGATGATCGAGATGTTGAGTGGCTCATGTGGTACACAATAGCCCCTGTGGACCCAGTTTCCAACACCATTTCATGGCCCTATGTTAGTGTCATCTACCTGCACGGCAGCACATGCGAATCTGACATCCAACTGGCAATGACCTTGGCTCACGAGCTTCAGCACTTCGTGCAGTTTGTGAGTGACAGACAGCTCTGGGCGGTTCATTTGCTCCTCACCAAGCTTCCTGGTCTCCCGGCGCACAATCTCAAGCACTGGTTCGATCTTCCCAACGAGATTGAGGCAAGGATCATCGCCAAGCGTGCGGCGGAAAAACTGTTTGGCCAAGCGGAAGTCGAGAGACATATTGCAATGATGATTGCTGCGCGAACATCGGACGAGGACGCCGCGGATTGGGAATTCATTCGAACACTTGATCCCAACTCAAACTACGACATGCGTGAGCGGACCATTCCGCTCGTCAACGACCACCGCTCCCAACTCGAATATCTCAAAACGATGATCTTTGCCAATGACAAAGATCTTGGAGCCGTCGATTTCAACCTTCAGTAAAAAAACTCTTATCTCTCTGGTTCCGAAGAAGAGGCTTTGAATATTTCCTTCGTGGCTGTTCTTGAAGAACATGCGTTGCTAGCGGGTTCGCATCCGTGGATCGCTGCGCATATTCGCTGGACTCCACGCGGCTCCCAGGGTGATTTCGACTCCATCAGGGCCAACAAACTGCGGGAGGTTAGCCTGACCGGAGGGAAATGCTTGGCGTTCCAACTGAGGCCTTGTCGGAACGCCAATGGGCGCTAAACTCGTGTAATATGCCGCACCCTTCTTGGAACGACAGCTACGCTTCGGGCGAGCCTCCATGGGACACGGGCAACCCAGATCCGCTGCTCGTCGAGTTCATTACTTCGGGCCGCGTTGAGCCCGCCAAAACCCTGGAGATTGGTGCGGGCACGGGGACCAACGCCATTTGGCTGGCGGAACGCGGCTTCGACGTAGTAGGCATCGATGTCGCCCCGCTCGCGGTCGAACGTGCCATCGCGAAGTTGCAGAATCGTTATTTGCCTTGCCGTTTTTCCACCTTGGACATTCTGGCCATCTCCCCGCCTGAAGGTCCCTTCCATTTCGTCTTCGACCGCGGCTGCTTCCATGTCTTCGACGAGCTCGAGGAGCGCCAACGTTTTGTCGCACAGGTCGTCGCGGTACTCGCACCCGGAGGACTGTGGCTGAGCCTCATCGGCTCGACCGAAGGCCCACCGCGGGAATTCGGTCCGCCACGACGCTCGGCCCGTGAGGTCACCATGGCAATCGAACCGTCTCTAGAAATTGTCGAGTTCCGCGCCGTTGAGTTCCGCCCTCATGATGCTATGGCGTGGTTCTGCCTCTCGCGCCGACGCGCGATCCCAGCGCAACCATCCACGCGGCATGAATGAATATGGGCCAGGCGCCACTCGCCGTTTTTCTTGCGATAGACTTGCGTCTCGACACCAACCAGGTTCACGAATCAGAGCGAGATCCCCCGTTTCCAAGGGATGAAGTCGTTTTGGCTGAGAAGTTCTGCTTTGGTAAACCGCTCACCGTTAGCCACCTGAATCGATAATTCGAGTAGTTTCTCGGCGCACGAGGGCACGTCGGCGTTGCCGGTGATGATGGCGCCGGTATCGAAGTCAATAATGTCGCTCATGCGTTGGGCTAGCCCGGAGTTCGACGATACCTTGATGACCGGGGCGATGGGGTTGCCAGTGGGAGTTCCAAGACCGGTTGTGAAAAGCACCAGATTCGCTCCCGCACCGACCTGCGCGGTCACACTCTCGACATCATTGCCCGGAGTGCACTGGAGATTGAGGCCCGCTGCACTTATATACTCTGGATAATCAATGACTCCACGGATTGGACCGACACCTCCTTTTCGGGCAGCGCCGGCTGATTTGATTGCATCCGTGATGAGACCATCGCGAATATTCCCGGGAGAAGGATTGAAGTCGAATCCGGAATGAACAGCCTTGGCACGGGCGGAATAGGCCTGCATTAGATGCGAAAAGCGCTGTGCCAATTCGTCGCTCTCGCACCGATTGATCAATTCCTGCTCGACGCCATGGAGTTCAGGAAACTCCGAAAGGATTGATCTTCCCCCCAATTCACCGATGAGATCAGACACATAACCTAGGGTGGGATTGGCGGAAATTCCGCTGAATCCGTCCGAGCCCCCGCACTGAAGTGCAACCGTCAATCGAGAGAGCAGTGCCGGAGCGCGTGTTGCACGGTTGGCTTCGACCAGCCCCTCAAAAGTTCCTTCGACGGCTCGCCTCATCAAGGAGCTTTCCAGACCGGAGCTCTGCTGATCAAAGAGGAGGACCGGCTTCCGTAACTCAGGGTCGCGCGCTCGGAGTTCGGACATGAGCATGGATACCTGCGCTTTCTGACAGCCCAAACTTAGGACTGTTGCGCCGCTAACATTTGGGTGATGGATGTAGCCAGCCAGCAGACCGCACAGAGCTTGTGCATCTTGGCGAGTGCCGCCGCAGCCTCCTTCGTGCGTGAGAACACGAATTCCGTCGATATTGGGGAAGGTGCGCGGGGGAGTATGGGCTACCTCAGTCTCTGAATCTGCTGGTCCCAGTTTTTCTGCCAGTTGTGCGTTCGGGGAATATCTACTCACAAGTGCTCGCACCTGTTGGCGGTACTCGTTATGCTCTCCGCCGTAGCCAAGTTCCTCTTCGAAGGCTTCCTGCAAGCGTCGGACATTACGGTTCTCGCAAAAGACCAAGGGCAAAACGATCCAATAATTCCTCGTGCCTACCTGACCGTCTGCGCGGTGATAGCCCATGAAGGAACGTTCAACCCACTTTGCTGCATCTGGAAGAAGGTTAGACACAGGTCGGCGACTTGAAGAGTAGTCGTCTGCCCGATGTCGCACATTGTTCACAGAGAGCAGGCCGCCGCGACGAATCGGTGATGTAACTTCGCCGACAACCATGCCATACATCCGCACGGCATCTCCGGGTGCAAGGTCCGTCAAAGCCAGCTTATGCTTGACAGGGATGTTCTCGGTGACTTCGCAACTCACTCCGGTATTTCGGATTGTCATACCGGCTGCGAGCGGCTCCAGGGCCACAAGAACGTTGTCCCGCGAATCGAGTTGAAGTACAGAATCAGGCATATGGGATGCGTCTCAGTACAGCCTTCCGTTGTGCGACGTCGTTAATTCGGCGGCAAGAAGTAGGCCTTTACCGCACGCAGCAACGATACCTGATCAAGACGAGGCTCCCTGCCTTCATACGTCGCCTTCCAGCAAACCTGATTTACCAAATCTCTTGGGTGGCACGCGCGCAGTTCTTCCTTAAAACCACTGCGGATGACACGAATCAGCTCGTTAAGGATGTCCTGCTCCACTCTTAATTGGTGGTCCCGGGCGACGCGGCGAAAGATCTCGCAGAACTGATCTTCGCTTACTGCGCCCAGCTTGATCTTCGTTTGAATGCGGCGTAGAAAAGCCGCATCCAGCACTGTTCTCGGATCCCTGTTCGAGGCGAAGACGACCAGCATTTCGAATGGAATCTCGATCTTTCTTCCTCCGACCATAGTGAGAAACTCAATTCCCCGATCGAGGGGCACGACCCACCGATTGAGCAAATCTTCAGGAGGAATCCGCTGACGGCCAAAGTCGTCTACGACCAGCACCCCATTATTGGCTTTCATTTGCGGAGGGCCATCATAGAACTTAGAAGTAGGATTGAACTGAAGGTCGAGCATCTCAATCGTCAATTCTCCGCCAACCGTGACGGTCGGGCGCTTGCAATGCACCCATCGCCTGTCGCCATCTCGCGAACCGTCATCTGCTTCCGATCCATGAATCGCAGGATCATACACAGTGATGATTTGGCCCCCGACCTCGACAGCAAATGGTATTGAGACCTCGTCATCCGCAAACACATGGGCCATTGCTT
>Ga0335072_10004928_pt1 | contig 19727 bp, 16 predicted proteins | sample Lox_Sample_21_FD_206725 | JGI IMG/M metagenome (GOLD analysis project Ga0335072, IMG submission 206725) | Soil microbial communities from Loxahatchee National Wildlife Refuge, Florida, United States - Lox_Sample_2.1 | ecosystem: Environmental > Terrestrial > Soil > Wetlands | place: USA...
CGAGCGCCACTACCGTCAGCACCAAACCAACAACCATCCGCACGACCACGCGCGCAACCTCCTCCTTATACCTGGGGCCAAGCGTAACCGCGTGGCATCTGTTGCCCAAGATCCGGTTCCGCCGGATGGACCGCCGACCCGGCAGCCCATACCGGGAATCTCCCTGCCGCCAGGAGAAAGGGGCAATGCTACTCGTTGGTAACTTAACATGATCAAGCACACCGAACCAGGGGGATCCCGGCGTGTTCGCGAAGCCACGACAAGCCGGGAAGCGTCGGGACTAGCGTGGAACAACCGCACGTTCTTCTGACGGGCCTCGGTCTGGTTCCCGCACCCGACGTCGATGACCGCCTCCGTCGCGGCGAACACCCGCGGCAGGGTCTGCGGCGGGAACCCGCGACCAGCGCTGCTGAATCTTCCGCGGATCCGGGAATGATCCTCGCGTCACGAAAGTTGAGCCTAAGTGACTCAAGTCATTTGACAGCGAGGCTCGCCTCCGGCAGGCTTGAGCCCGGAAGACTCAACTTCACACACTACAAGGACTGCTCATGGCACGTGCGGTAGGTATTGACCTCGGGACGACCAACTCTGTTGTCGCCGTCCTCGAAGGCGGGGAGCCGACGGTCATCGCAAACGCGGAGGGCTCGCGGACGACGCCGTCCGTCGTCGCGTTCGCCAAGAACGCTGAGGTGCTCGTCGGCGAGGTCGCGAAGCGGCAGGCCGTCACTAACGTGGACCGGACGATCCGTTCGGTTAAGCGGCACATGGGGACCGACTGGACCGTCACCATCGACGGCAAGAAGTTCACCCCCCAGCAGATCAGCGCGTTCATCCTGCAGAAGCTGAAGAGGGACGCAGAGGCGTACCTGGGCGAGAAGATCACCGATGCGGTGATCACCGTCCCGGCGTACTTCAGCGACGCGCAGCGGCAGGCGACCAAGGAGGCCGGCACGATCGCGGGCCTCAACGTCCTGCGGATCATCAACGAGCCGACCTCGGCGGCGCTCGCCTACCACCTGGAGAAGGAGGGGTCGGCCAAGATCCTGGTCTTCGACCTCGGTGGCGGCACCTTCGACGTCTCGCTCCTCGACGTCGGCGACGGCGTGGTCGAGGTCGAGGCGACCAGCGGCGACAACCACCTCGGTGGTGACGACTGGGACCAGCGGATCGTCGACTGGCTGGTGCAGGACTTCAAGTCCGGCTACGGCATCGACCTGTCCAAGGACAAGATGGCGCTCCAGCGGCTGCGTGAGGCGGCGGAGAAGGCCAAGATCGAGCTGTCGCAGTCGATGGAGTCGCAGATCAACCTGCCCTACATCTCGCACGGCCCGGACGGCCCCCTGCACCTGGACACCCGGCTCACCAGGGCCGAGTTCCAGCGCATGACCTCCGACCTGCTCGACCGCTGCAAGGCCCCCTTCCAGCAGGTCATCAAGGACGCGAACGTCAAGATGAGCGAGATCGACCACGTGGTCCTCGTCGGCGGCTCCACCCGGATGCCCGCAGTCGTCGACCTGGTCAAGTCGCTGACCGGCGGCAAGGAGCCCAACAAGGGCGTCAACCCGGACGAGGTCGTCGCCGTAGGCGCCTGCCTCCAGGCCGGCGTGCTCAAGGGCGAGGTCAAGGACATCCTGCTGCTCGACGTCACCCCGCTCTCGCTGGGCATCGAGACCAAGGGCGGGATCTTCACCAAGCTCATCGAGCGGAACACCACGATCCCGACCAAGAAGTCGGAGATCTTCACCACGGCGGACGACAACCAGCCGTCGGTGCAGATCCAGGTGTACCAGGGCGAGCGCGAGATTGCCGCGTACAACAAGAAGCTGGGCATGTTCGACTTGACCGGCATCGCGCCGGCCCCGCGCGGCATCCCGCAGATCGAGGTCGCCTTCGACATCGACGCCAACGGCATCGTGAGCGTGTCCGCCAAGGACCTGGGCACGGGCAAGCAGCAGTCGGTGCAGATCACCGGCGGCTCGGCGCTGTCCAAGGATGACATCGACAAGATGGTCCGCGACGCCGAGGCGTACGCCGAGGAGGACCGCCGCCGCCGCGAGGAGGCGGAGGTCCGCAACCAGGCCGACACGCTCGTCTACTCCACGGAGAAGTTCCTGGCCGAGAACGACGAAAAGGTGCCCGCGGACGTGAAGTCCGAGGTGAAGGACGCGATCGCCGACCTCAAGAAGGCCATCGAGGGCAACGACATCGAGGCCATCAAGACGGCGAGCGAGCGCGCCGCCACGGTCAGCCAGAAGATGGGCAGCGCCATTTACGCCGCGGCTCAGGCCGAGCGGCAGGCCTCCGGCGGTGCCGAGGGCGACGCCAGCTCGGACGCCCCGCAGGACGAGGACGTCGTTGACGCCGAGATCGTCGACGAAGGCGAAGGTGGCGCCGCCTAATGACAGCACCTGAGGAACCCGGCATGGGGCCAGTCATCCGTGATAACCGACGGATCGACCCGGTGACCGGGCAGCCGAGAAGGGGCAAGCACGCGGCTTCCCAGCCGGCCGGCACCACAGGTGCCGGCCGGCCCGGGGCGAGCACGGCGGGCCAGACCCGGCACAACAAGCCAGGCGAAGACGTGAGCGCGCCGGCGGACGGGGCGAGGGCCGCCGACGGCGCGGCCGCCCCTGCCGCGGACGCGGGCGTTCCGTCCGCGGCGGCCGAGCCGGCCGCCGTCAGCCAGCTGCAGAGCCAGCTGGCGGAGCGGACTGCTGACCTACAGCGGCTGCAGGCGGAATACGCCAACTACCGCAAGCGGGTGGACAGGGACAGGGCCACGGTGCGCGAGCACGCAGTGGCCGGCACGCTCTCCGAGCTGCTGCCCGTCCTAGACGCGATCGGCCAGGCACGCGAGCACGGCGAGCTTTCCGGTGGCTTCAAGTCGGTGGCCGACTCGCTGCAGGCGGCAGTGGGCAAGCTCGGTCTTGTCAGCTACGGCCAGCGAGGCGACGCCTTCGATCCGAAGATCCACGAGGCCCTGACGCACACGTACTCGCCTGATGTCGCCGAGGACACCTGCGTGGAGATCTTCCAGCCCGGCTACAAGGTAGGCGAGCGGATTCTGCGGCCGGCCCGCGTAGCGGTCGCGGCCCCAGCTACAGGCCCAGACGGAAGCGCGAACGCCGCCGAGTGGCCGTCCGGAGAAGAGAACAACTAAACAGCCCAGCGAGGCCAGATGAGCGCGAAGGATTACCAGAAGGACTACTACAAGACGCTCGGCGTGCCCAAGACCGCGACGGCCGCCGAGATCAAGAAGTCCTATCGTGAACTCGCGCGGAAGTACCACCCCGACGCGAACAAGGGAAGCACCGACGCGGAGGAGCGCTTCAAGGAGATCACCGAAGCGTACAACGTGCTGTCCGACGAGAAGCAGCGCAAGGAATACGACGAGGCTCGCTCGATGTTCGGCGGCTTCCGTGTGCCGACCGGCGCGCGGACAGGCCAGGGCGGCACGTTCGACCTTGGCGACCTCTTCGGCGCCAGCGACGGGCTCGGTGACGTCCTCGGCGGAATCTTCCGCGGTCGCAGCGGCACGACAAGCAGCCGGGCGCGGCGGGGCGCGGACGTGGAGACCGAGACCACGCTGTCCTTCGGCGACGCGATCGACGGTGCGACGGTGTCGCTCCGCCTGACCGGCGAGGGACCGTGCCCGGTCTGCGGCGGCACCGGCGCCAAGTCCGGCACGGTACCCAAGGTCTGCCCGGACTGCCATGGCACCGGGCAGCAGTCGAGGAACCTTGGCGGGTTCGGACTCTCCGAGCCCTGCAAGACGTGCCGCGGGCGCGGTCTCGTCGTGGAGGACCCGTGCTCCGCCTGCAGCGGAAGCGGGCGGGCGATGAGCTCGCGGACCATCCAGGCGCGCATCCCCGCCGGGGTGGCGGACGGCCAGCGGATCCGGATTCCCGGCAAGGGAGCTCCCGGCGAGCACGGCGGCAAGGCGGGCGACCTGTACGTGCGGGTGCACGTCACGCCGAACGACGTGTTCGGCCGCAGCGGAGAGAACCTCACGGTGACGGTGCCCGTGACGATCACCGAGCTCGCGCTGGGGGCCGAGATCAAGGTGCCGACCCACCGGGGGCCAGCGGTCACTGTTCGCATACCGGCGGGCACCCCGAACGGGAAGGTGTTCCGCGTCCCCGGCCGGGGCGTCCGCCGCAAAGACGGGACGCTCGGCTCGCTGCTCGCGACCGTCGAGGTGACGGTGCCGCACGACCTCAACAAGAAGGCCAAGTCCGCGCTTGAGGACCTGCGGATCGCGACCGAGGGCCCGGACCCGCGCGAGGACCTGCTCCGTCGGGCACGGCAGAGCGACTAGGCACTACCGAGATTTACTGAACAGAAAGGAGATGACATGAACAGCCCGTACGACATGTCGGACGACATGCCGGTCTATGTCATCTCCGTGGCCGCGACCTTGTCAGGCATGCATCCGCAGACGCTGCGCGGCTACGAGAGGGTCGGCCTGGTGACGCCACAGCGCACCACCGGCGGTGGTCGCCGCTACTCGATGCGGGACATCCTCGCCCTCCGCCAGATTCAGCGGCTCTCCCAGGACGAGGGCATCAACCTCTCCGGCATCAAGCGCATCCTTGACCTGGAGCGGGAACTTGAGCACACCCGGCTGATGGCGGCCGAACTGCAGGCTCAGGTGTCGGTGCTGCGGAACGAACTGGAGTCCACCCGCGCGGTGGCGGCCCGGCTCGCGGAACTGCGCCGGTCACAGGTCGTCGATCCGGCGGCCGCGCTCGTACCGGTCCGCTCATCGGCCAGGATGACCTTCTGGCAGGCCACTCCCGAGGCGGGGGAGCAGCGCGGCGGGACCGACTAAAAGTTAATAAGGATCCAGGGGGATCAGAACGTATGGATGAGAAGCTAACCCGCAAGAGCCAGGAGGCGGTGTCGGCGGCGGTCCGGCAAGCCGCCTCTGACGGCAACCCCCAGGTCGAGCCGGTGCACCTGCTGCTCGCGCTGCTGAAGCAGACCGACGGTACGGCCCAGCCGCTGCTCGAGGCGGCAGGCGCGGACATGGACCGGGTGCTCGTGGAGGCGACGGCGCTCCAGCGGAAGCTCCCGCAGACGCACGGTGCCGCCGCCAGCGCCCCGGAGACGTCCCGCCAGCTGCTGTCGGTGATCAACACCGCGGCCAGCCTGGCCAGGGACATGAACGACGAGTACATCTCCACCGAGCACCTGCTTGTCGGCCTGGCGACCGGTGGCGGGCCCATGGCCACCGCCCTGCAGCGCGCGGGCGCCACGCCGGACGCCCTGACCAGTGCCTTCACGAAGGTGCGCGGCAGCGCCCGGGTCACCAGCGAGGACCCGGAATCCACCTACCAGGCGCTCGAGAAGTACGGCGTTGACCTCACCCAGCTGGCCAAGGACGGCAAGCTTGACCCGGTGATCGGCCGCGACTCCGAGATCCGGCGCGTGGTCCAGGTGCTGTCCAGGCGGACGAAGAACAACCCGGTGCTGATCGGCGAGCCCGGCGTCGGGAAGACGGCTGTCGTGGAAGGCCTCGCCCAGCGCATCGTAGCGGGCGACGTGCCCGAGTCACTGCGCGGCAAGCGGCTCATCTCGCTTGACCTGGGCAGCATGGTGGCCGGCGCCAAGTACCGCGGCGAGTTCGAGGAGCGGCTCAAGGCCCTACTCAACGAGATCAAGGCCAGCGACGGCCAGGTGATCACGTTCATCGACGAGTTGCACACGGTCGTGGGCGCCGGCCGCGCCGACGGCGCGATGGACGCGGGCAACATGCTCAAGCCGATGCTCGCCCGCGGCGAGCTGCGCATGGTCGGTGCCACCACGCTTGACGAGTACCGCGAGCGGATCGAGAAGGACCCCGCGCTTGAGCGCCGGTTCCAGCAGGTCCTGGTGGGCGAGCCGTCCGTCGAGGACACCATCGCCATCCTGCGCGGTCTCAAGGGCCGCTACGAGGCCCACCACCAGGTGCAGATCTCTGACGCGGCCCTGGTCGCGGCCGCCACGCTGTCTGACCGCTACATCACCGCCCGGTTCCTGCCCGACAAGGCCATCGACCTAGTGGACGAGGCCGCGTCGCGGCTGCGGATGGAGATCGACTCCTCCCCGGTGGAGATCGACGAACTGCGCCGCGCGGTGGACCGGATGAAGATGGAAGAGCTGGCACTTTCCCATGAGTCCGACGCCGCGAGCAGGGACCGGCTGGAGAAGCTGCGGGCCGATCTCGCGGACCGGCAGGAACAGCTCACCGGGCTGACCGCGCGCTGGGAGCAGGAGAAGTCCGGGCTCAACCGGGTTGGCGAGCTGAAGAAGAAGCTCGACGACCTGAAGGGCCAGGCCGAGCGCGCCCAGCGGGACGGCGACTACGAGACGGCGTCCAGGCTGCTTTACGGCGAGATCCCCGCGCTTGACGCGGAGATCGACGAGGCGGCGGCGAGTGACCGTTCGGAGGTGGGCTCGATCCCTGCCTCCGCCCCGATGGTGAAGGAGGAGGTCGGCCCGGACGACGTCGCTGACGTCGTGTCGGCGTGGACCGGAATTCCCGCGGGCCGGCTGCTCGAGGGCGAGACCGGCAAGCTGCTGCGCATGGAAGCCGAGCTCGGTGCGCGGGTGATCGGCCAGGCGAGCGCTGTGCAGGCGGTGTCCGACGCGGTGCGCCGGGCCCGGGCTGGGGTGTCCGATCCGGACCGTCCGACAGGCTCCTTCCTGTTCCTCGGACCGACTGGCGTCGGTAAGACCGAGCTTGCGAAGGCCCTCGCCGAGTTCCTCTTCGACGACGAGCGGGCGATGATCCGCATCGACATGAGCGAGTACGGCGAGAAGCACTCGGTCGCGCGACTGGTCGGCGCACCACCCGGCTACGTCGGCTACGAGGAAGGCGGTCAGCTCACCGAGGCGGTGCGGCGGCGGCCCTACTGCGTCGTGCTGCTCGATGAGGTGGAGAAGGCGCACTCCGAGGTCTTCGACGTGCTGCTGCAGGTCCTCGACGACGGCCGGCTCACCGACGGTCAGGGCCGGACGGTAGACTTCCGCAACACGATCCTCATCCTCACCTCGAACCTGGGTTCCACCTTCATCGCCGATCCGTCACTTGACGATCGGGCGAAGCGGGAGGCGGTGATGACCGCGGTCCGCGCCGCGTTCAAGCCGGAATTCCTCAACCGGCTCGACGACGTGATCATCTTCGACTCGCTGTCGACGGCGGAACTGACCCGCATCGTGGATATTCAGGTGGCACGGCTCGGCAAGCGGCTGTCCGCGCGGCGGCTGGTGCTGTCGGTGACGCCTGCGGCCAAGGACTGGCTGGCGCTCACCGGGTTCGACCCGGTGTACGGAGCGCGGCCGCTGCGGCGGCTGGTGCAGTCGGCGATCGGTGACAAGCTCGCGAAGGCGCTGCTGACCGGTGCGATCACCGACGGCGACGAGGTGATCGTGGACCTCGACGCCAACGCGGATGAGCTGACCGTGAAGGCGGCGGCTCGGGTTTCCTAGAACTCCCTTTTTGCCCTGGCCACGCAGGTCATCGGACGCCAGGAACGTCAAAAAGAAAGGGCTCTAACGGCCCGGGTGGGTCTTGTCCAGCATGTGGTCGTAGTCGTCCTCACCGAGGCCAAGATCCACCCGGATCCGGTAACGGAGACGAAGCAGCAACTGCAGTTCGGCATCATCGCTGAGCTCGATGCACCGCTCCACGCCGACCGTAGCCCACTCAAGCGCGCCCGGCAGGTCACCCTGTTCGGTGAACAGTTCGGCGAGCAGGTCGCAGGTGCGCGGCGTGACGGCGTCGCGGTTAGCAGTCAGCGCGGCGAGCTGTGCCTCGGCCTCGGCCGCCCGGCCGAGTTCGAGCAATGCCCGGGCAAGATGGACCCTGGGGTTAGCGAACGTGGGGCCGCCGTCTTCGATCGCCGCGGAGAACTCGTCCGCCGCGCGCTGTGGTTCGTCGGCACTCATCCACTGCTCGCCCGCGCGCAGGTGGAACTCGGCTCGCAGGCCGGGGCCGGCCTGCTGAGCCAGTTCGCTCATTCGAACGGCGGCCCGCACATGGTTGCCAGTGCGCGCCGCCTGGAACTCGATCTCGTCGAAGTCTTCGACGTTCGCCACACTACCCACGCTACCCCAGCGGCCCTTTCCAAATCGTACGATTTCCGTCCGCACCGGATGTGTCTCTAACGGCGAGCACGCTCAAGGGCGTCCCAGAAGCCGCGGCGCAGCGCGTGCCGGACCTCATCGTGCAGCAGGAAGTCGATCGGCAGCGTCGATCCTTGGAGCAGCCTCGCCTCAAGGTCCGACGGCATCCTCGGCTTCCTGGCCACTACGGCCTCAAGCCACAGCGCCGGGGCGTCGCGCGCGACCGATTCACCGAACGACTGCCCTTCCTCGTGCGCCGACTGCACGGCGTCCGCAAGCGAGACGCCCGGTGTGCCGGGCGAATAGCCACCGGGGCCGACGAGGCCCATGGGACCGGACGGTCCGCCGATGTCCTGTTGCCCGGGCTGTCCCGCTTGCGCACCCGGCGCGACGGGACCTCCTGGCACCGGCGGCCCAAGCGGAGGCGTCTGACTGCTGACCGGGCCACCAGCACCCGGGATGACCTGGCGCGGGCCGCCATGCGATGTACCGCGGGCAGCCGCGTATCCCCCTGCCCCGTTCGACTCCAGGGGAACCACCGGCGCGACGGGCAACGCGGGCTGGGCACCCGTTGGCTGTCCGCTGGCTAGCTGGCCTCCCGGCTGCTGGCCACCCGGGAGCTGGCCGCCCATCTGGTGCGGTCCGGGCTGCGGCCCGGCAGGCTGCGTCGGTGCCGGCGCCCCGGGCACAGGACCGGCAGCCGACGGCAGGCCAAGCGGCGACTGACCCGGATTCTGGCCGCCGGGCACGGCGCCGCGGGTGTGCAGCCGCCGGACCTGAGCCGAGCCTGCACCGGGGTTGTACGGGGAGAGCTCCGCCGCCGGGCGGGGCCTTTCCTCGCGCGGCGTCAGCGTCGGCGCGGACAGCGGCATCGCGTAGTCCGGCACGGGACCGAAGTCCATCGCTGCCCCGTAATCGAGGGCAGAGCGGTAATCGAAGGCAGGCCCCTGGTCGATGGCCGTCGGGTGATCGCCGACCGGAGCGTAGTCCGCAGGCGCGCCGTAATCCACGGACGCGGTGTAGTCGACGTTCGCGCTGAAGTCCGCGAGGGGCGGGTAGTCCGTCGTCACGACGGCGTCCGCGCGCTCGGGCTGGCCGCGATCCAGCCGCGAGCTCTCCGCGGATACCACGGCGGCGGCCGGCGGAACTTCGCTTGGCTGCTGGTATTCGGCGGCAGTCACGGAGAGCCTGGCCGGCACCGGTGCCTGCTGACTCGTCTCCGGTCCGGCCTGCGGCTGTGCGTACGGTGCGGCGCGTCCCGGCAGCGACACGGGGCCGTTCCCGCTGCTCGCACGGTGCCCGTTGCCGTTCATGACCGGCCCCGGTGCGAGCGTCCCGCTATCGGATTCGTCCCGCCGCGGCGGCTCGGCTCCGGAGATCAGCTCAACGTAGGGCCGCAGGTGCGCGGCGCTGATCTCAACGACGTCATCGCACTCCTGGCGCAGCGCACGGGAAATCGTCCCGTCGCCGTCCTCGCCGTCAACGGCGATGTTCAGCAGCGTGACCCGCATGCCCATGTCCTGGACATCGGCGATCACCTGCACGAGGTCTTCTTCCGCGCTGACCACCATCACGTCGCTCACGGCCTTGTTCCGCGCCAGCGTCGTGAGGTCCCGGTGGATCTCGCTTTCGACGCCCTCCCTGCGGCCGGGCCGCTTCTTCGCCACCCGGAGCTTGACGCCGGGAAGATCGGCGAGGGCGTCATGGTCGACGGACCGCCGGCCCTCCACGGTCGCCTCGTACCAGTAGCAGCGCAGCAGCGGAAGCCTGGTGCGCTCCATGGCCAGGTTGCCGAAAAGCTGGAGCAGCCCCGCGTAGTCCCACGACACGGACTCCCGGCGGCGCGTACCGTGCACCGCCATGGCACCGTCCGCTAGCACATAGCCGGCGTCCACAAACAGCGCACAGCGATCCACACCACACCGCCTTCCGTCAGGGCGAGAACACGCCTGGTCAGCGACCGCGTCACAACAGCAGTCCGATCTCCTCCGCCCCCACTAGGGTAATGAAGCACGCCGCCCCGGAGGGCCGTTCCGCGGTAACTCACCCCCCGTGCATGCTCCCGTATGCTCTGGAATCGTGGATGATCGTGAGGAACTACTGGCCGGTATCAAGGCCAAGGGCATCGTGCACGGCGACTTCGAGCTGTCCGCGGGCGGGCACGCCACGAGCTACGTGGACCTGCGCCGGGTGACCCTGGACGGCAGGCTCGCGCCGCTGGTCGGACGGGTGCTGCTCAACGCGACCGCGGACCTGACCTACGACGCGGTCGGCGGCCTGACGCTCGGCGCTGACCCGGTAGCGGCGGCCATGCTGCACGCCGCGGCCAACCGGGGCACCCCCATCGACGCGTTCGTGGTGCGGAAGGCCGAGAAGACCCACGGCCTGCAGCGAAGGATCGAGGGGCCCGACGTGCGCGGCCGTCGGGTCCTCGCGCTCGAGGACACGTCAACGACCGGAAACTCGGTGCTTACCGCGGTGGACGCGCTCGAAGCAGCGGGGGCCGAGGTGGCCGGCGTGGCGGTCATCGTTGACCGAGGTGCCAGGCCGAAGGTCCTCGACCGTGGCCTGCCCTATATCGCGGTGTACGAACTCGACGAACTCGCCCTGTAGGGAACCTAACGCCTAGCGGCGAACCCGGCGCACCGGGTCCTGGTCGCGCACCGGCGCGGCGGCGGCTTCCCTGCGGAACTCGCGCACCCGGTGGATCGCGAACGCGACGATGGCCAGGACGACGACGGCCACCACGATGTAGCTGATCACCGAGAGGCTGTGGTTGACCTTGCTCCACTCGCCGCCAAGGCTGTAACCGATGCTGGACAGCGCCACCACGTAGATGACGGTTCCGATCAGGCTGAGAATGCCGAACCGGACCGGCGGAATGTCAACCAGCCCCGCCACGATCGAAGCGAAGGCCCGGACGAAGGGCAGCATGCGGGCCACCGGCAGCGCCCACGCGCCGCGCCCGGCGAGGAACCGCTCGGCACGGGCCACGTCCCCCTCGGTCACCAGGACGTACCGTCCCCAGCGGCGCACCAGCGGGTGGCCGCCCCACCGGCCCACGCCGTAGGAAATGTAGGAGCCGACGAGTTCCGCGAGCGTCCCGAGTACGATCACCAGGAGCAGCGAGGGGTGCTGATGCGTTCCCGGGATGGCGCCGGACGCGACCGCGCCGCCGAGCAGGAACGTCAGCTCGGAGGAAATCGGCACGCAAGCGGCTTCTAGCACGCCGAAGAGAATCACCGCATAGATGGCGTGCGAGATGAGGAAGCTCGTCATGGCCACCTTTGTACAGCATGACGAGACCGACAAGGTCCACTTCGGATCGTAGCCCCGCTCTGATGTTCAGCAGAATTCGCGCAAGCCGCAGCGGCTGAGTCGCCTGAGAGCGGGGCAAGGCCGGCTATTACAGTGGCAGCAGACCGACCGATACAGGAGTCATCGCCATGCCGATCGCGACCCCAGAGATCTACGCGCAGATGCTCGACCGGGCCAAGCAGCAGGGCTTCGCTTACCCGTCGATCAATGTGACCTCAAGCCAGACGCTGAACGCGGCACTGAAGGGCTTCGCCGACGCCGGGAGCGACGGAATCATCCAGATCTCCACCGGCGGCGCCGAGTACCTGTCCGGCCAGTCGGTCAAGGACATGGTCACGGGCGCCACCGCGCTCGCCGAGTTCGCCCACGTGGTCGCCGCCAGGTACCCGATCAACGTGGCGCTGCACACCGATCACTGCCCGAAGGACAAGCTCGACGGCTACATGCGCCCGCTCATCGCGATCTCCACCGAGCGAGTGGAGAACGGCAAGGAACCGCTCTTCCAGTCGCACATGTGGGACGGCTCCGCGGTCCCGCTCGCCGAGAACCTCGAGATCGCCAAGGACCTGCTCGCTAAGTGCGCCGCGGCCAAGATCATCATGGAGCTCGAGATCGGCGTGGTCGGCGGTGAGGAGGACGGCATCGTCGGCGAGATGAACGAGAAGCTGTACTCCACCCCGGAGGACGCGCTCGCGACGGCGGAGGCCCTCGGCCTCGGCGAAAGCGGCCGGTACATCCTCGCCGCGACCTTCGGCAACGTGCACGGTGTCTACAAACCGGGGCACGTCAAGCTCCGCCCGTCCGTGCTGAAGGAGATCCAGGACGCGGTCGGTGCCAAGTACGGCAAGGAAAAGCCGTTCGACCTGGTCTTCCACGGCGGTTCCGGCTCCGCGCTCGAGGAGATCCACCAGGCGCTGTCCTACGGCGTGGTCAAGATGAACGTGGACACCGACACGCAGTACGCGTTCACCCGGCCCGTCGCCGGCCACATGTTCACCAACTACGACGGCGTGCTCAAGGTGGACGGCGACGTCGGCAGCAAGAAGGCGTACGACCCGCGCTCTTGGGGCAAGTCGGCCGAGGTCGGCATGGCCGCCCGGGTCACCCAGGCCTGCTCGGACCTGCTCTCCGCTGGCACCAAGCTCTCCTGATTCCGGGGGCTCCGCAGTCGTTACTCCGAACGGTTCGTGCTTCACGCTTGCCGCGTCCCATGACACTTGGAAGCGGCAGCGGTGGTGTGCCCGCGCGCAAGTCGGGGCGTCCGATAAGACCAACCGGCCGCCCCGACTGGGAGCGTTCCACCGTTAGCGCTTTAGTGCTTCGTAGGCTTCCTTGCTGCTGTCGGCTAGGAAGGTCCAGCAGCGCTGCTCTTCGTCCGTTTCGCCGATGGCGCCTGCGGCGCGGGCGAGCGCCGCGAGGCAGCGGAGGAAGCCCTGGTTGGGCTCGTGGGACCAGGGGACGGGGCCGTGGCCCTTCCAGCCGTTGCGGCGAAGGGCGTCCAGGCCGCGGTGGTAGCCGGTGCGGGCGTACGCGTAGGCCTCGACCGGGCGGCCGCCGTCCAGGGCATTCTCCGCGAGCATGGCCCAGGCCAGGGAGAACGCCGGGTACTTCGCGGCGATGTCGGTCGGGTCCGCTCCCGCGGCCACAAGCTGGTCTGCCGCCGGCAGCGGCGGCAGCAGGGTGGCGGGGGGCTCGCCGAGCAGGTTCACGTGATCGCTCATGCGGACGAGTCTGCCAGACCAGGACACGGGCTATCACGGACTGGTTCCACCTGGGCCTTTCGGGTACCCTCACTACGCAAGAGCCCCTGTCGCGCTTGCGCTGCCAGGGGCTTCGTCGTGTGAAAGGCGTGAAGATAATGCCCGCGATCGTGCTGATCGGTGCCCAGTGGGGCGACGAGGGTAAGGGCAAGGCGACCGACCTGCTCGGTGACCGTGTTCAGTACGTCGTCAGGTACCAGGGCGGCAATAACGCCGGGCATACGGTGGTCATCGGCGACGAGAAGTACGCGCTGCACGTGCTTCCGTCCGGGGTGCTGTCCCCCAACGTCACACCCGTCATCGGCAACGGCGTGGTCATCGACCCGAAGGTCCTCTTCGAGGAGGTCGACGCCCTGGAGGCACGCGGGGTCAGCTGCGAACGTCTCCTAGTCAGCGCAAGCGCGCACCTGATCATGCCTTACCACCGGGCGCTGGACAAGGTCAGCGAGCGGTTCCTCGGCAACGCCAAGATCGGCACCACCGGCCGCGGCATCGGGCCGACCTACGGCGACAAGATCGCCCGCGTGGGCATCAGGGTCCAGGACCTGTTCGACCCCGGCATCCTCAGTCAGAAGCTCGAACTGGCGCTGCGCGACAAGAACCAGCTTCTCACCAAGGTCTACAACCGGCGCGGCGTCGACGCGAAGCAGGTCGCCGATGAGTACCTGGCCTACGGCGAGCGGCTGCGGCCGTACGTCGCCGATGTCGGCCTTGTGCTTGGCAAGGCCCTCGACAACGGCGAGACCGTGCTCCTCGAAGGCGCGCAGGGTTCCCTGCTCGACATCGATCACGGCACGTATCCGTTCGTCACCTCGTCCAATCCGACCGCGGGCGGCGCGTGCGTCGGTGCGGGCATCGGGCCGACACGGATCGGCAAGGTCATCGGCATCGTGAAGGCGTACACGACCCGGGTCGGGGCCGGCCCGTTCCCCACCGAACTCAAGGACGAGTGGGGCGAGTACCTGCGCAAGACCGGCGGCGAGTACGGCGTGACGACCGGGCGCGCCCGCCGCTGCGGCTGGTTCGACGCGGTGATCGCCCGGTACGCGACCAGGGTGAACGGCGTCACTGACTTTTTCGTCACCAAGCTTGACGTGCTGTCGTCGCTCGACAAGGTGCCGGTCTGCGTGGCGTACGAGGTCGATGGCCGGCGCTATGACGAGATCCCGATGACGCAGACGGAGTTCCACCACGCCAAGCCGGTTTATGAGTACCTGGACGGGTGGTGGGAGGACATCTCCCAGGCCCGGTCGTTCAGCGACCTGCCCAAGGCGGCACAGAACTACGTGAGGGTGATCGAGGAGCTTTCCGGAGCGCCCGTCAGCGCGATCGGCGTGGGGCCTCGGCGCGACCAGACCCTCCAGCTCCGCCCTCTCCTGTAACGGCGGCCGCCGTCCGGTCGGGCACCCGCGTGTCGTCCAGGCGCCAGGCGATGTGTGACGCGGCGGCGGCTAAACCGCAACTAGAGACGTGACCAAGCAAAAAGCAGGAACCCGTCGGGCCGAGGCGGGCGGGCAGACCGCCGAGGCCGGTGCGGCCACCGAGTTCGAGCGGCTGTACCGGGCCAACGTCGACACGGTAACGGCGTACTTCGCCCGGCGCACGGCTGACCCGCAGTTGGTCGCGGACCTCACCGCGGACACGTTCGTCCAGGTGATCACCGGCTTCGAGTCCTTCGACCCGCGCAAGGGCAGCGCACGGGCCTGGCTGTTCGGCATCGCCGGGCACGTCTACGCCTCGTACTGCGCGGCGCAGCGCCAGCAGCAGACCAAGCTGCAGCGGCTGGCCGGCCGGCGTGACCTTGACCAGGACGAGGTCGAGGAACTGCTCGAGCGGATCGACGCCGAACGGGCGGGGCGTGGCCTGCTCGCCGAGCTGGCCAGGCTGCCCGAGCAGGACCGTGCGGTGATCGACCTCGTGGACCTCGCCGGACTCCGGCCCAAGGAAGCGGCGGCCGCGCTCGGGCTTGCGCCTGGCACGGTCCGGATGCGCCTGATGCGGGCCCGCACCCGGTTGCGCACGAGATCCGGACGTGGCGCGCCGGCGGGCACGCCCGGCGCGCCGGACGGCGAGCTGTACCGCGACCAGGTCGCATACGCCTACAGCCAGCACACCCAGCAACCAGATCAGGGGTGACAGGAAATGACCAAGTTCGCAGACCAGCTGTTCGATGACCTGATGCGCGAACACGGCGCGATGCTGGCGAGCGCCAAGGTGCCAGCGGCTCGCGCTCACCGCATCGCGACGCGCCCGGTGCTGCTGACGGCGGGCGCGGGCGGCCTCGCCGTCGCGGCCACCGTCGGGACCCTCGTGGCGGGGGGCGGCAGCCCGGCCTACGCGGTGACCACGAACCCCGACGGCACGGTGACGCTCGCGGTCTACCAGCACGCCGGAATAGCCGGAGCCAACGCCAGGCTGCATCAGCTCGGCGACCGGGTGGTCGTGGTGCCGGTCGGGTCCGGCTGCCCGAGCATCGACTCGCTGCGGGCACCCGCGGTGCCGGCCCAGCAGATCTCCGTGGAGGCAAGCGGGTCGGGCAACGGCCCGGTCACGGTGGCCGCGCAGGGCGTTCCTGTCGGGGACATCCTGGTGATCGGCTTTGAGAGCACGACAAGCGGCGGCCATTTCTCCATGCAAGAGACGATGACGTCCAACGGCGCTCACGCGTCCGGAAGCGGCAGCGGACCCGCGAGCGGCGGGCCGGCGGGCGGCAGCGGGCCCGGGAGCGGCTCCGCGAGCAGCAGCGGGTCCGCGGGCGGCAGCGGCTCCGCGAGCAGCAGCGGCTCCGCGGGCGGCAGCGGGTCCGCGGGAGGCATTGGCCACGGGCCCGGACTTGGCCACCCCCTTGTAACAAGCCTCACGGCATCGAAGCTGACCTCCGGGCCGGCGCCAAGCTGCGTCAGCATCCCGGCGACACCCGTCGGCCCTCCTCCCGCCGGTGCGACAGGGCACGGATCCGGCAGCGCCGGCCAGACCTCCGAGCAAAACAGCGCTTCCCGGACCTTGGTCGGGGCGGGGCCGGCTACCAGCAGCAAGAGCTGAGACAGCCTGCCGGGGGCATCGAGCGGCGGCGGAAGCCATCCACGACGGATGGCTTTCGCCGCCGTCTTGTCCCCGGGTCGGCAGATGGGTTCCCGAGACACCCACGATGGACGCGTTCCGCCGCCCGCGGACGGCGCGCTCCGCCATTTCCTGCTCACTCCCCCTGGGTTCCGTTGCCAACGCCGGCTAGCAGGTAGGCTGCCGTGGCGTGCGAGTACTTGTGATAGGCAGCGGCGGCAGGGAGCACGCGATCGTCCGGGCGCTGGCCGCGGATCCGGCCGTCAGCCAGCTGCACGCGGCTCCCGGCAACCCTGGAATCGCGTCGCTGGCGCAACTGCACGCTGTTTCCGCGAGCGATCCCGCCGATGTGGTCCGGCTGGCTAAGGCCGTCACCGCGGATCTCGTCGTAATCGGGCCGGAAGCACCGCTCGTGGCCGGCGTTGCCGACGCGCTGCGGCGGGCCGAGATCGCGGTCTTCGGGCCCGATGCCGGCGCGGCCCGGATCGAGGGCTCCAAGGCCTTCGCCAAGGAAGTCATGACCGCCGCCGGGATTCCGACCGCTCAGGCCCGGGTCGCCGGTACTGCAGCCGAGGCCGAGGACGCGCTTAACGCCTTCGGGGCTCCCTACGTCGTCAAGGACGACGCGCTCGCGGCCGGTAAAGGCGTCGTCGTCACCGACGATTTCGCTGCCGCCATGGCGCACGCTGCTTCGTGCCAGCGCGTCGTCATCGAAGAGTTCCTCGATGGCCCTGAGGTGTCGCTGTTCGCCGTTGCCGACGGGATGCGGGCGGTGCCGTTGCTCGCGGCACAGGACTTCAAGCGCGCGCAGGACGGGGACCGAGGGCCGAATACCGGGGGAATGGGCGCCTACGTCCCGCTGCCCTGGGCGCAGCCCGGGCTGGCCGAAGACGTGCTCGGGACGGTGGTTCAGCCGGCCATCGACGAACTGGCCCGGCGCGGGACCCCGTACCGGGGCCTGCTCTATGCCGGGCTGGCGCTGACCTCCAGGGGCATCAAGGTCGTCGAGTTTAACGCGCGGTTCGGTGACCCGGAGACGCAGGTCGTGCTTGACCGGCTCGCGACTCCTCTTGCCGGGCTGCTTCATGCCTCGGCGGTCGGCGATCTCAGCGGCGTCCCGGCGCTCACCTGGCACCCCGGCGCGGCCGTCACCGTGGTGATCGCGGCCATGGGCTACCCCGAAGCCCCGGCCAGGGGCGACGTGATCACGCTGAAGGATCTCCGGGGGGGAACTGACGGCTACCTGCTGCACGCGGGCACCGCCGTCAGCGGTTCCGACCTGGTGACATCGGGCGGGCGGGTGCTCAATGCCGTCGGCTCGGGCCCGGACCTCTCCTCCGCCCGCGCCGCCGCGTACGCCGTCGCGGAATCCGTGGAATTCCGCGGCGCCTGGTATCGCCGTGACATCGCCGAGCGCGCCGCCGGCGATGCCTAGGAGAACCAGGTGACAGATGGTCCGAGCAGCCCGGCGCCAGGCGGAGATTTACGTGGAACTTCCGCGCCGAGTGGAAAGAAAGCGTCTCTCAAGCACGCGGAATTTCCACGTAACGCAAAGTTTCCACGCTAAGCGGCCGCAGTCTCCATACGCGTAAGCGGAATCGCTCTCCGGGCACGGTATCCGTCGGAAATGACGTCGCCGGGAGAGCCGGTGCCCCGACGGGGCACTGGCTGCGGCCGGTGCTCTCCTCGCGTGGCCGCTCGGCAGGGGTGTCGGCCGTCGCTCGGATCGTGCTGCTCACCGCGCGGGTGGCGGGTGCGCTGGCTGTGGAAAGGGAACCGGGCACGATACCGTTGAAGCATGATCGACAGGTACACGCTGCCGGAGATGGGCCGTATCTGGTCCGAGGCCCACAAGTACGAGCTCTGGTGCCGGGTGGAGACCATGGTGCTTGAGGCTCACGCCCGGGCGGGGACGGTGCCTGCCGATGCGGTCGGTCCGGTTCGCGCCGCGCCTCCGCCCACCCCGGAGGCGGTGGCCGAGGTCGAGGCGGTGACCGATCATGACGTGATCGCGTTCCTCACCGCGTGGGCGGACAACACGGAACCGCGGTCGGCCGCCGCCTGGGTTCACTACGGGATGACTTCCTCCGATCTGCTCGACACCGCGCTCGCGGTGCAGCTTGCCGAGGCGACCGACCTCATTCTCGCGAAGGCCGACGGGCTGGTCGCCGTGCTGCGTGACCACGGGCTCGCGCACCGCGACACGCTGCGTTCCGGGCGGACGCACGGTATCCACGCCGAGCCCGATGTGTGGGGGCACCGGGTGGCCGACTTCGCGTTCGCCGCGGCCAGGTCCAGGGACCGGGTGCGACGCGCTCGCGAGGCGGTTGCGGTCGGCAAGCTGTCGGGACCGGTCGGAAGCTACTCGAACATCGACCCGGCGGTCGAGGCGGAGGTGATGCCCGCGCTCGGGCTGCGCGCGGCCGACGTCGCGACCCAGGTCGTGATGCGGGACGGCATCGCCGAGTGGGTATCGGCGCTCGCGGTGCTCGCCACGGTCTGCGAGGCGATCGCGCTTGAGGTGCGGCACGGGCAGCGGACGGAGGTACGCGAACTCGCCGAGCCCTTCAGGACCGGGCAGAAGGGCTCGTCCGCGATGCCGCACAAGAGGAACCCGATCCGTTCCGAGCGGATCTGCGGACTCGCCCGGGTGATCCGCTCGTATGTGACCCCCGTCACCGAGGGCATACCGCTCTGGCATGAGCGGGACATCTCACACTCGAGCGTGGAGCGGATCGCGCTGCCCGACGCCGCGATCGCGACGGATTACCTGCTGCATCTGACTACCGGCCTGGTCGAGGGCCTGGTCGTGGACGCCGCCAGGATGCGGGCCAACATGGACATCACGCACGGCCTCCTCTACTCCTCATCGGTCCTGCTTGAGCTGGTGTCAAGCGGCATGTCACGGGAAGACGCGTATGCGCTTGTCCAGGCCGCCGCCATGGAGACCTGGGACACGCAGACCCCGTTCCGTGATTCTTTGATTACTCAGGGTAAGAATCGGAACATGGTACTCGATGAGCTTGCCCTCGACCGGGCATTCCGCGCCGAGAACTATGTCGCCCGCCTCGGACACGTCTTCGACCGACTCGCAAGCCTCGCCTGACCATCCGCACCGGATGGCATACTGGACAGGCGTTCGCACGGGTGTGCTCGCAGAGCACGCCGTTCTCGTAGTTTTCCCTCGGACAGGAGCTGCATCCACATGACCAAGGGCACCGAGATCCGCTACCGCGTGCGTGGCGGCGCGCCCCTGCGGGGCACGGTCTTCGTTCAGGGCGCGAAGAACGCCGCCCTGAAGATGATCGCCGCGGCACTGCTGACGGACAAGGGCCGGACCGTCCTGCGTAACGTCCCGCCGATTGAGGATGTGCGCCGCGCGGTCGAACTTGCGCAGGTGATAGGTGCCCGAGTGGAATTCCACGAGGCGGAGCGGACCCTGGTAGTGGACGCCTCCACCCTGACCTCGCCTGTGCTGCC
>Ga0335072_10004930_pt1 | contig 19724 bp, 16 predicted proteins | sample Lox_Sample_21_FD_206725 | JGI IMG/M metagenome (GOLD analysis project Ga0335072, IMG submission 206725) | Soil microbial communities from Loxahatchee National Wildlife Refuge, Florida, United States - Lox_Sample_2.1 | ecosystem: Environmental > Terrestrial > Soil > Wetlands | place: USA...
ACGCCCGTGAGGTACAAATAAATCATAAGCGTCCTCATGCGATTTGTCGAGATCCGAGTTTGCAAAATACGAGTTTTTGCGCTAAGAGATAAAGGTTTGGCCCTCCTGTCCAAATGGGCCGCCGCACAAGTTGCCACATCACAACCAAAATGAGAAATGCAACATCGGGTTAGTGACCGCAGATATGCACGTATGACTAAGTAAAAACGGCTGCATCCTGTGATGCATGCCCATGAAATGCACACCTATGAGATACGCGCATAAGATGCACGCCCATGATGTACACGCCTATGAGATGGATGCCCATAACGTACATGCCCGTGAGGTGCACGCAATGAGTACACGCCTATGAGACACACGCAGGTACACGCCTATGAGACACGCGCATGAGATACACGCCCGTGAAATCCACGCTCATGAGGTACCCGTTCATGAGGATACCCGTGAAGTACATGCTCATGAAATACACACCCGTGAGGTACATGCCTATGAGATGCACACCCATAAGGTACAGGCCCATGAGACACATGCCCGTGAGATGCACACCTATGAGATGCACGCTCATAAGATATAGGCTCGTGAGACACATACTCGTGAGATGCGCACCCATGAGGCACGTCTATGAAGTATATCCCTATGAGATGTATTGTGAAGGGGATAAAGGTATGCCAAAAGGCAGATTGTACGATAGGGAAGGCATGGCAACGATGGGAAGACAGAACCTAGAGACACGTTGGGTAGAAAAGCCTCTAATAGATGCTCAAAAGACAGTTCCTGTGCCCATAAGGGGGCTAGTGACCAATTAGGCCTATTACCCCCGGTAGCAGCTCTAAGACATGATAAGCCAGAGACAAAGCGTGGGCTAGTTCGCCCTTAGCCTGCAGTTGGAATACGTCTCCCGGGTCGATGGCGAGACTTTAATTTGAGGCTGAGGCCCCGGCCTCCGGTTAGCCGAAGCACATGGCCGAGGCAGTCCCAGATTTCTCTCATGTGACTAAAGGCAGACCAGTTGTGGAACGAGGAAATTCATCATCGCCGATCATCTTATCCAGAAGTTTTAGAAAGGGCAATGGAAACGTTGATCTGACTTTGATCCTGCCTTTTACACATGGGTGCAAGAGCCGTGGCGGTTTGACCTTTCTAACAAGTTGGCCTGCACGCAGTATGATGCCAAGCCACTCGGTGCGGGAACATTTTCTGCGATCCATATATTTCAAGCCTCATCGACTACCTCGCGCCGTCCTCATCCATTCTATTTAGCTACTTTTAGTCCATAGGATTTGAATTAGGTAGTTCTGCCACTTGTAAATGTTCTTCATGTAACTCGTGTACGTTCCTTCTTTGACCATCGCCGATATTCGCAAATTGTGAATTCGGCGGTTCCCCAAAACCTGTCCTGGACGATCCAGCCTGAGAAGATTGTCTCTCCACCCTTGGTGACTCTAGTTGTCCGGGAGTTCTGGCTACAGTCTGGACCATACTGCTAGCAGATCCGCGGCCTGCGCTGCTATTCCGACTGCGTCGTCTTTCTTGTAGGAGCAGGAAGGAGAGGACGCTAATTGCAGCAAGCAGCGGAACGCCAACTCCCAGTCCAACTCCAACGCCTGTCACAGTGACTTGACTGAAGGATTGCGCTGGTGCTGCAGCCGTGCATAGGCTACCATTAAAGCTCGAGGATGGGGAAGAAGGGATGATGTCTCTGTCGGGCGCGATATTGTAGCCTTGGATGAAAGCAGTTCCATTCTGCACATAAGCATCTCTTCCAATTTTGAAGAGTTTGACATGTGGATCATGACAGCAACTAGTCGAATTTGCTCCGTCCGAACAGCACCAGTTGTTGTTGCTGCATCGGTACACTGTGCTGACGGTGCCGAGTTGAGAGGATTTGCAATGAGAGAAGCAGTTCACACTGTTCCATGTTGGATCCGTGCAGCCACCTATATGGCTTGAGTCAACCTTGTCCCATCTGATGCTTAAATGGCGAAAATCCAAGTCTCGGCAAAGTGGGATGCCTCGACCTTTGTTGAGATACGAGAAAGAGAATACTTGCCTGTGTTAAAGGAGGAATCCAATTTCACTAAACATAGTCCCGTACTAAGACAGGTGGTGCCGACGTCACAACAATGCGTCTTCTGATCGCTTGGGAAGCATGGCTGATAGGCGATTTCGCTTCCATCAGGATTGTAGCATTGGCTAGAGGAATGGCGAATCCAAGAAGCTAGGAGAAGAACCAGGTAGAATGTGGACATTCTCCAGCAGGCAAAGAAAGAGATCCGGGGAAGCGGGCGCGGACCTGAGGTCTATGAGAACATGGTTGTCGCAACTGCATTTATCTTCCGACTTTTGTGAGGGGAAACCGTGTGTAACGTCAGGGACTGAGTCGGGGCTAGCAGTAGTGGCTTGACGCCAGCAGACGTGCCGTCTGGCTGAAACATGTCGATCTCCTGAAACCGTAAGCTAGGATGCCGCTAGGCTTCGCCCACCATGCTCGTCAGAGCCCTAGTGCTAGAGGCGATGCAGAAGATATGACTGGTCAGCAGCGGTTCTCTGCCTTGGAACAAACCATGAACAGGCTCGTTACTCCCGCTGGAAATTCAGTGACATTCAGGGGCCGAACACGCACTTCGTAATTCCAGCGTGGCTTCGCGTTCAGATTGACGTCGAGGAGGCTTAGCAAGCTAATCCGGTCATTCCTTGTAATCGAGTATCTCCCGCCTAGCTCTCAGGCGCAATGCAAACTTGAGCGATCCCTCTTACAGCGAGCGACAACTGGTATGCACCTCTTCCATGTGCAACGTGGCTCGGAAAACGCCAGCGGGGAACAGCTTTTCTTGAAGCCCTCTATGCACTGCAGCGATCGCATCGCCAGCCACAACAGCACAAAGGCTTGGTGGGCCGCCCAACTGGGAATCAGAGTCCCCATTGTCTTTATATTGGTCCCACTCAACCAGCTCCCGCCCTCTTCACCTCCCGGTCTCCGTCTATCCTTCCTGACAGGCGTAAAAGAAAGGAGGAAAAGCTAACACTGTTTATTGCCTAATTACGTCTCCATCAGAATCGAAGACTACATGTCCACTGTCCAGACATCTCCATCTCCTCCCTTGTCTCTCTACTGTCTGGGCGCAAACTGGCAACGCCAATAACGCCAGTCCAGATCCTTCTATGGCATCGAATAAAACCAATACTCCGCCGCATACTGCACACTAAACACTGCATCGCTACCCTCGCACGTCTCTGGAGGACTTCCACCCGCGGTATTCACTCTATACACTGCCCTCACATCACTCTGCGTCGCGTTTGTTGTATCTAAATAAAGCCATGCCACTGCGCCATTACCCACACCATTCTGCCCCTTTGTCGCATTCGCTGGTGCACTGGACATTGCGACTTTGTTGCCGACGACAAGGCCGAGTTGTTGCGCTGGGTCAGAGGAGGCGTTGAGGTTGAAGACAGGTGTGGTGTCTGTGATGAAGTAGTGGTGGCCACTGAGGTCGGTAGTAGAGAGTGCCAGGTCTGAGGATGGGTCTGGTGGAAGAGGAAATTGGAGGGCGAGAGAGGGTAGCGTGGAGAGGATGTCGGGGTAGTAGGCAGCGACGCAGGAGGCGTTGTAGAGGGAGGCAACGGCGCCGATGGCGACGGGGGTGTATTGTGGAGAGGAGACGGCGCAGGTGTAGTTCTGTAGGGCAAGAATCAGTGACTGGCTATGGGAGAGGTTTAGGATGGGGCTGACGAACCTGGACGCCTCGTCCGATAGTGACTTCTCTAAGAATCAAGCCTGGTTCTGGGCTTGGTAATGGGACCGGTGCCACGGGCATGACTGCATTCGTGAGGTCACATGTCGGTGGTTGTTGGGTCAGCGCTCGGGCTTTGGCCTGGTGTATGTGGCTGTCGATGGTTGAGTAGAACTCTGCAAGCTCCGGTGACCGTTGGTAAGAGGTTGTCTGTGTTGGTGCGGCAAGACCTAGCGATGCAAGAGAGCCGAGAAGTATGAGGGACGTCTTCATGATGGCTGAGCAGCGGCGGCTGGAAAGAGTCGAAGCAAGAAAGCTGAACGCGCTTCGCGAGTTGCAAGAGATATGTGGATGCGGAATCTCTATCGCAACATCGGGCAGACTTATAGTTGAGAATCTGTTCACAATGGTTAGGTAAAAGGAACAAAGTCCAACAGGGCAGACTATTTCATTGCTATGATCGGGAGTCAGAGTACTAAGACATGAAGATCCCGGAGCCGCAGCGGTCGCCTAGAAAAGCAGCACTGGTTTGCCATCTTGAACTGAGAGCAGGAATGGCATTCCTGTCTGACGTTGGCTACCTGAATAGGAGGGTCGACGTATATTCCCCACGTGCATTTTGCAGGGGACCCATGTTGAGGCTTAATATCAAGGCGGCTGGAAATAGTGACGGTCATTGGTCTTCCGAGACGCCAGGAGCCGGGAAGGAGCACCATGCCGAGACAAGATGCTCTATCCTGGTACCGAAACCTTCAATCCAGCAGGTAGTTGCAATCCGAATACCCAACTCAAAGCACCTTGGGGTGGGGGTATTATCTGGGGATCTTTCCTCGTGAATTCAACCCAAGGGTCCGTCCTCATTGCACCGATGGATCAAAGAACAGCCGGATGATGGAAGACAAGACGCAATCTACGTCCGCATCCTCACAGCTAGAGCCTTGGTGGATCGGGCAAGGCGCGGCTGGTACTTGATTATGTGTGGGGAGTACTGAGACGAATACGCGACCATCTTCTGAACCAAAGCGGGACAGAAAGAGTTGATCCCACCGGGACTATCTTCAGATTCACCGCCTGCTCTTTGAGCCGTCACCGGGACTTGTGACACCAGCAAACTTTCGACTGCTAGGAAGGACAGCGGCTCATGAAGCTGGGAGCCTAGCGGTGAAAATCAGCGCTATAAAAGGTGGTGCGTACGCAATAAGCTCCGGGTGATTCCGAACGTTTATCCGACCATCTTGGGAGGCTTAGTGGAAGCATTGGAAAGCTTACCTACGCTAAGACGCTAATTTGCAAAGCGACGGATTGGGATAATGCGGGTAGGGGTTCGTTCTTAATTTACCATCCTGCAGCTGGAAGACAATCAAAGGCAGGGCGGACGAGTTGAATAAGGAGCTAAATGCTGACGTTCATCCCAGCAAGCAATCTTGTTTATCTCACGCATGGCAATTTGCTTTGCAGATCACATCTGACAATTGACTGATTGAAATCTCGGGCGATTGCACGCCTACGTTGATAGCCTATGGTGGGGAGTGGAGCGTTACCATTGGGCTGACGAGAGGGTCTCAAAAGCCAGGATGTTCATTGGAAGACCAGAAACCTGGGACTTGTAGCACTGCTGCTCTGCGACTACAAGCGCTTGCAACTAGTTTTGAAACCAACACGATGCGTGACGCCAACAAACTCCTTATGGGTAGGCAACTTCAAACAAATTCCTACGACTAACCTCCAACGTTATCAAGTAGTGTTAAAGAGATTTCCAACTGCGGATATTCAAGGGCAACCATTTTGTGCAGTGCGGTGGATCGTCACCAATGCCAGCTACCACCAGAAGCTGACGCTGATACCGACAGAACAACTGCGCACATAATGCCACCAACCAACAGGTATGTACAACGCTTCGCCGGCCTCGAGGATGCACTCAACGTACGGAACCTCGCTGATGCCGGGGTAGACCTCATCCCAGTCTTCTGCGGGAGACAGCTCCATTGCCGCGACATCGATTTGGGAAGTGTTTGACATGTCGATACGATCAACCACTCGCTTCTCTGTCCCTGTGACCTTACCTCCGTCTAGAAGCGGGTTCCCTGGTGCTTCTTCCTCCTCACTTCTGGGATATAGTCTATGACTGTATTCGGGAGAGTACAGACGCAGATACTTCTTGCCTACTACCTGGCACAAGATATTGTGGTACGGATCGTGGTGGAGAGGAGAGATCGTCCACGCCGGGCCGAACCATATATTGGTTTGGATGTTGCTCGTTGTGCCATCATCATCTGAGCCGTGGACATCGCCCTCTGACAGATGAGAGCCTGCTTTGAATGGTAGGTGAGTAGGGTAGTTGCTCTGCTTCTTTGACGCTTTCGACTGCTTAATGGCAACAGGTGTTCCTTCCTTCGGAGGCGGAGCGTCAAGGAAGCAGTAGTCTGGAGTTGCAATTGCCGAGCGCAATGAAGGAATCTGGCGTAGGAGGTCGTGTTGAGCGAGGTAGCCAGTTAGGCTGTTGTCCTCTGTGCTGTCATGCTGAATATCCTGTTTAGCAGAAGATCGCGATTTCTTTGCCTTCTCCTTGAAGGCTAGAGCGGGCGAGTGTTTCTCGGAATCCGGCGCAGATAGTAATGGTGAAGATCCAGAATTTTCCTCTGCCGCTGGAGGTTGCTCATCTACTCGCAATGGAGGTTCTTGTTGGGAGCGTATGGGCCGGTCTTGAGGCTGCTCAGGCTCACTCTTGTCGAGGATATGGTCGTCCAAAAATTTGCGGAATGGAATAATTTTCTGGCCCCAGCCATCATCCGTATAGCTTCTCCCTACTTCTATCGGAACAAGACGTTTACCGTCAAATGTATTGTCGAGCCAGTAAGCTTTTGACATCCAACTTTCAAGTGCTGGCCAGTGGCGCATGGTACCTGTCAATATAACTGGCTTTGCAGTAACATCCATATACTTTTGAAAGTCAGGTAGGGGTGGAGCTTGAAGGCGCTGGATCGGATGTAGTATCGACGGCATCGACACTTCTTCGGCCGAGAGAATGTTGTCTTGGTAGTCTGCGCCTGCTAAAGGTCTCGGCTTAGAGGAAGTTAACAAGATACTACCCTCAGGTGTTTGGGCACGGTTGTGTCCACCCCTATGGCTATCCACCATCCTGGTCTCCGCAGTCTTTGACTTTGTCACATCTATCTTCCGTCTCTTGGGAGGTCGCTCTTCGCAATACTTGGTGGCATCTTCGAGCTCTTTCATCAAATTGTGTATCATATCTTCCCGGCCGAGGCCACCTGCCATAATCAATGCCATGTCAAGGATGGACACTACTTCGTCCAGCCATTTTGCGCTACCCATCCTCTGCGGGTCAAGGTGTCTCCATGGTATCATCTTCACTGCCCTCGCAATACTAGTATCTGTATAGAGTCGGAACCAGCATGCCTTGACATCACTGAAGGGAAAGACGTGAAGCTTCTTGTTGGCCAGTTCGAATAGGTTGTCGGCATGATCGGGGAGGTGACGGAGATTCGGTTGGCAGCAGTCGTGGATAGGGTCATCTTCGCTATGTTCCTGCAAGTCTGCCAGTATTGATTTACACAGCGCTTCCATCTTCTCGATAATGGGATTGTGCCAGGGGATATTGAGACCTGCAAGCTCGCCGTTGGGGGAGCCCTCGATCTGACCTACCGTGTCGCGACTCCATCTCGAACATTGAGCATTAGCTGAAGATGTCGCCTGACTGCAGTTGCCGTCACGAGTAGACATCTTTGCGGCAACAACACAGGCAATATGCCTTCCTGTTGTGAGGATAGGCACTCGTGGCTCATTACTTCAGCTGTCTAGTGGTTTAGCGAAGTTGGGCCACCAACGAAGTTCTTTCTTGCCGTAGGGGCAACTCCGCATTTTAGTGCGAATTTGATTCTTGGTATGGACAGCCCCTAAAGTTTAGCTGTCAGCCGCCCCTAAATACGTGAAGCCGGGGTTGGGGAGGGGCGGGCTTAGGGAGATGAGAGGCTCTAATCTAGGCGCGTGAAGCCGGGAAGTCCGCCCCAAATTTAGGTGGAGAATGCCTGGAACAGCATTTCGCGCTGAAATGCGGAGGGAGCTTCCCTACGAGGGGATAATATGGTGGGGCATTCTCTAACTTCCTCAACTTGCGCCTTTTGTACCATCGGCATGCTGGTTGTTCTTGATTTGAGTGCCACAGTCTTCCATCACAAAGAACCACTAGAATTCCAACTACTCACCTTTCGATCCGCACTAATGGCCGAAGCACTTGCCATCCTGGGTCTCGTATCGGCCATCGTCCAGTTCATCGACTTTGGGGCCAAGATCGTCGAACGCCTTGATGAATTCAACTCTGACGTCCATGAGGTGCCCAAAACGTTCCAGGCCATTGACGTGCAACTACCGTTACTGATCGACACGCTTCATCGGACACAGCAACAAGCTTCAGACGGCCACATCAGTGTGAGGACCGCAACTGCACTGAAACCTCTTATCGATGAATGCTGTAAAGAAATCACAGCTCTACAAGTAATTCTTGACAAGACCATCCCACCAAAGGAGTCTTCAAGCTGGAGGAGGCGTCTTCAGGCGCTAAAAAGTCTTGCCCATGACGGCGACGTGGAGAGAAGCGTAACGAGATTAGAAAGCCATATCCGGATGTTGGCCTTTCACCAAAGCACCAGTGTCACGGATGAGCTACTTAAACTCCGGATATCGTTGCAGACGCATAACACCATACCTCATCCATCACGCAAACCAGTTTTTATGGTGCCCTTCGACCGAGATGAGACGTTCGTTGGCCGCAAAGATATTTTGGACAATATTGACCAGAAGCTTAACGCTTCACGACGTCGTGCGGTACTTTCTGGCATTGGAGGCGTCGGGTATGAGCCACTTTAGTGATGTTAGGCCGCTACTGACCGGCGACAGTAAATCGCAAATCGCAATTCAGTATTGCTACAAATACAAGTCGGAGCAGCCGAACAGCCACGTCTTATGGATCCACTGCGGCACTGTTGCCCGATTTGATCAAGGATATAGGGAAATCGCTCGAAAGCTGAAGTTACCGGGAATACAAAAACCGGAAACCGACATCTTCAACGAGGTGTACGAATGGTTGAGCGATGAGGATAACGGCTCTTGGCTCCTGGTCCTCGATAACGCCGATGATCAGGAAATATTCTTCGGACAACAACTGGGCATGCTTGCACAATATCTACCCCGAAGCGCGAGCGGATCAATCTTAATCACGACGAGAGACCGACGCGTTGGTGAACGATTTGCGGAACAAGACAAGCCGATTGTTGTTCTACCGTTGGAAATAGCGGATGCAACCTCTATGTTGCGCTCACGTTTACCAAATCATCTAGATTGGATAGCATCAGAAGTAAGCGAACTGCTGGAAAATCTAGAGTACCTTCCTCTGGCGATTGCGCAAGCAGCATCGTATATTAGCGAAGAAGGCGTTACAGTTAAACGATACCTTGAACTGTTGCGACCTGGGAACGCGGATTCGAAAGTACTACTAGAACAAGAGTACTATGACTCGAGAAGACACCCAGATATTCAGAACTCGGTCTTCCAGACATGGAAAATGTCTTTTGACCAGATCCAGCGACAAGCGCCAAGAGCAGCAGAAATCTTATCCTTGATGTCTATGCTGGATAAGGAGTCGATCCCTGTAAGACTGTTACAGGGTCAAGAGACTGCTGTTGTGTTAGATAAAGCTTTAGGAACATTGAAGAACTTCTCTCTCATACAAGAAGAGAAGACTCGGCAGATCTACAGCATCCATCGGCTCGTGCAGCTCTCAACGCATTGGTGGCTAGAACAGGAGAAGATTCTGGCAAAGTGGCAGGATAAAGCTCTCGATGTTATTTCTAGACACTGTCCTTCAAGCAGCGATGTAGAGGACTGGAAAGCGTGGGAATTACTCAGTCCGCATATCACAATTGTTCGAAGATACTATTTCCCACAGGAGAAACAGAAGTTGCAGTGTGCCAATATCACATCCCTGTTAGCTGGCTACCATGACGCACTAGGACAGTATGACGTGGCATTGAAAATGGAAGAGGACGCATTGAATATTCGGCAAGAATTACTGGGTCAAGAGCATCCTGACACAGGAGCAAGCATGAATAACCTGGCAGAAGTATTGAGACATCAAGGCAAATATGAACAAGCGGAAGAGATGATTCGACAGGCATTAGAGTTATCTGAAACGGTACTGGGCAAAGAACATCCTGATACATTGACGAACATGAATAACCTAGCACTTGTGCTGGGAGGTCAGGGCAAATATAAGCAAGCGGAAGAGATGCATCGACAAGTATTAGGACTACAGGAGACAATATCGGGCAAGGAGCATCCTAATGCATTAAAGGGCATGAGTAACCTAGCGTTTGTGCTAAGAAATCAGGGCAAATATAAGCAGGCGGAAGAGATGCATCGACAAGTATTAGGACTACGGGAGACGACATTAGGCAAGGATCATCCTGACACACTAGCGAGCATGAACAGCCTGGCAGGAGTACTGACGTGTCAGAGCAAATATACACAGGCAAAAGAGATGCTTCAACAAGTATTAAAGCTACGGGAGGCGGTGTTAGGCAAGGAGCATCCCGATACATTGACGAGTATGAATGGCCTGGCAGTTGTGCTGAGAGATCATGGTAATTCTGAACAGGCGGAAGAGATGCATCGACAAGTATTAGAACTGCGGGAGACGTTGCTGGGTAAGGAGCATCCTTCCACACTGACGAGCAGGAATGACCTGGCAGGAGTGTTGGGGGATCAGGGCAAGTACGAGCAGGCGGAAAAGATGAATCAAGAAACATTAGGACTGCAGGAGACGGTGTTGGGCAAGGACCATCCTAACACATTGAAGAGCATTGCTACCTTAGCGTCGGTCTATTCGAAACAGAGACGGTGGCATGAGGCGGAGAATCTAGAATTACAAGTGATGGAGAAGCGAAAATTGGTGCTTGGAAATCAACATCCAGACACGTTGATGGCCATGGCCAATTTAGCTCGTACATGGAAGTCACAAGGTCGCGATCAAGAGGCGGTAGCTTTGATGAGGCAGGCAGAAAGACTGCAACGAGAGATCCTCGGCATTGATCACCAGCAGACAATGAATTCTTCGGAGGCGCTGCAGAGCTGGTTGGTAAAGGACGTCGATGACAGTGCAACACATTGACAGCTCTCAAAATTTCCCCACGATGTCCCTAGGAACAATGAATGTGTATTTGAAATGGAGATGTTCGGGTCTGTCAGAATGCTTTAGAAGCGTGATCACTTCCTTCTCCCTGCAGAACAAGGTGTCCTCGTAAAGCTTGAGCAAACAGGGCACCTGAGATGTGAGAGCGGTGCGACGCCGAAAGTTGCCACCGAAACGTCATGAATACGAGCGTACAGGCGGGTCGCAGATGCCGACCAGAGCCGCAAGCTTGCGAGTTTGTCCACCACGTTCTCAATAAAGCAACGCTGTAATTCTACCCCAACCATCGGATCTGTCTCATCGGCATCTTCTGAGACACCGAATTCTGGTCCTCCTGTTAGGCATTTCCGCACAACTTCGGCGTAGATATCGCCAGCACGGTCTTGGACAGTTGCATTATAGCTTTCCTTGCTATCCAGTAATCGTTCCCTGATTTTGCGTACTCTTGACGATTTCCCCTTTCCCTGGAGTGACAGCTGCATAATGTCTTCGATTTGCTGCCAGTATGCAATCTCAACCAACATGACACCTAGGCTATAGATATCATCCGATTTCCGTGATCGTGATGAGGCGTGTCCTAGCACTCTTGGGTGCCGGTACAAGTCATGTTCTATGTTGTGTGTAAATGGTTCGCTGGTAGCCTCGGGTAAGTCTGGCCGAGCGTAATCAAAGCCACTTAAGGTTGGGGAACCATAGTCGAGATTGACCGACTCACAATCCGATTGTGACATCACATTGAAGAACAGAATATTGTCGCTTCGAAGGCCCTTGTGTAGCCAATTCACAGAATGAAGATACATAAGCGACTTGGAAATAGCAAGTGCCAGCTCGATGCGCTTTGTAAGAGATGGTCGGGTGGGCGCGCGAAGTTTGTTTCGTAGAGAAACTATCTCTACATTAGGTGAATCGTGCCGTGGAATTTCATACACAAACCCGTATCTAGCTGTCTCACTGCGAATGTCATCGAAGTAACCGAGACACATCGGAGCTCGAAATTCTGTTGGCTTGTGCTTCGAACCAAGTAGTGACGCTAGCTTCCTTACACGGTCTCGGATCGTTTGGTTCCACGTGGACTTGGGATCGAAGTCGTGGACATACTCTTTCCATTCTATCCATACTGCTCTTCCTTTCCAAATGGCTTTAGTTCGCGTCTCCGACTCCGAATCGAGGTGCAAATCGTCTTGATCTAGGAAAAGAGCATCATGTCCTTGAGAAACAACATCCAAGGAAGTCTGCTGGGCTTTGAAGTCAGCAAGACGAGCTATACCAGTTCGGTTTTCCATTTGGTCAGCAACGAGAGTGGAGCTCCGAGAGAGCCTCTCTGCAGCGTGGTCGTGAGGTTCCTGAGCGCCAATGTACATTGCGCGTGAGAGGTCATGCAAAGCGTCAACCTTGGTAGTGAGCTGCAGCATGACCATATATGTCTGGTACTGCATGGACTGTAGCTGATCCAGTGCCGCCTTGTCCAGGATGGACTCAATCGAGTCATTGTAGCCAATCAGTCTGTCGACAAGTGTTTTGAAAGAATCTTGTTTGACCATGGCCCATTGCAATCGTGCAGAGAGCTGTGGCGTTTTCTCTAGGAAGGCCAGAGCCTTTTGAAGGAGCGGGTTTCGATCCTTTTGCAGATCATCAACTGGCGGAGTCGTTTTGGGCGGCGCCAAAACATCATACTTGGTCCCAAGCTTTACGCAGGCTTTGAAGGTAGTCTGAATCTCAAGCAGAACGTCGATGACGAGATTGCGGTTATACTCCAAAAATCGGCTCGGCTCTTCCAGAGACTCTTCCAATAGGCCGACCTTCTGACCCCAGGCAAGAAGACGCGTTTGTTCAATTCGAAGACGGGTCCGATGATGTTGGTAAGCTGATGGCATGCCATTAATCTCGACGAATATTTGGTAACCTGCGCTTTATCAGCAAAGCATCACGGCCTCGAGGAAGGTAGACCTTTAATGCATCCGGAAAAGACCTGCAGAATCAGAGATAATACACTCAGACCGATTCCGGCCGCAGAGATGGGGTCCATGCCAAGGCTATTCCGCCAAGGGAACTTTCACACGCACACGCAAAACAAGCCAATGTTCCTTCATCACAGAACTCAGTATCCCTGAAGGTCAGTAAAAGTGTTTGCAGCAGGGGCCGATGTGTTCTCAAATGGAAGACGTCAGGCGACGCATCACTAGCCGCAGGGCTCTTTTGTAGATCCTAGCCATAGAACCATCACCCATGACCGTAACTTGAGAGCTTCTGGCTGATTTAGGCATCGTGAAACCGCTGCCGTTGCCCTGCTTTGGTGAAAGAACGGACACGGGCTAGCTCGGCTTGGCGTTCCTTAGCGCGCACATGCCCCAAGGTTGATTCCAAGGCAGCTTCTTCTCCTGATTTGTTTTGGGCAGCTCGATTGAGGGTCAAATCCTCTTCTTCCTCAAGATGTAGAGCTTTTTCGAGTCTGCCGTTCTTCAAGATTGGCAGAGTTTCATAGGTCTACTACAACTAAAGTCCTCGGATACAGTACTGTCGTCATTTTGAAATCCCGACGGCCGCGAAGTATGAGAAACGGAGTACAGCCTCGGTGTATCACACATGCAGAGCACGGGGCTATGGGATTCCAATCCCATAGGAGATCGGCACCCCTCATCTCTTTGCGTCTGGCAACCCATCCCCGCTCCTCTGTAGTTTCCTTCTCCCCACCAAGTCCAATGACATTGCTGGCCAACCTGTTTCTCATTCGCTTAGTTCTCGTACTGTGCATTGAAGAACCACGAATTCTACCGTCGACTCGATGGCATTGCACCAGCTCAAGCTTACTGGTGTCCCACAGTCTACTGACAATGCGGAGAAATTACAGCCAACCTTCCCATCCTCTGTTTCCAAACTTGAGGACGAATCTCGCGTTCCTACTCCCGAAAATGATTACATGCAAAAGGCCCCTCAGAGAATGGAGGGCAACAGAACGGATCGAGAGGGGCCCGAATGGCTGGATGTCGCCAATGCTGCTATGGCTCTGGGAAGACGACTGACAGACAAAATGGACCGTGTTGCAGGAAAAGTCGAGCGCTTTGCACATCAAAAAGGGAAGGATATGATGGCACTGAATGACGTGCTGCATGAACAGCTAAACAAGGCGCTCGCACCATTTTCTCTCTCATCATGCTCTGAAGGACTGCCTCGAGAAGTCAGGTGTCGGAATGCTGATTTCATCCGCGTGGGCGAGCTTCTGCATAACCACGGCAAAGTGCAATGGAGTCGCATCCCCAGGACGTACGCAATTTTGAGTATGATCGGCTGCGCTGACGCCATCGATGGATTCATTTCTGAAAAGCGAACCGACTTCTACCTCCCATACGATGCGAAGACTTTGCCCAGTTGTGTCAAAGGCGCTATAGCACGGAAGCTTTCCTTGAACATCAACTCCGAGTCCTGAATCCGCTTGCCTTGGAACTAGAGAAACAAGGAGGCGATCATCAGTACTTTCCTCTGAGCGCCGATGACTGCTTTGAATCGAAAAGAGAGCTTGGGCGTGGCCTCTTCGGACGTGTAGATTGCGTTATGAGTCGGCTCAGCATGAGGGTGTACGCGCGGAAACGCATCAGAAAAGGGCAATCGATGAAGAAGGACGAAAAAGCAATGAAGAGCTTTGAAAACGAACTCAAGACTCTCAAGCTCTTGAAGTCTCACCCACACCTTGTCAAGTTGGTTGGGTCTTACAGTGACAACCGCTGGGTCGGTTTCATCATGACGCCGGTCGCAGATTGTAATCTCCGGGAATACCTTACCGAGGGGACCATTGCTAAGGATAGGCGGATTCGTTTGCGAGAGTTCTTTGGGTGTCTCAGCACAGCTATCACCTTTTTACATGAGAATACAACCAGGCATAGGGATATCAAGCCAGGAAACATCTTGGTGAAGGACGGAAGTGTTTTGCTGGCGGATTTTGGAACCTCACACAACTGGTCGGAGGACGAGAAAAGTGCTACAAGTGCTACCGTTGACGTTATGACACCGAAATATTCTGCACCGGAACTCAACAAGCATGCTGTAAGAACTCCCTCTTCCTTCACCTAACTCCCCTTTCCTCTTTTGTCTTCTCCGCGACTTGTCTGCCTAAGCTAAATTGGGATTCCAAGCGGCGAGACCACGCGACCGATATCTGGTCGCTAGGGTGCGTGTTCTTGGAAATGGCAGCCGTCTTGAACAACCGCACATTGCAAGAGATGAAGGCCTTCTACGAAAGTCATGGGAACTGCACGGACCGCTTCTGGAATAATCAACTCGCAACTGAGGAGTGGCTCAAGGAGCTTCGTCAGTGTAATTGGTACGAACATGATTTGCAGCCCCTAACTCTCGTGAAGTGGATGACTAAATGCGAGCCACAAGAGCGGCCTACTGCTCACCAGCTTGTGAAGGATATCTCAGAATGGCGCAGCAGTATGGAATATTTCGGACACTGTTGCGATACAGGTGATATCACCGAAACAACCTGCCAGGATCCCTCAGTTTGTGTCGAACCTCTAGCCCTATCGCAAGGTGATGGATGGCCTCCGACGGCGTTCAACGGAGGAATCGGACTCGGGTCATGCCCCGCTGGCAAGGAGAGCATTCCTGTCCAAGACAACTTGGATGACAGCAAGATTCCTTTATGTGGGCCGGATGTCAAGCCAGAACGCATAGTCGACGACTACGCCGTAGCAGACCAAACAATCTCGACCAGTCAGTTGAACATCGAAGACCACTCTGTAAACTGCGAGGTTCCCGAAGATGACACCATCTCGTTGCAGCTGGCGGCATTAGCAGCAGAGCCTTCGACAAGTGATGGTGCGTCGGAAGACAACACTCTCTCCGCCTGTCGCCCGGATGTCACCGAAGATTATCTGTGCATGGAAAGCGACTCGGCCGAAAGTACAGCCTTAACCTGTCCACCAGCGATCACCGAACAGCGCCCGTCCCTCGGAGATGTCTCCAACGAGATCACAGTCTCTGTGTCACTGTCGGCCGTTCCGGAAAATCGCATGTCCACTGATGATGCCGCAGACGAAGGACTGGCACCTCATCTGCAATCGGGGATCACTGAAATCTCGACTTCCGCAGAGAATCTAATTGAGGACACGCTTGCCACTTCTCCCAGTGGTGATCTCATAACGGAGGATGACCGTGAGGTTTTTCTGCCAACCTCAACGGTTACATGCCCTAGCCAGCCACGTCTCGACCACAGTTTCGAAGCAAATTCGACTACATTCTTTGGAATGACGGGCGATCCCCCAACTACCATTATTAGTCGCCAAGCCAGGATCGATTTCCTTGGATTAAGAAATGCGTAAGTACCTCCTACGCTCGTGAAATGCTACTGACGATATCCAGTGCTAATTTGAATCGACTCCTCTGCCAGTGGCCATGTTGCAAGAGTTCGGCAAGTTTTAGTTTCATGGGTACTGAAGCATTGCACGAGCACTATAGATCCGTTCATGATACTCACGAATTTTCCTGGAGTTGCCTCCTACCTTGTCAGTCGACACTAAGTCACTCTGGTGCTGGGATAGCCCCACTGACGCAAAGAATCCAATCGGGCGGTACGGCAACTGGTCGAAGAAGTGGACAACCTTCATCGTCCGGCGTCCCAAGCACACGGGGCGTTACGGAGCTCGGCTTCATCCTTAAGTGTTCTGAAAGCCGCCGGCGAGTCCGTTTCAGTACGCCTACAAGCTCTGATATCCCACCTGGTTCATATGCGAATCATGCTGAAAACGACACTACCGCACCAGTGACGAAACACCAATCCCAGATGCCATTTCAGGACACTCCTGAGCAGCCAGTCAAGCTGCAGAAGCCTAAGTTATCCGGGTGGTTGAAGTTCAACCCGGGACTACCGCCGTCGTATTGGGCTGCAAGTCGACACAGATTCACGAGGAATGAGCTTGATCAGCTTGTACGGCACGTGACAACCCAGCCGCCGATATCACCTCCGCCTCTCTTTGTGTACGGAACGTTTATGTTTCCTAGCATTCTCCGCCAGATCGCCAGGAAGTTTACCACGCTAGAGGGTTTCTATTCGGTTGCAAACCAACGACGATTATGGCCACAAGCCTCTGACTGGGCAAGCATGGACTCTTCGCTCCTACAGGCAACACTGCAAATGACTCCTGCTCTCTTGTCCGGATATGATCGCTGGAAACCTTTTGGATTAAGCTGCGCCGCCATTTCAGAGGTATCCCTAACACCAGATATACTCGCCTCTATTGGACCTGCCGGGGAGAAAACACAGTGGAAGACATTAAGCGGGATAGTTGAGGGGTTCCTCATCTTTGGACTAGGAGAAGAAGCGCTCAGGTGTTGTGACGAGCTACTATCAGGTGCCTTGTTAGAGGCATCGTTCGACGCGCCACGGCCTCCCACTAACGGCGGCTCAAGGTACGGGCGGTTCCCGCCATCCATAAGATCCGAAGTTGGGTTTCAACGAAAACTTGTCACGGTCGCTCTAAAGCTCAAAGGAAATAAGACCACGAGACTCGATGCAATAACCTTCGCTTGGAATGAACATGCGTGGAACATAGGAAATCGAGGCTTGGAGTGCGAATGGGATATCTGCGAATTCGTAAAAAGCAAGAGCTTCCAGAAGCTATCTAGTGGAGCTGACAACGACATCTCCTGGCTGCGTGAGGAGCAAGCACTTGCCGAGAACCTGGGCGTTACGGTCATGCTTCCAGGCGACCTACTGAGTGATGCTGTCCTGAAAGGGAAAGTTGACGAAGTCATCGATCTCCTGCAAGATATTGATGTTAACGCACCATGTCAAAAATTTTCAAATGTACTGCAAGCAGCCGCCTATTCAGGAAACGAGGAGATTTTCTATCTCATTCTCTCTTACAATCCAGACGTTAACGCAAGAGGTGGGGAATATGAGACAGCGTTGTTGTGCGCTACGATACGAGGCCATGAAGAGATAGCGCGGTCGCTTATCAAAGCAGGTGCAAACCCCCTGGGGAGCTGTGGCCATTACATCAGTCCATTGTACCAGGCCGTTAATCAATGCGACCTTTCACTGACGAGACTTTTTCTTGAACACGGCGCTTGGGTCACGCGTGACTATCAAGAAATTCTCGATTTGGCAGCAGAACGCGGCAAAGCCGAAATTTCTCACCTTCTTTTTGACTATGACGTCCGAGATCTTCACCGCAAAAGCTCCGCCACAGGAGATTCTCAAAGCGAGTCGAACGCAGACACCGGTTCGGAAGGACGTGGCTTCTCAGAAGCCGTTGAACGAATGCAACGTGGAAGACTGGGCAAGCTCGCTCCGAAGCCTGGCGCCATACTCAAGGCAATTGCCCTCCAGTCTCTAATGCTCACCAGGAAGCAAGGAAAGTGGACAGGGCTAAAGGGGGTACGCATACTCAAGGCTGCGATCGACGCTGGCTTGTCCCCAGAAATTGTGGATTATATTGCACCGCATCTCTCCGACATTACTAAACTTATCCAGTTCTTACAAAGAGCTGTCAAGGATTTGGACAGTCCTTTCCTAGTCTCGGGCTCCAACGCCGGTAAAAGTCTGGGTAAAAGTAGTGCTGGATTAACCATCATCGACCTCCCAGCCTCGAGACACAGAGACAGCAAGACTCCTAATGTCCGTACGAATTCTCACAACTTTGAAAACAGCGAACAGATTCACTGCCGACGTCAACCGCCCCGGCACACCGCCAGTTTTGCAGATGACATAACATCAATGTCAGGCTCATCGCAACGCGTCACCTGTCCTACGTGCGAAGGCAGTGGACATCGTGGCGGAACTGGCAGCATTTGCCCTGTCTGCAGCAGCGGACCGCAGCGGTCAAGATGTCAATATTGTAATGGTGCAGGGTTGATCTTCTCGGACCGCGACCGCTGCAGAAATTGTGATGGTGGTAGATTCATTCACAGAAGCATTGCCAACCACACGCCGAGCATCCCCCGTAACCCAAATTCCATTCCAAAGTACCCTCCTCCACCATATTCAAGGCATGATATATTTGGACGACCGCCGCCGAGGAATGGGGATCCAGCTTCATGATGCTTCTGAAAGGCTATGCAGGTTGCGCTGAGAAATGCTTGGAGTATGGGTGCCATTGGTTGCTAAATTACTATGTGAACTGAATTTGTAAGCCTAGTAATTTAGACAGTAGAGGCTACACAGAAAGTACTGGAAATACGAGTTGGCGCTATAAATAAGCAGATTGCCCTAGAGGTTGGCGGGTGGGGTTGGCGGCTTCATTAGACGTTGAACTCTCGCAAGGTTGCGTACCGCCTCCAGTGTGTAAGGGTGGTCTCGCCCCAGCCGTTCCTCGTACCCCTTGAGCGCCCGCCCGTGTAGCCGCTCCGCCTCCTCGTACCGGCCTTGTTGTTCATAGAGGATCGCGAGGTTGTGTACTGTCCTCAGCGTATCAGGGTGGTTTCGCCCTAGCCGTTCCTCACGTCCCTTGAGCGCCCGCCCGTACAGCTGCTCCGCTTCCTCGTACCGGCCTTGTTGTTCATAGATGACCGCGAGGTTGTGTACTGCCCCCAGCGTGTCAGGGTGGTCTTGCCCCAGCCGCTCCTCAAATCCCTTGAGCGCTCGCCCGTACAGCTGCTCCGCCTCCTCGTACCGGCCTTGTCCTCTATAGACGGCCGCGAGGTTGTGTACTGTCCCCAGTGTCTCCGGGTGGTCTCGCCCCAGCCGTTCCTCATGTCCCTTGAGCACCCGCCCGTATAGCCGCTCCGCTTCCTCGTACCGGCCTTGTTGTTCATAGACGATCGCGAGGCCGTGTACTGTCAGCAGCGTGCCC
>Ga0335072_10004931_pt1 | contig 19723 bp, 17 predicted proteins | sample Lox_Sample_21_FD_206725 | JGI IMG/M metagenome (GOLD analysis project Ga0335072, IMG submission 206725) | Soil microbial communities from Loxahatchee National Wildlife Refuge, Florida, United States - Lox_Sample_2.1 | ecosystem: Environmental > Terrestrial > Soil > Wetlands | place: USA...
ATAAAAATGTCGTTGGTCTTAGCCGACGCTCACGCATGGCCCGCCATGTAGCGGCCGATCACCATGCGGTCGGCGGCCTCGCGCGTCGTTTCGTGCACAACCGCGCCCAAGGACATCACCAGGATGCGGTCGGCGAGTTCCAGCAGTTCGTCGAGATCCTCGCTCACCAGCAGCACCGCGGTGCCACGCTTTCGGGCGGCCACGATCTGCACATGGATTTCCGCCACCGCTGCGAAATCGACGCCGAAGACCGGGTTGGCGACCACCAACACATCGCGATGTGTGAGTCGAGGCACGCATTAGCAGCAAGGCGGTTAGCAAACCGACGACCTTTTCCCTTGCCGACGTTCATGTCAGAGCAGCAGCCGCTCCTTATTGAGAGCGAGCCCATGTGGCGTTGCCGAGGCGCAAAAGCACCGATCGCTGCCGGGTCGGTCGCGACGGTGCGTCGTCATTCGTCCTGGGCAGAGCATGACCAAGTGGTGCGGGCGGTGCTGCGCGACGAAGCGGAGACGGCGGCACGGGCGATGCGATGCAGCGCCCCTATCGCTGGCGCGGCTGCAATTGGCGCGGGAAACCCGGCTAGAACGGGATGTCTTTCCGCCGATCGCACGTTCGACTTCAACCAGGTGATGGTTGACGACTTCCGGACGAACTAACCGCACTTTTACGGCAGGTTCGCCAAAAACGCCCCCATCGCCAAATTGAACGCCGCCGGCTGATGCAAATTCGATGCGTGGCCGGCATCTGCGATCACGACCTTCGTCGCGCCCGCGATCTTCGTCGCCATGTAGTCGGTGGCCGCCAGGAAATTCGTGTCGTTCGCGCCAACCAGCACCAGTGTCGGCACCCGGATCGTCTCCAGCGAACGGATCACCGCATCGTCCTGCTGCGTCAGCATGCCGCGTGCGGCGCCGGCGAGGCCTGCGGCGGCGCGGTGCCGGCTCATGCGCACCTCGTCGCTGTTTCCCAACGCGGCGAAGCCGCGTGCGTCCAGGTCGTCGGCCCGCTGGCGCGACCGCGCGTTCCACGCGCCGCGCGCCGCATCATTGCGGAAGCCGGGCCCGGTATCGAACAGCATCAGCGCGCGCACGTAGCCCGAATGGCGCAGATGGAACGCGAGCGACATGTAGCCGCCCAGCGACAGGCCGCCGATCACTGCCCATGGCACATCGCACGCGCGCAGCAATGCCGTCATATCGGCGACCGTTGCTGTTTCCGAGTATGCCGCCGGATCGGCGGGCGCATCGCTCTGACCGTGGCCGCGCATGTCCCACACGATCAGCTTGTAGCGGTCCCGCAACGCCGCGATCTGTCCATCCCACATGCGGCACGTTGCGCTGTAGCCATGGCTCAGCAGGATGGCCGGGCCTTCGCCATGCACCTCGTACCAGATGCCGACGCCGTCGCGATCGAGCATGGGCATACGCATTTCCTCCTCGGTTTGGCCCCTCTCCCGCAGGTAGAGCAAGCGGCGTAGGCTGGCAGACAGGATCAGCGAATGAAAGGGCAGGAAACCGCCATGCAAAGCTTCGAACACATAGCCGCGAACCATGAGGGCATGGTCGGCACCATCGAGATCCGGCGCGGGCCGAACAATTTCGTCGATACCGACATGGTGGCGGAAATCGCCGACGTGCTGGAGGAATGGGACCGCATGCCGGACGTGCGCACCGTCGTGTTGTGCGCCGAAGGCAAGCATTTTTGTGCCGGCGCGGATTTCGGCAGCCGCGGGTCGGACGGCGTCGGTGTCGGGGCCAGGCGCGGGCGGCATCTCTACAAGGAAGCGCAGCGGCTGTGGCGCACCGGCAAGCCGATCGTCGCTGCCGTGCATGGCGCGGCGGTGGGCGCAGGCGTCGGGCTCGCGGTGATGGCGGATTTCCGTGTCACCTGTCCGGAGGCGCGGTTCTCGGTCAATTTCACCCGGCTGGGCTTCCATCCCGGCTTCGGCCTCACCTGCACGCTGCCGCGGTTGATCGGGCTGCAGAAGGCGAGCTCGCTGATGTACAGCGGCCGGCGCATTACCGGCGAGGAAGCGCTGGTGCTGGGCCTTGCGGATTACTGCGTGCCGCAGGATCAGGTGCGGACGAAGGCCAAGGAGGTGGCGACGGAAATCGCCCACTCCGCGCCGCTTGCCATCATTTCGACGCGTGAGACGCTGCGGCGTGGGCTGGCCGAGGCCGTCGCTGCCGCCACCGAGCGCGAATACGAAGAGCAGAATTGGCTGCGTAATACGGAGGATTTCCGGGAAGGGGTGAAGGCGATGGCGGATCGTCGGCTGCCGGATTTCAAGGGGCGGTGACATAAAGAGGTACACAGCTTTCGTTCGACGCTCCCGATCGCCCCCACCCTCGGTGCTTCGCACCTCGACCTCTCCCGCTCCGTGGGAGAGGTTTTTGGCGATCCGGCGTTAAGCATCGCTTAACCAGTGGCCGCTAGGTGGGAGGGCACGCCCTCCGACCGGTCAATCGCGTTTCGGATACGAGGGCCCTCGACCGGCGGAGGTCCTCGTGAGCGACGCGCAACGTCTGTGGGTCAGCCGCATCAGTGTGCATGGTGCGCGGTTCTCCGGTTTGCTGGCAGATGCTGCCGATGGGCTAGTCTGGCGCTGTTTGTCGCTGGCGCAGGCCTTGCGTGTGAGGCATCCGGTTGCGGCTGGCCTGTTGCGTCGGGGTGTTTTGATTGTCTGGTGGACGTGCACAGGGCAGGTGCACCGGAGGCTCCCGCTTTGGTGGCGCGCACGCCGCATGCGCCGGGCAGCACCGCCCTCCGCTGCCGTTCCGTTGATCGAAATCGTGCAGGCAGAAGGGATCGCTGTCCCGAGCTCGGACGAACCGGTGTTATCCGTCATCATTCCCAGCTACGGCTGCACCGGTTTCACGCTCCGCTGCCTTGGCTCGATCGCTGCCCATCCGCCTGCGGTATTGTTCGAAGTCATCGTCGTGGACGACGCCTTTCCCGGCGAGGAAACCGCGTGTCTCGCTCGTGTGCGGGGCATCCGGCTGCAACGCAATGCTGAAAACCTCGGCTATCTGCGCGCCTGCAATTCCGCGGCAGCCACCGCGCGCGGCGCATTTGTATTGCTCTTGAACAACGACACGCAGGTGATGCCTGGCTGGGCCGACGCCATGCTGGACCTGCTTGCATGCCGAGACGACGTGGGTGCGGTTGGGTCTAAACTGATCTACCCGGATGGGCGATTGCAGGAGGCGGGCGGCATTATCTGGAACGACGGATCGGGTTGGAATTTCGGCCGCCATGACGATCCAGGCAAGCCGATCTACAACTACGTGCGCGAGGTGCACTATTGTTCCGGTGCGTCCCTGATGCTCCGGCGTGAAACATTCGAACGGCTGCGCGGGTTCGACGAACGCTATGCACCGGCCTATTTCGAAGATGCCGATCTCTGCTTTCGCCTGCGCGCAAGCGGGCTGAAAACGCTGTACCAGCCGCGATCGGTCGTGATCCATCATGAAGGCGTGTCGCACGGCCGCGACCTGGATGTCGGCATCAAGTCCTGCCAGGCGGTGAACCGGCGCCGCTTCGTTGACGCATGGGCAACCGAGCTGGCACGCGACTGCTATCGCAATGGCGAGCATGTTATCCGTGCGCGCGAGCAAGCGCGGCATCGCCGCGTGGTGCTTGTGGTGGATCACGAAGTGCCAACGGCGGATCGCGATGCCGGTTCGCGCACCATCCTGTGCATGCTCCGCGCTCTGCTCGCCGAGAATATGGTCGTCAAATTCTGGCCGCTGAACCTGCATTACAAGCCAGGCTATGTCGAGGTGCTGCAGGATTTGGGCGTCGAGGTCCTGCACGGTCCGAACCAAATGACATTTGCCGCATGGATGCACGAGTACGGCACCGAACTTGATCTGGTACTGGTAAGCCGGCCGGAGGTGGCGGAAGACTGCCTGGCCACGATCAGGGCGCACAGCACGGCGCATGTCGTCTATTACGGCCACGATCTTCATTTCAACCGGATGCGCATGCAAGGAGCGCTGTTGCAGGATGAAGCGTTGCTGCGTGCGGCGGATCGCATGGAGGAGCGGGAGCGTGCCGTGTGGCGCAACGTCAATGCCGTGCTGTACCCATCAGAGGAGGAAGCGGCCGCTGTTCGTACCCTCGCCCCCGACACGGTTGCGCATGCCGTGCTGCCATATTGCTTCGATCGTTTCGGTACGGAACGGCCACCGCCTCCGGGTCGCGAGATCATCTTCGTCGCTGGCTTTGCCCATCCGCCGAATGAAGATGCTGCGTGCTGGTTTGCCATGAATGTATTCCCGCGCGTGCGTGCGCGCGTGCCGGATGCCGCGCTCTGCATTGTCGGTTCCGAGCCGACGGCGCGCGTGTGCGCATTGGCAGGCGACAGTGTGCGCGTGGCGGCAGACGTGAGCGACGCGGTCTTGCAGTCCTGTTACCGGCAGGCACGGGTCGCGGTGGTGCCGTTGCGCTGCGGCGCAGGTGTGAAGCTGAAGGTGGTGGAGGCGCTGAAGGAAGGCGTGCCGCTGGTTACCACATTGGTTGGGGTCCAAGGCCTGCCCGGAGTTGGGAATGTCGCGTGCGTGCGCGACGATGCGGACGGATTTGCTGATGCGATCTGCGCGTTGCTGATGAATGATACGCTGTGGCGGCAGATCTGTGCCGCGCAGATTGCCTATGCGCGACAGCGTTTCAATACCGTGGCGTTTAGCCAGTCGTTGCTGCGGGCGATCGGGACGCAGTCGCGACCGAACAAAGATGCACCGCCAGACGATCGTACCATTCCGTCTGTTGCGCCGGTGTAAAATGCGCATTGGCAGGACTTGGGCTGGGGACCACGAACACCTGCGTCGTGCCGAGGATTGCAGGTTGTAGTCCCAATGCCAGATCGCGGGTCCCCAGCCCGAGTGCGGCAGCGACCGGCCGGTATCCCATCATGCCCTGGAAACACGCGACACGCGGCTGAGAACGCTTGAGCCTGGCGACCAACGCGGCCGCGCCGGCTGCGAATTCATCGCGTCCCAGGTCTGCGGCCTTCGCGGTCGGGCGCTTCACCACATCGGTGAAACCTATGCCATGCACCGGAAGAAGCTGATCGTGAATTGGCAGCAGTATTTCCACGCCGAGCGCCTGTCGCACCGGGCGGCTGAGTACTGATCGCGACAGGCACGGCCAGAACCGGTTGGTCTTGCGTGCGAAGTAGTGGCCCTGCGCGACCGAATAGAGCGATGGATTGATGCCGACAAATACCAGCTCAATGCCTTCGTGCAGCAGGTCGGGCAGTGTGTGTGATGGTGAGAGGGACATGTCATTGCGAGGAGCGAAGCGACGAAGCAAATTCGGTTACATGTGGCGACTCACGACCGAGGTTGCTTCGTCGCTCCGATATCGCAATGATATGTGTGACATTTTCAGTGACATGCATGACATTTTCAGTGACATGCATAACGTCGGCAGCCGCTAGGCTGAACCGGCCACGTTGCCGTGCGCCAGCAGCAGCGCATCCATAACTTGCTCGGTGAGCTGGCCCAGGTCTTCGGCAGGAGGATGCGATACCATCGCCATGACCCATTTCCGCGCCAGGTCTCCCGGCACACCGGCGACCGCGCATAGCGTCCCGGTCACCGCGGAGAGGCGCAGCAGCAGCATCGAAATGCGTGCCCATTCGTCGATCATGTCCGGCGCCGCGGGTACTGCGAGGCGCCGCAGCGGTGCCAGCATGTCCAATCCGGCTTCGACACGTTGCAGCCGCTCTTCTATGTCCATGGCCGGTCTCCGGTGACGTGTTGCGATGCAGCCTGACTAGCAGGAGGCCACCACCGGACAAAGCCAAAGTCCTACCGCGGCCTCACGTTTCTGTTATCGGCCGGCGCTTCTTCGTTAGGCTATGTTGAGCGCAGGCGGTGGTCGCGGCTCGGTGGCGTGACCGCAGCAGTTTGGCGTCCGCCATCACCTGGCCCGCGTCCCTCGCATCCACAGCGTCGGGAGGGACGGACAATGCTGATTCAAAGCCCCATCGCATGGATCGGGGACCGGCTGGATCGTGCGTTCCACACGGTCGGCTCGGCGAGCGATCAGGACTATTGGCAGGAGGACCGGCGCGCCGGTACGCTGGCCGTTCGGCGGATCGGCTATTCCCAAATCGCCGAAGCCCTGAGCAAAGGCGTGGAAGACTTCGCTGCCAACCGTACTGACGTGATCTTTCTGTGCGTGATCTATCCGTTGGCGGGGCTGGTCCTGGCACGGCTCGCCTCCGGGTACGGCGTGGTGCCGCTGCTGTTTCCCTTGGCCTCCGGCTTCGCTCTGGTAGGGCCGCTCGCTGCAATCGGGTTGAACGAGATGAGCCGCCGTCGCGAACACGGGACGGCGGTGCGTTGGACCGATGCGTTCGGTGTGGTGCGGTCGCCGTCGGTCGGCGGGATTGCGGGGCTGGGCCTGTTGCTGATTGCGATCTTCCTGCTGTGGCTGACTGCTGCGGACGTGATCTATGGACTGACGCTGGGACCGAAGCCACCGGTCTCGTTCGGTGCATTCGCGCACGACGTTTTCGCGACGCGTGCCGGCTGGGCGATGATCGTGATCGGCATCGGCGTCGGCTTCCTGTTCGCGCTGGTGGTGCTGGCGATCAGCGTGGTGTCGTTTCCCCTGTTGCTTGATCGCGATGTGAAGATGGAAACGGCGATCTGGACGTCGATCCAGGCTGTGAAGGCAAACCCGGGGCCGATGGCGGCGTGGGGGTTCATCGTCGCCGCGGGACTGGCGATCGGGTCGGTGCCGTGCCTGATTGGGCTGGTGGTCGTGCTGCCGGTGTTGGGTCATGCGACGTGGCATTTGTATCGGCGGGTGGTGCAGTAACCTGTCGCGTTGATCCGCGTCGCGGCTCAACCCCGCTTAGCCGGAGAGGTTTGCTAACTCGACAAACCGGTCCAGCACGCGCTTGTCGCCAGCCTTGTCGAAGGCGACGTCCAGCTTGTCGTCGTCAGCGGCTTTCACCACGCCGTAGCCGAATTTCTGGTGGAATACCCGCGCGCCCACGGGGATCGCGTCGGTTCTCGCGGGGCGCGCTGTTTGCTCCCATGCCTCCACCACGCGCGTGCGCCGTGCCATCAGCGGGAACTGGGTGGGGAAGCGCGTTGCCGCGGCGATCCGGGCCTCTCGTGCCAGAGACGCCGAGCCGGCGCGGTCCACATGCTCGTCCGGCAGCTCGTCGAGGAAGCGGCTGGGGACGCTGTCCTGCCAGTTGGCGTAGATCCGCCGCGTGGCCGCGTGGGAGACGATCGCGCGCCGCCGTGCCCGCGTCAGGCCGACATAGGCCAGCCGCCGTTCCTCCTCCAACGATTTCAGCCCGCCCTCGTCAAGCGCGCGCTGGTTGGGGAACAATCCTTCTTCCCAGCCGGGCAGGAAGACCGTGTCGAACTCCAGGCCCTTGGCGGCATGCAGCGTCATCAGGTTGATGCGGTCGCCGGCGGCGTCTTCGTCGTTCTCCATCACCAGGGAGACGTGGTCGAGGAAGCCTTCCAGGGTCTCGAACTCCCCCATGGCGCGCAGCAGTTCCTTCAGGTTGTCCAGCCGGCCTGGCGCCTCGGGCGATTTGTCCTGCTGCCACATTGCGGTGTAGCCGCTTTCCTCCAGCATGGCGGCGACCGCGACCACATGCCCCTCTTGCTTCGCCTGCGCGTGCCAGCGGGAGAGGCCGCGCAGGAGGTTGCCGACTGCCTCCCTGATTTTGCCGCGCATGCCGCCGGTTTCGATCAGCTTCGCCGCTGCTGCTGTCAGCGGGATTTCGTCCGTGCGGGCGGTTTCGTGCATGATGCGCAGTGCCGCCTCGCCGACGCCGCGGCGGGGGACGTTGACGATGCGCTCGAACGCCAGATCGTCGGCGGGTTGCATCGTGACGCGCATATAGGCGATGGCGTCGCGGATCTCCTGCCGCTCGTAGAAGCGCAGGCCGCCGATCACGCGGTATGGGACGCCGATCAGGATCAGCCGCTCCTCGAAGGCGCGGGTCTGGAAGCCGGCACGGACCAGCACGGCGATCTCGGCCAGGGGATGGCCGTCGCGGCGCAGGGCTTCGATGCGCTCGCCGACCATGCGGGCTTCATCGTCGGAGTCGTGCAGTCCGACGACACTCACCTTCTCGCCCGTCTGCGCGTCGTGACGGCCGGGGCGCAGCGTCTTGCCCAGCCGACCCTCGTTGTGTGCGATCAGGCCGGAGGCCGCGGCGAGGATCGGGGCTGTGGAGCGGTAATTGGATTCCAGGCGGATGATCCTGGCGCCAGGGAAATCCTTTTCGAAGCGGAGAATATTCTCAACTTCAGCGCCTCTCCAGGAATATATAGACTGGTCGTCGTCTCCCACGCAGCAGATGTTGCGGTGTCCCTGGGCGAGCAAGCGCAGCCAGAGATACTGGATCAGGTTGGCGTCCTGGTACTCGTCCACCAGGATGTAGCGGAACATGCGGTGGTACTGGGCCAGGATGTCCGGCTGGGTGCGCAGCAACTCGGTCATGTGGAGCAGCAGGTCGCCGAAATCCGCGGCGTTCACGGCGCGCAGGCGGTCCTGGTAGGCGGCATACAGGGTGCGGGCGCGGCCGGCGGCGAAATCGGTGTCCTCGGCCGCGGTGATGCGGTCCGGGGTCAGGCCGCGGTCCTTCCAACGTTGAAGCACCGCCATCAGGGCGGGGGGTGTCCAGCGCTTGGTATCGACGCGGTCGGCCTCCATCACCTGTTTCAGCAGGCGGATCTGGTCGTCCGTGTCGAGGATCGTAAAGGCTCCCGACAGCCCGACCTGGGCCGCGTGACGGCGCAGCATCCTCGCGCACAGCGCGTGGAAGGTGCCGAGCCAGAGCCCTTCGGCCGGCCGGCCGAGAATGGCGCCGACCCGTTCCCGCATCTCGCGGGCGGCCTTGTTGGTGAAGGTGACGGCCAGAACCTGGCTGGGGTAGGCGCGGCCGGTCAGCAGGATGTGGGCGAAGCGGGTGGTGAGGACGCGGGTCTTGCCGGTGCCGGCGCCGGCCAGCACGAGCAAGGGACCGTCCAGGGTCTCGACCGCTTCCCGTTGCTCGGGGTTGAGGCGGGCCAGGTAGTCGGTCATCGGATGGGGAATCGGGGGGGCACATCCGAAGGATAGGAGCGAGCAACTCGTGAGACCAGTGTTGCCGGGGCATGCTCGGCAGGCGGAACGACCGGGACGGCAATGGCAATACGGACGTGAGCCGGTGCCCCGAATTCCTTGCCTTGCCGGGTGCCGCTTCCTTGGCATGAGGCGATTGTCCGCGCTCGGTGAACGGCCATCATGGCGCAGGGTGACATCCGTTCGTCGGGCCGGTGGCGGGCGGGCGCAGGTGATGGGTCGTCCGGCGCCTGTGGCGCGGGGTCTCATGAGTGTCTCAGTTCGTTTGCCGTGAGACAGTTTTGTGCAGGTTCGCGGGCGCCTTCGCGCCGCCGTACGTCCGGGCGCGTGCCGCGGGCGCGGTGCGGTTGGCGGCCGAGAGAGAATTGGCAACGGAGATGAACCCCGGATCGGGTCCGCGGCGGGTGCAGATGGGGCGGCGGCCGGCAGGCTCGGGGGCGGCTTATGCCGCGGGACTGGCGTGAGCAAACGCGAGGCTGCGGTACGCCGGGACCATCGGCGTGTGTTGCGGGCATCAGCTGTCGATTTGCGCAAGCGGTTCGTGCGCTGCCATGGGCCGCAACCGGCGGGCGGGAGGAAGACGCTGATAACCGACATGCATGAATGTTTTTGTGAAGTAACCATAGCGCACGAATCAGGACGGCGGGGCCGGCCGTGCTCCGGCCCCGGTCTCTGGTCTGGCATCTTGTTGAAGAAGCTCAAGCGGCGCGTTTGATCGCCGCTCGCGGCGGCGGACCCGTGGCCGCGGGCAGGGCGGCATGTCTATGCGGTAACGGAACGTTATCGCGCGGCCTGGCGCCCGCCGGCCTGGGATGGAACGGATCGAGCGACGGGGTGCTGGTTCTGAATGCCGGCCTCCGGCGCTCGTCCAGACGCCGGCGCTGGTGCCGATTCGCCGGCTGATCCACGCGCTGCGGGGGCGGTTCGCTCGCCTGGGCTTGCTCGAACCCGTCCGGCACGGGCGGCGGGTCCTGGAGGTATTCCGCCGTCGCGCTGTCCTGATGACAGGCGACTGCCTCGGTCATCGCGTCCCAGAATTCGTGCGTGCACATGATGGCGATGATGCCGAGGTCGCGGCGGATGTCGTCGATGGTGCGGCCGATCGGGCGGGCGCGGATTTCGGCCTCGATTTGCTCTGCCGTGGCAGGGTTGCCGGGATCGACCGGCGCATCGTGCTGTGCCCGCTCGGCGGTCAGGCGTGCGGCCTGGGCATCGAATGGTTCATTGCAGGGGTCGGCGCTTGCGTCCTCGGCGGGCGCCGTGCGCGTGCGGAGTGGTGGCGATATGGCCACGTCTCGGCCGGTGGCGGCACGCTGGCGCAACAGGGATTCGAGGGCGGCGGCGCGCAGGATGCCGCGGCGGAGGTGGGCGTGAATAACGGGAAGCTGTGTGGTGCCGAACACGCCAGAGAACAGCCAGAAGCCGGGGGTGGCGGCCACGCGCTCGATGGTGGCGGCAAGGTGCCGGCCGAAGTCGAGCAAGACGCGCAGGATGCAGAGGAGACGGGCGATGTTTGCGGGCATGGGGGCGCCGTCCCGATCTGGATCGGGGGCATAGGCGCCGGCCGGAACGGTGAGCGTGTTGCTGATCATGACGGGACGGTTACCACAGTTGCCTTTCGATGCCGGTTGAACGGAATGGTGTCTGTTAGTATGAATAGAGAATAAAGTCAAGACAATCTAACGAACCGATGGTCAGAAAAATGTGTGGCTCGTCCTGGCGGCGGCGAGAGCTGGCGCGAGGGCCCGGTTCGTGGGGTGGCTCCGCGGGTTGCGCTGCTCACTGCCGGCGCCGCCAGGTTGGCGGCACAAGGTTTCGGAGATCGCCCCCGGTTGTCAGGCGACAATGAAAACCGGCCCGGTGGCGACGGTGAAATCTGGTCCCCCCGATAAAGCAGGGACTGGAATGGAAGCGCCGCATGAAGCGGCAGGCTCGCCGCGGCTGGCAGGACCGCGGGGGGCGCTGGTGTTCTCCGCCGGGCAGCGCCGGCCTGCCGGCCGATCCCGGCTGGCATCGGCCCGGCGAAAGCCACGTGTAAAGTGCACCTTACACCTGCCGCGAGGGACCCAAGGCGGCAATTCGTAAGCTATTGAAATAGCGTATAATTCATATGTGGCACGGTCATTGCTTAACGACGCATTAACCTGAACCGAGGGGCGACGGACCGCCATGAACAAGTTTGGTTTCCTCCTGTGCACGACCGCACTTACGACGCTTGTCGGTGTCGCGGGAGCATCGGCCACAACGATCACGGATACAGCGACGGACCTCACCTATGGTCCGCTCGGCAATCCGCTTGCGGATACGATGAACTTCAATGGATTTACCGCCTCGGGGGGCGTCGGGACGCTGACATCCGTGACCGTCACCATCACGGATTACGTGTCCGGCAAGATCAAGGCGGTCAATTCTTCGTCCACCGCTTCCCGCACCTTCAATGAATCGGTGCAGAACAAGCTCATGTTCGGCGCCCAGCCGGCCGGTTTGGGGCTCACGACGCTGCTCTCTGTGAGCAAGACTTCCGGGACGGTAATGGTGCCGGCGAGTGGGACGTTCACAACGACAACGCTGACCGGGTCGAACCAAGAGAAAAAGGTAACCGGCGCCAGTCTGTCTGAATTCATCGGCAACTGGACGATCGGGTTCACCGAGGATGGGTCGTTCGTTGGCACCGCCCAAACCGGATTGACGCTCAGCGGCCCGTCGTCGGGCGAGGTCGTCGCGACAGTGACCTACACCTACAACCCGCCCCCCCCGCCATCGGTGCCGGAGCCGCTGTCGATTGCGCTGCTGGGTACAGGCCTGGTTGGGCTTGGCGTGGTCCGGAGCCGGCGCCGCGCGGGCTGACAAGGGGTTTGTGACCGACGGCTTTGAGGCGCAGGCCAGGGCCCAGGACGCGGGAGCATGTGATTTGCTCCAGCGTGTTGGCCGGAGTAGTTCACACATCCAGACTTGGTATCGTCGTGCGTTCGGGGCGGGGTTCCGTCCCGAACGCGTCGGCGTTGGTGCGCGATGGGCGGAAGCAAACTGGTTATCCCGCCGGACTGCGGGCCGGATGTTGAACGACCACGGATCGACGGCAGGTATGGACCAAGACGCCAACCCGGGCGGCGTTGACGATCTGCAAATCGCAATCGCTCACCACCAGGCCGGACGCCTGTCCGACGCTGAACGGCTCTATCTGAAAATCCTCCGCGAAAATCCGGACGAACCGGATGCGCTCAATCTTTTGAGTGTCATCGTGCTGGAACGGGGGGAGATCGCGCGCGCCGTCGAATTGGCGTCTCACGCCTTGCGGCAGGATCCGGATTTCCCCGACGCGCTGGTCAACCTCGCCCGTGCCCAACGTGCCGCCGGGGACTTCCAGGCTGCCGCGCAAAACGCGGCTCGCGCCGAGGCGCTGGAGCCTGAACTGGGCGAAGCGCCGTTGATGCATTGCCGCGCGTTGCTGGACCTCAAGGATCATGCGGCAGCCGCTGAAGCCGGCGAACGCGCCGCCAAGCTGCTGCCAGCGCGTTTCGATGTGTACGATTATCTAGGGCAGGCGCTGGAGGCCTTGAACGACTGGTCGCGCGCGGCCACCGTTTACGAGGCGGCGCACGATCTGCGGCCAGAGCGGTTCAGCATGACGGTGCGTCTTGCGATAGCGCTGCTGATGGTGGACGAGCCGGGAACCGCCGCAACGCTTTTCCAGGAGGCTGCCGAGCGAGCGCCGAATGAATTGCGTCCGATCGTTGGGCTGGCGGTGGCCCTGCAACGCAAGTTCGATATCCCCGGATCGGCCGCGGCGTGCCGTCGCGCCCTGGAACTGGCGCCGGAACGTGCCGACCTCTGGCTTATGCAGGTTGGCAATCTGGAAGCGCTCGGGAACTTTGAGGAGGCCGCCGCGTGCCTTAACCGCTCGCTCGAATTGGAGCCTGGCAACATTGAGGCGCTGGGCGAACTCGGCAAGATGGGCCTGCTCGGCAGCGACGCGGCAAGGATCGAACGCCTGCGCGAGGCCTTGAACGACGCGCGCGTGGCGCCCGCGCACCGTCTGTATGCCGGTTATGGCCTGGGCGCCATGTATGACAAGTCCGGTGCCTATGACGAGGCCTTCGCCTGCTTCAAGCTGGCCAATGATCTTGCCCGTGCCGGCCTCGCGTCTGCGGGTAACGTATTCGACCTGGACGAGATGCGCGAGAATGTTGACTCTCGCATCGGCGGCTTCAATCGGGCCTTGCTCGTGGAAGCCGGTGCCAAGGGTAATCCCTCCGAGGTACCGGTGTTCATCGTTGGCATGCCGCGTTCCGGGACGACGTTGGTGGAGCAAATCGTTGCGAACCACCCGCGCGTTTACACGGCACACGAGACCAAGGACATCCACGATATCATTACGCGTCTCGACGATGGGCGAAAGGACCTGCATCCGGCGCTATGGGAGCCGGTGCCGCTGCGCCGGGAGACAATGGCGCATATCAACCATCTGCAGGACCTTGGCGGTGGCGCCGAACGGGTGATCGACAAACTGCCCGACAACATCATGCATCTTGGCCACATTGCCATCATGTTTCCGCGTGCGCGCGTGATCGTCTGCCGGCGCGATCTGCGCGATGTGTGCCTGTCCTGCTATTTCGAGAATTTTTCCGACCCGACGCCTTGGTCGCTCGACCTCGCTGACTGCGGGGCGCGGGCGCGGGAAATCGAACGAATGCTGGCACACTGGCGCGAGGCGCTGCCCCTGCGCATGATGGAGGTGCAGTACGCATCGCTGGTCGCCGATCTGGAAGGCCAGAGCCGCCGGTTGATCGACTTCCTGGGGCTGGAATGGGATCCGGCGTGCCTCGACTATTACAAGGCCGATCGCACGGTGCTGACCCTCAGCCTGCGGCAAGTGCGGAAACCGATATACAGCAGTTCGATGGGCCGCTGGCGGCGCTACCGCCGCCATCTCGGGCCATTGCTCGCCGAATTGGGCGACCTGGTGCCCGATGAAGACGGCGAGGGCGCTTCGGAACGTGCAGCGACGCCGATCGGGGATTCGGATCGGACGGCGTAATGGTTTTGCCGGCTGATGCAACTTGAGGACGAGCTATCGCGGCGTGGCGCCGGGTTTGTTCAGTGCTCCCACGCGGCGGTGCAGCGGAAGCGGTTTGCATCGGATCGGGATTTGTTGATCGGTGGTGGTGGGCCTGCACGATTCCGCCGTTCACAACTGTCGCTGCGTGCGGCAGGAAGGCGTGTGGATGCTGGGGTCGACCTGGCAAGAACGTTCCATCATGGCCGGGCTTCGCCGGGCGATCTTCCCCAACTGATCGGGCGCGCGCAGAACGCGTCCCGATCGGGGCCTGGCCGGCCGTACTTCAGGTTCGCTGATCGGCAGACCTGCCCTCATCGCAGGCGGCCCACACGACCTCCACAGCTTCCGACTCGCCAAGCCCTAACATCATGAGTTGCCGTGCCAAGGCGGCCTGATCTGCGGCCGGTTCGGCCCCCTCCCGGTTCATGGCACGCGCCACGGCACCGATGGCCCGGCCCAGCGTGGCGGTGTCGGTCTGCATGTGTATTGGCGCGTTGGGGCTTGCCTCGGTTGACCTACCGGCCTCGATGGGACGGAACGGTGTTGCACGCAGCTTCGACAGATGATCCGGCACGACCGGCTGGTTTGTCATATCGACGCCGCGGAAGTAGTGCTTCTGCCATTGATCCCGCGTCGGCAGATCGTTTGCGGATTCCCGCAACATCTTATGGAATTCGGTTCGCGCGTGGGACCAAACGGCGTTGTGCGCGGACAATTGTTCTTCCGTATCGAGCGGCAGGAAGCGCGGGTGCACGTTGTCGAGCAATGCACGCTGGATGGGGAACAGGAAACAGATCGGCTCGCCGGCGGCAAAATGTACGGTACGGTGGGGGCGGGTGAAGCGCCAGTTCATGGTGAAGCCATAGGGTGACCAATCGGTCTCGATGACGCCGGTCAATGGATAGATCGCATCTTTCGGGCGGTTCGGCGAACCGCCTACCCAGAGGTTCCAGCCGGGAGGCGTGCGGAACAGGCCATTGATGTGAAAGGTCAACACGCCGGCGCCAAAGATCGATACCGGCTTATGACGCTCCGGTGTGTCGGGCGGCAGGCGCAGCACCACGTCTTCCAGCCGCGGCCCGCCGTTCCACTCGGCATCGAAGGCGATCGGGTTGAGGATCTCCCAGCCATGCGCATTGGCGATGCTGAGCGGCAGGCAGCGGTACGCGAAGGAATGACGCGTCTGGTCCATCCATTCGCGAGTCGGCTCGGCCGGTCGGATGGTCGGATCCCAGCCGGGACGCAAATAGCAGATCAGATCCATGATCGATCCTCGCGCTCGCGCCGCAAGGCTTTGTTCCGGCCGGTCGGCGATTTTCGTTGCCGGTCGACTACACGTTTTGCCGGCAGAATGCCAGGGTCGCCGGAACGGCAACGTTGCGGCCGATCATGGCGGCAGCGCCGAGGACGGCACGGCGAAACAGCCAGATCTCCCGTGGCGGATGGGCGCGGCGAGCTTGTTTCATCCGCCGCGCTGCGGATCGGGAGGCGACACATCAATATACCGGGTGCGACGCAAGCAACCCGGGTCCCAGCGGCTGGAACATAAGTCCATTGAAATGAAACGCCGCGATCATCCAATGGCCGTCAACTTTGATCAGCCCAAGCTGGAAGGTGACCATGCCGTCGGTGGTCCGCACCTTTGCTGCGTATGATGCGGCGATCGGTCCGACGAAATTGATCACCGACAGCCACGACACTTTCCCGGTCGCGCCCATGTATGCGTTGAAGGGGCCAAGCCCGGCGCCGGCAGCCTTGAGGGCTTGTCCAGTCTGGCTGCCGGACTCAGCGCGCAACTGTGGCGTTGCGCGTTCGATCAGCTGGCTCGGGTCCCAGTTCATGGTTATCGCCGTTGCCGACCGTTGGGCGAAGTATGCAGCTTCCTGATTCAGTCGGGTCATGTGCTTCTCGAACAAATAGAACCCGACGCCCCCCACCATGAGAAGCACAAGGACGGCAAATATCAAAATGGAGAGGGGCAGGCCGCGACGCCTGACCAGGGTGGCACTCATCGGACGAATTCTCATCAGCAGGTTTACGCCGAAGGCGGCGAGCCTTGGATAGCAAATCGGCGCCGTTGGCTCACCGCAAAACCGACCCGTCTTGTCGCGATGATCTGCCGGCCTTGCATCGCCCCCTATCCCACCGGCACTGCCGGCACCAGCAGCCGCAGCACCACCATCCAGGGATAGCGCGTATCGAGCACGACGCCATCGGGCGTCGCCAGCTTGCCGTCTGCCGTCACCGGCACGTGCTTCATTGTTACGGCGTCGTCCACATTGCCGCCGATCACTGCGATCTGCCCTGGCACCGACGTATCCACCACGATGTCGCAATGGGCCGGGAAGAGGCCCGCCGGCAGGTCGTCATAGGTCAAGGATGCCGCGTTGCCGCGCCCCATGCAGATCAGGTCGCCGGGCTGCGGCGCGTACGCGGTGGGGCGTTCGGCGATGATGTCCCAACCGGAGGTCGCGCCGGTCGCCATCTGCTTGGCGATGTTGATGTATTTGGCGTGGTCCGCGGCATAGGGGAAATGCGGACCGGCGCCGGCGATGCGCATCACATAGGAGATGAAGGCGGCGGACCAGGCGTAATCGCCGTCCTGGTCTGCGGGGAAGACCTGGCCTTGCGCGTCATGCTTGCCGGTCCAGCCAGATTCGGGGGACCCGGCGTTCATTCCCAGCCACCAATACTCGCCGACGCGCTGCCATAGCCCGGGTTCGCGTTCCGGCTTGTCCTCCGGCGCGGGAGGCGGGCGGGTGCCGGGGGGATCGTCGTCCACCGGTTCGCCGAACAAACGCCATTCGCGCAGGGCAATGGCGACGACGGCGGTGCGGGACAATTGCTCGTAGGGCACACGGGCGAAGGGCGGTACCTGGGCGTCAGGCGACTGGGGTTGCGGCACGGTGCATCCTGCCAGCGAGAGGAATGTGAGGGGAACGATCAGCGGGACCGAGGCAACACCGAAAATGCTTCGGCGTGATCCGCTAATCCGCATGGTCGGGGAACAAGCCGTGCAGTCCTGCCACGCTTGCTTCGCAGCGCCCGCGTTCGGTGATCAGGCCGGTGACCAGCCGCGCCGGCGTTACGTCGAACGCGGGATTGGCGGCGGCGCTGTCGAGCGGCGTTACCCGCACGGTCGCCACGGAGCCGTCCGGCAGCCGGCCGGTCACATCGGTGACTTCCGCTGCGGCGCGTTGCTCGATAGGGATTTCCGCCACGCCGTCCGCGAGCGTCCAGTCGATGGTGGAAGACGGCACCGCCGCCCAGAACGGCACCCCGTTATCGTGCGCGGCGAGCGCCTTGAGATAGGTGCCGATCTTGTTGGCGACGTCGCCGGCACGGGTGACGCGATCGGCGCCGACGATCGCCAGGTCCACCTCGCCATGCTGCATCAGGTGGCCGCCGGCGTTGTCCGCGACCACGGTGTGCGGCACGCCGTGCTTGCCCAGTTCCCACGCCGTCAGTGCCGCGCCCTGGTTGCGCGGGCGCGTTTCGTCCACCCAGACATGCACATCCAGCCCGGCGTTGTGCGCGGTGTAGATTGGCGCCAGGGCGGTGCCCCAGTCCACGGTCGCGAGCCAGCCGGCGTTGCAATGCGTCAGCACGTTCACCCGCGCACGGCCCTTGCGGGCTGCGGCTGCCTGAATCAGGTTCAGGCCGTGGCGGCCGATCGCTTCGTTCTGCGCCACGTCCTCGTCGGCGATGGCGGAGGCCTCGGCGTAGGCCACTGTGACGCGCTCTTGCGGGCGGGTGTTGCGCAGCCGGGTGAGCATGCGGTCCAGCGCCCAGCGCAGGTTCACCGCGGTGGGACGCGTCGCGGCCAGCAAGGCGGTATCGCGTTCCATCGCATCGGTGCTGCTATCCGTTCGCAGCGCCAGGCACAGTCCGTAGGCCGCCAGCGCTCCGATCAGCGGCGCGCCGCGGGCCTGCATGGCGCGGATCGCGTGTGCCGCCTGTGCCATGTCGGTGAGGCGCAGCACCTCCAATGCCCAGGGCAGCTTCGTCTGGTCGATGATGTGAACGGACCAGCCGTCGTCGCGGTCCAGCCAGATGCTGCGATAGGCGGTGCCGTCGATCTTCATCGTGCCGCCACCCTTTGATGCAGGACGCAGAGAAGGGTGAAGAGGCGGCGCGCGGTGTCGAAATCGATGTCGATCTTGCCGTGGAGGCGGGCGCGCATCAGGTCCGCGCCTTCGTTGTGCAAGCCGCGGCGCCCCATGTCGATCGCCTGTATCCGTTCCATGCGTCCCTCCTGGACCGCATGGATATGACTGTCCACCAGCATCTGGTAGTCCTTGATCAGCGGGCGGAACGGTCCGAGCGCCAGGCCGATGGCGGCGAGCGGCGCGTCGTTGTCGTGGCGGATGTCGAACAACAGGCGGCCGTCGCGGATGGCGAGGTGCAGGGCATAGGGGCCGGGGGTGTCGCCGGCGTGCTTCAACGCGGCTGCGGGGACGAAGCGGTTTGCCGCCGCCAGATCGGCGACGGCCTGGGCGCGGTCTGCCTCGATCAGCGGTGGCAGGATTGCGGCGCCGTCGTCTTCCAGCACCACCCGGGACAGACGCGCCGCTTCGGTCATGGGGCGGTGGGATCGGACTTCAGCATGTTGAGCCGCAGCATCAGGCCGACGGTGGCTCCTTTGACCGGCTGCAGCAGTCCGACTGCGAGGACCAGCGTCAGCGGGACGAAGATTGCCCACAGCAGCCACTGCGGCGGGTTGTCTTCGCGTTGCATGATCAGCATGGCGGGCACCACGATGTGCCCGACGATCAGGATGGTGAAATAGGGCGGTGCGTCGTCGGCGCGGGCGAGGCCGAGAGGGGCACCGCAGTTGCCGCATTCGGGGACGACGCGCAGGAAACTGCGGAACAGATGGGTCTGGCCGCAGGCGGGGCAGCGCCCGAGAAAGCCGCGGCCGAGCGCGGTGCCAAGCGGCGGCATCGGCCAGGGCGGCAGCACGCTCGCGCGGTCGGGCTGCCAGCGGATGGTGGGCATTGGGGTTGGTGTCCTCGACGGAGCCGGCGCAGGTGCCGGGCGCTACGCCCGGCGGTGCTGTGTTGCAATAGCAAAGTGGTGGTTCGTGGGCGGTAGGAAAACCTCTCTCGCAGCGGGTGGGAGATGCAGAGGTGTGATGCTTCGAGGGGGAGGGGGATCGGGAGGGTTCGTGGCGGTCTTCCGGCCGGCCCGATCATTCTCATCTCCGGCGCCTGGCGGCGCCATCGACTTCTGCCGCCGAAGGCAGAAGAGGTTTATCGAGCAACCATTCCCGAAACGCGGCCAACGCGCGGGTGAGCGGGACGCCGGCAGGATGCACGATGTAATAGGCGTATTCCGCCGGCACGGACTCCGGCACTGGGCGTAGCAGCCGGCCGGCCTCCAGGTCTGGTCGGGCCAGCACCGAACGCGCCAGCGCGACGCCGAGACCATCGGCCGCCGCACGGAGCAGCAGCGCGGCCTCGCTGAAGCTGGGTCCGCGCCGCGCCGGCGGCGTTACCCCAAGCGCGCGGAACCACGCTTCCCACGGTTGGGTGGGGCTGTGCAGCAGGT
>Ga0335072_10004932_pt1 | contig 19722 bp, 14 predicted proteins | sample Lox_Sample_21_FD_206725 | JGI IMG/M metagenome (GOLD analysis project Ga0335072, IMG submission 206725) | Soil microbial communities from Loxahatchee National Wildlife Refuge, Florida, United States - Lox_Sample_2.1 | ecosystem: Environmental > Terrestrial > Soil > Wetlands | place: USA...
TCCTGTTCGGCAACTTTGCGGCAAAGTGCGGCCGGAGCTTTCTCTCGTCCGCCTCGCCAGGTGCCCTCGATCCCAAAGATGTTGTGAAATCTCGCCACACGCACATTGAGACCGAAATTCCGTGAAAATGCAAAGTAGAGCCGCTCGCTGAAAAGCTTTTCCCATCCGTATTCGCTGTCGGGCGCCGCCGGATAAGCGGTCTCTTCAGCGCATTTCGGATTGAGCGGGTCTTCCTGGTTGTAAGCCGGATACGTACACGCTGACGACGAATAGAAGATTTTGCCAACCTTGCGCCGCACAGCAAAATCGGCGGCGTTCAAATTAATCATCGCCGAATTGTGCATCACGTGGGCATCGTGATCGCCTGTGAAGATGTATCCCGCGCCGCCCATGTCGGCTGCAAACTGATACACCTCATCGGTGCCTTCGTCCAGAACCGCTTCCCAACTCTCACGCAGTCGAAGGTCCGCGATCACAAAATCGTCTGCCGCCGACGCTCCAAACTCGGGACTCTTCACGTCTACGCCCCTGACCCAGTAACCCTCGGAGCGAAGGCGCCGGACCATGTGGCTGCCAATAAATCCTCCCGCACCGCACACTAATGCTCTCTTCACGCTCACAATCACCTCTCTTTACGATATCGATGGCTTATGTCACTTACTCCGTCGTTCTTCACGACTTAGTTTTCAACTAATCGAATGTTATTCACTTACTCACATCAAACCCAGGTCTTGCGCAACTCGGGTATCTTGCGCCCCAGCAATTCTTCGAGGCGATTGATATCCGGGTCATAGAGCGATTGCAGAAATCTCGCTGCGCGTTCGTCGCGCGGCGGTTTTTCACGCTTATAGAAAAGCGGACTCCATCTAATCCAATTATCCACTGAACGCGGAAGAATCTTCGTCCGTAGTTTCGCATTGAAAACTGAGCGGGCCGCATCGTACAGCCATCGGAACCGCGGAACACGGCCCGGATTATGGATCTTCGAGAATTCCCTTTCATCAAGAAGCGCCGGATCGATGCCGATATGATTGCAGATCGCCGTCATAACCCCGCGAGGATCTCGATTCAAATCGTCGAAGATAAAAATACCGACATTCTCTTTGCCGAACGTTTCAATATATCTAAGCACCTGCTCGTAGTAATAGCCGTACTCGAGATACATACACAAGTGCCACGTCCCGTTTGCGGTAACCAATTCTCTCTGATTGCGCTGCAGCGCTTCGTAGAAGGACAGCTTTTCGCGGCCCACCGTTTCAAACATGCAGTAGTGCGAGTAGGCGCGCTCTACCGGGTCGCGCAACATGATCACGATCTTCGCGTCGGGGCAGACGTCATGAATCAATTCTGCGGATTTGGGGTCCCAAAGATAACCGGTGCTTGCATCGCCAATGGCTTTGTATCCGACCGCACCTTCGTATAGCCGTTGGTATTTCTCGGGAGCCTGAAAAAAGCGCTCGGCATCGAACTCGTGTGGCAAAGGGCTCGACATAAAGTATGCAGGCTCTTTGATTCTGGGGAAAAAAACTTGTGGATGCTTGTTTAAGTATGCCCAGACCGAGGTCGTGCCTGCCTTTGCTGCTCCGACTATAAAAAAATTAGGCCATATGGACGAATTTTCGCTCACAGTGCTCTCCAGATGCATTCGATACTCGAAAGTGGGGTGGCAGCAAGTCGGACACTTGATTGATATTCCCGTTCATTTTATATCGCCGATGAAGACTCGAAGTGGAACTGGGCCGCCGGCCCGGACTCATCCTCTCGCGGACGGGCCATCGCTATTCAACCTCAAGAATGCTCGGCGACTGCGGGTTCTGCCGCCCGATGCTGCCGTCGGCCATGCGATGGAAAAGTTTACGAACAAGATAAAAAGATACAGGGCCCATAATCACGACCTGCGCAACGATTGATCCCAGGCAGACCCCGATCACGCCAAAACGGCGGGTGAGATAAATTGAAAGCGCCAGATTGGCAACGCTGGTGAACGACAACGCAAGGGCCTGCAGTTTCAGACTGCCTGCGCCATTAAGCAGCACGTAAACCGGATTCCAGACCGCTGCAATAATTCCCCAGGCAGCCAGAACCCAAAGCAGCGAAATTGGAACTTGCAAGGTCTTGCCTGTTGCGACTCTGATGATCCAGGGCCCGGTGATTGCCAGAAGCGGACAAATCGCACCGGCGAATAATAACGTTGTCTGAATCGTCTTCGAGAAGGCCTTGCGCACCCACAGATAGTCGCCCCTCGAAATTGCTTCGGTGTACGCCGGCCAAATGGTCCCCAGGCCCAGGTTCATGAGCTGCGCGCAGAAACTGAAGAGCCTCTGCGGGATTGAGTAAACCGCAACCATCGACGCGCCGAGAACCTGCGCGATAACGAAATTGTCTGAAGTAAAGCTCAGGACAAGCGAACACTGAAGTACGAAGAACAATAACCCCAGCTTGAGAATTTTCCAGGCCGCCGAGGAGCCAAAATAGCGCCAGGAAGGGAAAAGCCACGGCGCCCATCGAAAGAGCGTGACGCCATTGACCAGCGTGGAAACAATGAGACCGAAAGTGGATGCAAATACGAGCCAGGGCAGGCTGCCATGCAGTTCGATGACCAGAATGAGCGCAAGAAGTGAACCGATGTTGCCGACCGCAATGAGCGCATGCGACCAATAAGCCCGTTGCAGGGCTGCCTGGATTCGGATAATCAGACCCAGGGGAATGTTGACTACGAACCAACCAAATAGAACCAGGAATGCCTCGGCTCCTTCATGCGCAGCCGCGGGCGATTTTACGTTGAAGAACCGCATCCACGGGATGCGAGGATAAGCAACAAGGCCGGCAACGGCCAGCAGAGCGGCGATACCCAGCATGAGGACGAGACCGCTGCTGACATATTCGCGAATCAGTTCGCGATTGTCCTTGCCATGCGCCTCTGAAATTGCATTGATGACACCACTGCCAAGGCCCAGATCCGCGACACTCATCGCGGTAATGAATGAAACCAGCACCATCCATAGCCCGTAGCGTTCCGCGCCCAGATAGCGGTAAGTAAGAGGGACGCTGATGAGCGAAGCCAGCAAGCCGATCCCGCGGGCTCCGAAGGCCGCCAGCGTGCTTAGGACGATTCGTCGAAAGCGTTCGAGCGAGCGCCCGCGCTCACTCGAAGTATCGTGCGGGCGAAGGCGCAAAACCTGACGCATCCGCTCGGCAATCGCAGTCAAAAGACCCATCCCATCCCGCTGGTCATCGTATCCCCAGTTCGTACTTTCGCAAGACTGAATCTTAGCCGCACTGAATCACCTGTCAGTCGCCGTGGAAAACAATCGGTCAATGTCCTAAAGCCTTCGCTTGTTCACGCGACTCCCGATTACCCGCCAATGCCATATATAGCTTCTGCAGTTGATCTCCATAGTGGCACTGGCGGTACCTGGACTTGATCAGGTCCGCATTGGCGAGTCCGATCGCGCGGGCGAGTTCGCGATTCAGATAAGCATCCTCGATGGCTCGAGCCGTCTCCAGACTGTTCGCGGGTGGAACGATACTGCCGTGGACGCCACTCTCGACAATCGACCCGCTGTTCGGGGTTGTTACCACATAACAGCCGGCCGCCAGCGCCTCGAAAACCACCCTGGCCGAGCCCTCGGCTAGTGACGGAAAAAGAAAAACGTCGGACTGACTCATAACTCCAGCGAGCTCTTTGCGTGACAGCATGCCGAGGTACCGGACGCGCGGATCGGCGAAGAATTCCCGATTCTCCTTCACCACCTGGGGATCGAGCTTGCCCGCGATCTCGAGTTGTATCGGAATGTCTGGAAGGTGGCGGAGCACGTCAACGATAACAGCCGCGCCTTTACGCTTCTCAAATAATCCGGCAAACAACACCCGAAATGTTTTGCTGGCGGTCCCGCGTTCGGGCACCTCGGCCAGGAAGGCATCGTCGACCCCGAGATAAATGACATGCACCGGTGAACGGACGAATGAGACGAATTTGAACGTCGATGCGACAAATGTCGAATTCACCAGTACGGCGTCGGAACTCTCAATGTCGCTTTGTACATAACGCCAGAAATTGCTGACCCTTCCGGCGACGGTTCGAGGCCGCAGTTCGCCTTTGTTTTCGACAAGACTTTCAACCACGGCTGGATGAGCGATTGAGTGATCGCAAAGCAGGAACAACCCAAGGCTCCTGGCAACTTCCAGCGAGTCGCCGCCGCAGCCCGCGCGGTAATGATAGATGCGCGCGCCCAGTTCGGCAGCCCGCCTTGCATGGGCAATTGCCGCGCGGCCATAGGCGCGAAGCGAACCAATGAGTGCGGACTCGCTTTTGATACCGATCCCAAAGTGATAAAGCACTTCGGGAAGAACAATGGGGTGAACGCGGCTGTCGTCGAGAGACTCTACCCTGGCCGCGAGGCGATTCAGTTTCCTGTTAGCGCGCAGCCCCGGAAGCGACAGCAGCGATCGAATTAACGGCGTAGGATAAGCGCCGGTGAGAAATGCAGACAGCAGGCCTCGCCGCTCTGCCTCGGCCGCGGCAGCCGAGAGATGGAACTTCGAAAAGCCATTCGAGATAATCACCATAACTCGAAGTGATTAGAAGCCGCGTTCGGCCCCAGTCAAGATTTCCCGATTGGCACGCGGTAACTTCAAAAAATGATTCCCCGTCGAAACCAGAAGCCTTGCCCAGATGGCGGCTCACGATCAAGCCGGATCGAATTCAGCTCAGTGTTGAAAGCTCCATTCATCGCCGACCCAAAGCCCGCTAGACGCGACTCCGTAGGCTCAGACACGACTCGCGCCGGCGGGAAGCGAAGGACGCCAGACCGCTGGCCTGCGCGCAGTCTTTCCAAAGCGGCCGGAGAATCTGGCTGCCAGCGCCGGCACTCGAGTTTCGAGCGTATCGATCATGATGACCAGATCGAATGCCGCAATCATACGATGATTGCCGTTAAATGGCGAAAAGAAGATATCCCAGAACAGGTTGATTAGAAGATAAACATAGAGCGGAGCGAGCGTAATCCGCAAAGAGGTCAACTTTACCAGCGCCTTCACGACCTGGGGGATGAGATAGATCCAAAAGACCGCGCCCCCGATTCCGGCTGATACCCAGGCGCCAAACAACGAGGAGTGCGACGGAATCACGCCCGCCCTTGCTTCGTCGCCCGATTCGAGGTCGACATGAATTCCGTACCGCGCCTCTATGTCGGTGAGCATTTCAGTGTATCGGGGCTCTTTGGGCCATGAACCATGGCCCAGAATGGGGCTATCGAGAATTGCGCGCGATGACACAAGAATCTCGGGCCTCCCGCCCAACAGCATGCCGCCGGTCGATTGCGCCTGCTTCTCATTCTTTTCCTGTTGTTCCTGTCCGAGAATGCCGCTCTTGGTGGCCAGCTCCACGATTCCCAAAGCCACACCGCCGGCACTGATGGCGAGCGCCGCGGTCACAAGCAATCGCGCAGTCGGGCCGCGGGGAAGCAACTGCAAACGTCCGATCCGTTCGGGAATAATGGGGACGGTCATCGCGATTACCAGCAGCATAAACAGCACCATGCTGCGGTAGTTCATCACTACGTTGATCGTTGAAAACGCCAGAAAAAGCAGAATCATTAATGTAAAATTTCGCCGCTTGTAGAAGTAACAGCCCACGAGCAAAGTGAGGAGCACAAGGCCGGGGGCATAACCGAACTTCCAGGGCAGTCTGCCCTCTTCAACCGAGGGGCTGAAGCGCGCTTCAACCAGCCTGCACACTGCGTAAGCAACAATGAAAAGGATTTTTCGGCTCTCGCTCCCGCTCATCAGTGCAACCAGAGCCAGAAGATCGATTGCGAAGAAGATAAGATTAGCGTCGCCACGCAGCCAGTTCATCATTGCGGTCTGGCGGTAAACATCGGTAATAATCTGGGCCGATAGCCAGAGCCCCAGCAAAAGCAGAATTGGGCGCAGAGTAGATCTGAACATCTCCCTGCCTTTAACTACCAACAGAAAAGGCAGCAAGAGGGGAAGAAGAATTTCGGAATAGTAAAGGTCTCCCACCAGGCGCAAAGTAAATGGAGTGATGGCCCCGACGATCACGCAAACGGCCCCTGCCGTGAATCCCGTCACATTAAAGCGATTCGGAATCCCGGTGGGCTTGTTTCGTCTTCTTCGTATCAGTGGCATAAGTTTCTTAACTGGAGAAAACGGTCAAGGGATCGACCCGGGCGTCTTTTTTTCTAACCCGCCGGATGACAAACGGAGAAATCGTCGGGGCGGCGTTCGCGCGCTTACTCGCGATCAACTTTTGGCTCTCCGTAGTAGTCGGAGTACTTCCGTCCGTAGTATTCGGAATATCCAGGAGCCCTCAAGTCGACCGCGTTGATGGCGATGCCAAGGAAGTGCGCGCCGGAGCGCTCCAACAGGTCGATGCTGCGCTGTGCGACATGCCTTTGCACAGTGCCGTAGCGCACCAGCAGCACAACAGCGTCGGCGACCCGACTGATTAACTGGGCGTCGGTAACGACCAGCACCGGAGGAGTGTCGAGAATGATGAATTCGTAGTCGTTGCGCAAAGCCGCAATCAAATCTTCCATCTGTTTCGATCCCAGCAGCTCAGATGGCAATGGCGGGGCAGGGCCCGCGGCCATAATGTGAAGATTCGGCATCTTGGGCCATTCCACTATCGACTGCTTGAGGGTGGACTTGCCCGACAGCACCGATGACAGCCCCGTTTGCTTGCCGACATGGAAACGGAGGTGAACCGAAGAACGACGCAGATCGGCGTCGATTACCAGAACCTTCGACCCGGCCAGCGCAAGAGTGATGGCGAAGAGCGTGGCAATGGAACTCTTACCCTCTGATGGGCGCGAGCTGGCGATCATGATGACTTTTGGAGGAGAGCCGGGACTTGAGAGGAGGATCGATGTTCTCATCTCGCGTAGAGCCTCGGCAATTCTCGACCAACTGGCGCCCTGGGCCATGGTTGCCTGGTCGGCAAAGTTCTCCGGACCAATCTCCTGGCTCTTGACCGCTGGAATGGCGGCCAGCAGCGGGAAGCCGAGACCTTGCTCGACCTCGGAGATCGTCTTCAAATTTACGTCCATGCCCTCGAAGATCAGAGCGAGGCCGAAACCCAGTAAGAGTCCGACGCCCGCGCCGATGGGCAGGTTGATGATGGCGCGCGGAAAGCTGGGTCGTGCCGGCATATCGGCGTTATCCACCTGTTGAATCGAGGTGGAATGCAGACCTGAGAGAATGCTGGCTTCCTGCAGGCGCTCTTGCAGGCCGTCATAAAGAAGCCGATTCGACTCGTAGTCTTCAAGCGCGTATTCGAATTTGGCCATCTGCTCGCCCTTGCTGAAGACTTCCTGTTCCTGCGAGTCAAGGTTCTTGCGCACCATCGCCTCGTTTTGAGCTGCGGCCTGGAACTGCGCCTTGGCTGAGGCAATAGCAGTGTGCTCTTCCTGGTCGATCTTGGCCTGTAAATCGTTTATCTGTTTTTGAAGCGCCTGCAAGGGAGGATAAGCCTTCCCGTAAGTCTTGCTCATGCTGGCGTAGTCATTCTGGAGTCCAAGCAGTGTCTCTTTGCTTGCCAGCAGCTCAGGATCGGTGAGAGCTGCGGTGGCATCGATCACATCCGGCGACGCCCCCTGGATGGAATTGAAGAGCGCCTCTTTCATCATCCGGTCGACGCTGGCATCGGCCGACTGCTTGATCATTGCGTCAAGACTGTCGACCATGATGTCGGTGCTGCCCGAGGTGTCGCTTCCGCCCTCTCGCGAAAAGACCGTCAGGCCCACCAGCCCCAGATCTTTTTGGTACGCGATCATCTGCTCCTGGCTTTTCTCAAGTCTGTTTCTGAGGCCGCCAAGCTGCTGATTGAGCCAACCTGAAATCCGATTGGTTGACGCGAAATTGGCACGGAAGGAGCGCTCTATGTATTTGTCGATGAGCGTGTCGGCAATCAGGCTCGAAAGAGCCGGATCGCGCGTAGTCATCTTCACCTGAATAATGTCAGTGTGCTGCCAGCGCTTTATATCGATGTCGTTGTTAAAACTCTTGAGTACCGTTTCTCGTTCCAGGGGAGACGACAGATTCCAGGGACGCCCGTACTTGAAGGGCAGAAAAGTCGGATTATTTTCCAGGTGCAGCGCCTGAATGGTGTCCAACTCAAGCGTGGGGCTCTGCATAATCTGGATTTCGGTGTCGAGTTTTTCGCTGTCGTCGCCGCTGCCCCCGCCAATCATGCTTTGAATCTGCTCAACGCGGAATTCAGGTGACAGGTCGGGAACAATTTCAATTTGAGCTGTGGATGTGTAGTCCCGTTTAACCACAACGTCGAGCGTCTCTGCCGCCGCGAGTCCTACGAACATGACGAGAACGATGATCCATCCCCGTCTCTTCAGAAATTGAAAAAGACTCGCCAGCGACCCCCCATCCTGAAGAGGCTCCATAGCGAACCGCTGGGTCGTTGAAAGTTCAAAATCAGCTGGACTGGATTTCTGACTCTGGTCGGGCGATTGATTCACCGAATTCGTATCCTCTGGCTTTCATTCGAAAGTGTCTAACACGTTGCAATACGCGAGCGGCAATGAACGAGGATGGCCGCGCCGGCCGTTTTCTAATTTTTCCAAAATCATTACGCCAGGCTTCATGTTTCATTGCCCTGGCTACACTTGCATCCGCTTACTGTGAAGTTGCGGCACATCCTCGACACGAGCTAAGAAACAAAGCCTTTTGTGCGCAAAAAATATCCCAAGTCAGTTGGGAGCACCTTGATTGCCCGAGCCGGCACGCCGCCATAAAGGTAATACTTTTGAGTATAGACCTTGTTCAACACCGACCCCGCGCCGAGGAACGAGTAATCAGGCAGTCCGCTGCCTGAGAGCAGAATGCTCCCGGTCCCGACAAAGCAGTATTCTCCGATCCGAACCGGTTTCGATGTCTGACGGCACCGTTCAAAGTCGATGCTGTGAGTGAGTATTTGTGAGCCAACCCCGGCCACGGTTGAGAACCGGCCCAGGGTAATCGAATCAGTGCAGTCGATCATGTGCCGATTGGTGATGGCTGCGTGGGCATCCAGAACCAGTTCGGGCCTTCGGTTAGGATCGTCTGCATAAAAACTCTTGTTGCTTAACGACAACCCCGTTACCCAGTTCAGATTGCCGATCGCAGCGCTCTCGGCGAGCTTCACCACGCTCATCCCTTTGCATACCGTCAGGCTTCCAATCCGGGAGTTCTCGGCCATCTCAAGGCGATCGCAAAGGATTAGGGAGAACCCGATCTTCGCAGTGGGATGAATTCTGTAACCGAAGAATGAGACCAGCAACAATCTGCGCAGTCCCCAGGGACACAACAGCAGGAAAACCGCAACGATTTTTTTCATGGAGCACGATCCTATTCGGAGGATCTCAATTTTCAGTCGCCAGGAATGCCATATATTTCTTTGCCCGCGCCTGCCAGCTATGCTTTTCCGCAAGCTCCCGATTCATGCACCGGCGATTGTCCGCAGTGGCGAGGCATTCCTCAAGCGATCGGATCAAATCGTCGGCATCTCCATCCTTGAAATACCAGGCGCAGTCTTTAAGAGCCTCGTAAACCTCTCCCACGGGATTGGTGACAATTGGCGCCATTGCCGCGGTAAAGTAGTAGACCTTGCCCGGACAGCGCGCTCGATTCCACCAGTTATCGCGAATCGGAAAGACAAAGACGTCGGAGGCGCACAGATACTTCGGCACCTGTTCGTCGGGCACAAAACCGCAGAAGTGAACCGACTCTGTCAAGCCCTCCCGCACGGCACGCTGGCTCAGCGCGCTTCGCATTTCGCCATCCCCTACGAAGAGGAACACCAGGTCTTTGCGCTTCGCCAGAATCCTCGAAGCCGCCTCATAGACGATGTCGGCGTCGTAGTGAGACGAGAGCCCTCCAAAATAGGTAATCACTTTTCGTCCCGCCCATTGCTCTTTCATCGCTTCCCAGCCGTTTTTTTGCCGGTCGAAAAGCTCAAGATCGACACCGTTGGGAAGGTATAGTATGGACTGCCGGTCGGGTCGGCCGAACCACTTCTCAAGGAATCGGCTCGCAACCACGAGACGATCGGCGACATACTTCGCGATATTCTCGTTCACGCGAAAATAAAGACGCTTGAAGGGGCCGAAAAGTTTGATGCGCGAGAGATGCTCGTCAATATCGACGATCAGCTCGCACTTGTGAGTGGCGCGGTACAGAATCGATACAAGCAGGCACGGTGTGATGACATCGATGCAGTGCACGAACTCAGGGCGCAGCGAACAGAGGATACGGTATTTGTCCTGGAACTCGGCCAGCGCGCCGCACCGCGTAAAGTGAATCGGCACCCCTTCAAACTCGTTTGCGGGAAACCACCTGCGATTTTCTTTGAGGCCGGGAAGCAGGATGTGCACGTCGAGCCCAAGTTTTTTTGCAGTGCCTGCCAGGCCAAGCACCCGGTAATTGGTGCCCATTTTGTGCGAACCGGTGCTGACAAGAACGACTCTCATCTCGAATGCTCTCTTTGCCTGCTATTTGGCGGCAGAAAAGAATGCCTCTCCGGCAGCGTAAGTTTGCTCGAGGCCCTCACGCAGCGAGATGCTGGGCCTGAAGTCCGGAAGCAACTCGCTCTGCAGTGAAAGATCGAGGCACTTTCGGGCCGGACCTTCCGGCTTGGAAGTGTCGTAAAAGACTGTGCCCTTGTAGCCGGCGATGGTAGTAAGTTGAGAGACCAGATCGTTGATGGCCGTGTCTTCAGGTTGTCCGATGTTGACCGGAAACGGCCCCGGATTGCGTTCCACAATCAGTTTCATCAGCACAGCGATATCGAAGGCGTGAATGAAACTGCGCGTCTGCCGCCCGCTTCCCCATATCAACAGCGGATCTTCGCGGTTAACCAGCCGACGAATGAGCGCCGGAATCACGTGGGGCTCTCCGTGGGACCAGTGGTAACGGGGACCATATGCGTTTACGAGCCTGACGATCGAAACGTCCATCCCGTATTCTTTCGCGTAAAACATCCCCTGATACTCGGCCATCCTCTTGGCCCATCCATAACCGGCATTGGCGCCTTCGGGATTGTTGACCTCGGCGGCCGACTCCGGTGTCGGGATGGGCGATACATCGGGATAGACACAGGAACTGCTCGTTACCAGGTAGCGTTGTACGCCTGCCCGCCGCGCCGATTCCAGCAGGTTAATCGAAATCGCAAGGCTGTCGTAAAGCATCTCGCCGTGATGACTCGAGCTGTAACCGATGCCTACGGTCCTGGCCGCGAGATCGAAGGCCGTATCCATGCCCTCGGTAGCCTTACCGCAGGCAACAGGATCTCTCAGGTCCACCTGCACAAAATCGACTGACTTCGCATTGTCGCCCAGGTTATCGAGCGTTCCGCTATCAAGGTTGTCGGCAACCCGCACCGACGCACCCTCGCGCAGCAAATGCTCCACCAGATACGAGCCGATTAAGCCGGCTCCTCCAGCGACAAGCACATTGCGCGATTTCCAGATTTCACTCATCTGGACCCTCTCATTTTGAACTTGCAGATTGGCAATACATGGTAAGCGGGACTGCTGAAATGCGGAGCAATCTTGTAAGCGCAATTGCCGGATGGGACTGACTAAGCCGTCAGGTTAAATCCGGGTGGCGCAGACAATACCGGTTGCCGAAGAGGTCGGATGCTGTAAGCTGCGCGCCGGCCAACCATCGAGAAAACATTTCTAGGGATGGTACACATAGATCAATGGACCTGACACCGTCACCGCCCAGCCCATGGCCTGAACGGCCACCAGTTTAAGAGTGCTTGGAGTGACATAAACGATATCGTCATCCTGGATCGCCAGATCCGCCGCCTTCGCCTTGAGGATCTTATCGATGTTCACCTGGACAACTACTCTGGTGCCGTCTTCCTTAGTGCGAACCACGTAGGTATGGGAGTTGGAATTGAAGCGCAGCACGCCTCCTGCAAGATCGACAAGCTGCGAAAGAGTCGTTGTCCGCGATCCGCATAATGAGTATGCGCCAGGATGGCCCACGTTCCCGCCAACATAGGCAACCCCGCAGGGGCGAACTAGCACGCGATCGCCTGGATGCACCTCGGTATCGTAGTTGGCTGTGTTGTGCATCGTCGGGTCCCATGGCAGGTCGATCCGCTTATCGGGAGTGCTGACATTTGAGATTTCAACCACTCGGCCGATGTTGCCTGTCATGCCGCCGGCCATGGCCAACAGATCGGAGAGAACCTGTTTACCGGTGGGCTGATAGATGCCGGGATTGCGCACCTCGCCTAGCACCGTAATGCCCATGGCCTGGGTATCCACAGTGACTGAAACCCGTGGATTCATGACCAGGTCCATCGATTGCAGCTTTTCGGCAATCGCCTGTTCGGCCGACGCGCTATTCAGGCCGGCCACGTGCACGGCGCCCGCCATGGGCACTGCCACATCGCCTCCGTCGGAGACCTGCGAGACGATGGAAAAATCAGGAGCGTCGAATACCAGAACGTGAACAGTCTCACCGGGGAAGATCGGCGCATCGGTGAGCGCGCCAACACTGGCCGCATTGGCCACATTTGATGCTGACGCGCCGGAACCGCCGCTGCTCGGCTTAGGCAGGCCCGAACCTGCCGACGGCGATGTGGGCCGAGGCGAAATCGCCGGGCCGGAATTCATCCCTGGTATTGCGGGAATCTGTTGCCCGTTTAAAAGCACTCCGGCCAAAAGAAACCCGAAGACACATCCCGGTAGTTTGCGATTCAATAGAATCGGCAGCCGTGCTGAATTTGAAGAACCTTCAATGTTTGGTTTGATTCGCATGTACACAGTTCATCCTTGAACACGAGCCTGCAGCGACGATTCTGGTTAACATTTTATCCCCACGACCAGAAGCATGTGGTTCAGCTCCGCAGCAACGCCGTATCGGCGTCGCCGGCGCTGCTTCACTCCGAGACCGGAACCTGATCGAGCTGCTCAGTAACCGCGACCGTGCGACTCCGCGTCGCGCTGGCAATGAATCCGGGATTCAGCAGCACCGGCTTGTTGTACACCATCGCGCTACCATCCAGATGCGTAACTGTGCCACCGGCTTGTTCCACAACGCAGTGCGCCGCGGCCGTGTCCCACTCCATGGTTGGGCCTGTGCGCGGATAGATGTCGGCTGAGCCTTCGGCGACAAGACAAAATTTGAGCGAACTTCCCATCGAAACGAATTCGCATGGGGCGCCACCCGTGAATCGATCGAGATTCTCTTCCCCGGAGCCGTGCGAGCGGCTCATTACCACGCGAACCTTGGCGGGATTGGGAACTGCGGTCCTGATCGGCGCTAGAATCCCATCTTCTTCCTTGAATGCGCCGGCGCCGCGCGCCCCATAGTAAAGCTTGCCGATGGCAGGAGCGTAGACCACTCCAAGAATCGGCTCGCTTGCTTCAATGAGCGCGATGTTTACAGTGAACTCGCCATTACGCTTCAAGAATTCCTTTGTGCCATCGAGCGGATCGACAAGCCAGAAGCGGGGCCACGCCTGACGCTGTTCAAAGGGAATCTCGCTGGACTCTTCAGAGAGAACCGGCCACTGGGGAGCGAATTTCGTCAGGCCGTCGACGATGACATGATGCGAAGCCATGTCGGCCTGGGTCAACGGCGAGTTGTCGCGCTTGTATTCCACCGTGGGATCAACTTCGCAGTAGACCTCAAGAATCGCCCGACCCGCCTCTCGCGCGAGAGCAATGATCCCTGGCAGCAGATTCTCAAGAGGAATTTGTGGTTCGAAATCAGCCATTGATGCCTCAATGTTGTTGTAAATATTCGTCGGTTTCTCGCGCGCTGCGCAACCGTTCCTGAAGATCCGGCCTGCCTTCGCGTCTTGATTTGAAGCGCGGGGCTGGACGCGTGACCATTTACGCTTCGGCCGCAGTCGCAGTCCCCGATTGAGCGGTTTCACCAAGCCCACCGGATGGAACCCGGAGACACATATCGGCAAATGAATCGAAAATGGACTTGATTGAGTCGCCGTCGGCAGAAAACGCGCGATAGATCGGCTCATGGAGTCCAACGATCGCGATGAGCGCGAAGATAAGCGCCCGGGCATTGGTGCATTGAAGGTCGCCGCGGACGATCCAAGGCTCAAGGTAGCGGGCGAGGACCTCAACAAATTCACCAAGGTATTGTCGCAGCAACTGGTCGAGTTCCGGCTTCAATTCCAGCGAACTGTATAGGATGAGGCGCAAAAGAGCGGGATTGCGCTGGACCGTTGTGGCGATGGCCTCAAAGGTAACGGTGAGCGCTTTGCTAGCATCGGGCGCGTGTGCAATCTTCGTCAGCAGATCGCCGCGCAGACTTATGCGCCCCATTTCCGCGTTGAGTACGGCCAGGTACAGATCGCGCTTGCGGGGGTAGTGACGATAAACCGTAACCTCGTTCACTTCAGCAGCCGCAGCTATGTCTCGCGTGCTCACGCCGTTGTATCCCAACTTGCTGAACAAGCTGGCAGCGGCGATTAGAATTCGCTCTTCCGTCGCGGATTTTCCCGGACCTGTCGGATCGGTTGTCTGCATAGGTTAAATCTCACTAAGCCGTCTTGCCGCTCCGCGCGCGGTCTTGAGCCGAATAGTTCCTTTGAAACCGCGGGCAGGGATTCGACGGGATTGAAAGAACTATGAATAAAAGTTGCAGTGAATGAATATGTGCGAAGGAGACTGGAATGCGCAGAACAGCGCGTCAGAAACGTTGCACGGTTGGCAACAAGCGCGCCGGGCACGAAAGGGATATGCTCGCGTCAAGAATCAGGAATTCAAGAATCAGCAAAATGAACGGAAGATGGGAATCGGGGAATCGCAGGCGGTTGCGCAAGGCTCCGCCATCCTCAAGTGAATTGGAGCTTTTCCACAGAGCGTGAAAGCCGGTGATCGATATAGTTTATCTACCAAACAGTAACGAGCATGAAAGCAAGTGCTTTCATGCAAAGGTGCGTAATGCAAGCCAGTATACCAGCCTGAAAAAAGCCGTCAAGAAAATTTGCGATAACTGGTTGAGCCTTAATGCTCACGAGAGTCATCTGGGTTCGAGTAGGCCCGTTAGAGTCGGAGTAATCGCTGAGATCCTTTGCGTCGCCCAAACAATTTGCAATTAAACAGACAACCCATTGATAGAGCTAAGCATCATCCCGCAATTTGAGCATAGGTTGGACTAAAAGATGGAAGCGCCTGACGGCCATTGCAAGGGTGTCCCACTTTCAAACACTGCAATTGCCCATCTTGCAAGCGGATGCTACATTCATGTCAGTAGCAATATACTAACCTGGCCCCATTAATACTTTGGCTGATTCATCTCCCTTTATTTGCAACCGATAGTAGTTAACAAAGAAGTGATCATCTCGGCTTTCTCCCTACCCTTCGCGGAGGTTAGCGTCTTGCTCGAGAACTTTGCAGTCTTTCCGTCACCCAGCGCTGCGCAAATTGCCGCTACGCACATTGGTATCGAAGAGGCCCTGAGCTGGTATGCGGTTTATACCAATAGCAGGCATGAAAAACGTGCCGCACAGCACTTCGAGCAAAGAGATATCCCTCACTTTCTTCCCCTCTATCGCGCCCAGCGGCAAAACCGAAATGGCGCGCGAGTCGCCATCGATTTTCCTCTGTTCCCCGGATACATCTTCGTCAACATCCATCGCAGTGAACGGGTGCGCGTGCTGCAGGTTCCGGGCGTTATTTCGATAGTTGGCGGCATGGACGGCAAACCCGCATCCATCTCGGACGAAGAGATGGATGCGTTGCGTGAGGGACTGCGCCACCGTTGTGCCCGGCCGCATCCCCAACTGGCAATGGGCCAGAGGGTCCGCATACGGTCCGGCGCTTTGACCGGAATCGAAGGAATGGTAGTCCGCGTCAAGAATGGGCTTCGCGTGGTTTTGACCCTCGATCTGATTATGCAGAGCTTTTCAGTTGAAGTTCGGCAAGATGAACTTGAGCTGCTCGAACCGATCGTCGCAGTCCCCGAACCAGTCTATTGCTGCCGGTAGTTCGCGAGCTTCGGCCGGCAAACGACCGTGAAAGTCGATCAAAAAGTCAGGCAAGTGGATAAGCTATTGCAAGCCAACTAACTCGACAGCATTGCCCTGCGCGCCGCCAAGCCGCGTAACAATAGCCACAGTTCCCGAGCACTTTGAGGTACCACTTGAGAGCACTGCTGTCGTGGGAGCCGACTTATAGCCATAGCCGGTGTCGCTCACTGAAATCTTTGCTCCGGTCCAGCTTCCCGGCTGCGTGAATGTCACCGTCGCCTGAGCGCCCGCGCCGCCGCCATCAAAGCCGGCTAGGTTGCATGTACCTGCGCTGCCGATTGACCCTCCTCTGGCCGAAACAATTGACGCGACGCCGGTCGCCGAAAATGCTGCATTTACCTGAATCGACTGATCCACTGATGTATCGGAGGTCTGGACTCCGGGATCGGCGTAGGTTGAAGTCGAGCCCGCAAGCGTAAAGCTTTGCAGCGAAGCCTCGATGACCCCGGAATCTCCAACAGCCAGGGGAAGCATGTTGACTGTCAGTTGCGATGGATTGTTGACCTGGTCAGCGCTCAGATCGTAGCTGGCGCGGTAAAGACCGATCGGCCCATAGTTCATCTGCACGCTCCAGTCAGGCGGCGCGTTCGCGGTGGTAAGCAGCATTTGTGCTCGATGCTGGTAATTCATATGCTGTTCCAGCGAGTTTGCAGGAACGAGAATTGAGGTTTTTGAGAAAACAGTCATCGCGGTTGCGTCTGTGTTCTGGTTCTCGCACCAGCGGTAAAATACGCCGCCCGCAGGGGCGCCGGATGCAGCGTTGTAGTTGAAGTTCACTGCGCCAGGCCGGGACGAGATTACCTGATAAGGACCGCCGTTCAAACCTTCAACTCCCGAAGTTCCGGCTACGCCGATAAGCTGTCCCGGAATTGCAAAGTCGGCGGGAATCTCAGATCCGGACAAGGTACAGATTTTCCCGTCGCAGACCGGCGATCCCGTGATAGTTACCGCATGGATTGTTCTGTCCGCGGCATGTGCGCAAAGCAAATCGCCTGGACTCGATGGATCGGCCTCGCCGCCTCCACTTGCTCGCCCGCCGCCCTTCGAAGGCACACCGCTATCTACAGCATTTCCGTTTTCGTCGAAGGCGATCAGATCACCGGGTGTCGCTTTTCCGGCAGAGTGCAACAGGTTGCCGCCGTTGCCCTGGTTGCCCGTGAGTGGTGCGCCTGAGCCAATTTGCAGGCTCTCGGTGGGAAGATCGGTTGACCACGGGCGAATGGCGATCCAAGCGATCTCCACATCGGCCGCGAGCCGCTGTCCTTTCCCAAGCTGGATGCCGAATCTGCTGCCCATAGCCTGGCTCGCATCAACATCGCAATAAAAGACTCCGTAGGTCGATTTGAGGGTCACCGCCCCGTGGCATCCCAGAGAATTATTGAGTGTGGGATTTCCATACAACGCATCGACATAAAAGTCTGCCGGCTGCCCCTTGCTCCGGGCCTTGAAGTAGATCCTCATCGGGCCTGCCGGAATCTGCGATCCGACCTTCCACACTACGTCGTTCGACTCATTCAGAACCTTCGATCCAGTTTCCTGCGCGAGACTGATTGCGCTTCCGGTCTCCGAATCCGGATCGACTACCAGATGCGGAGCACCTCCAATCGCTCCCACTTCCGATGGCCAGAACCACAGATCTTCGCTGTTCAGAAAGTACGCGCTTGCGCCCTTGTCAATGAAGTCGTGCGTTCGGCCGAATGCGATCGCGCCGCGAGACAGAAGAGCAGGTCCGACCCCGGCGGGATTAAGCCCGGCGTACTGGCATCTACCGGTTTGAACTCTCTCAAACGGATTCGAGCTTGCGCAGGTAACCCATGTATTGCCGTAACCTGTTACGTTCCATACGGCGCCATCGGCCGTACCCGTCCTGTCTCCCAGGGGAGTTTTGATCGTGTTATGGTCGCCGGAAACATTGATCGAGCTAAGCGAGTTGAATTGAATTGCGGCGACTGTTGACTGACTCGCGTCCCATTGCAAACCGATCATCGGCGCCTTGCAGTACGGAGTGCCTAACCTGTTCACATAGTGACCCTCTCCGGCGATCCGGTATGCCATCCACCCCGGAGAACAAGTAGTCGAATAATCTTCTTCTTCAGGAATATCGATATACCACTCTTTCGGATACGCCCCAGGAGCGTCGGCATCGAGGATGTTAGGACCCTGCTGAATGATTGAGAGCTGCACCTCCTGGAGCCTGTTGAAACCACCGCCGTATGCGAGGAACGGATAGACGCTGTTGATCCAGGTGTGCTCGAAGACATTAAAGTCGCAGATGCCCGCGCACATGGGACCGGGAGCAACCGCATTGGCAGGAACAAACACGAATCCGAAATGCGTTCTTATGTTGTCGTGCTGCCATCGGTCCGCGTAAGGAGCAGCATCTCCCTGGAAGAAGAACGCGCACACATTGTTCTGGTGGCTGTTCCTGCTCACGGTCTCCACGCTGATGTTGGTAAAGTCAGATTGTGTTGAGCCGATCGTATTCTCGTTACCGCTGAATGCGCTTGCATCGTAAGTAAAGGCGCAGTTTCCGATTGTCTGATTGGCTGAAAGACCCATCACTGAGATATAGGCATGCGCCGCTGAAACCGACGTGGATGCGGCAGCAGCAAGCGTCACCGATTTCCTCGAGCTGTATCCGGCGATTGTCGTGGAGAGATTCCCTGCGCCTCCCGCCCCATACACAATCACATTTTGGCCCACGTCTCCAGGCTGAAAATAGGCAGTGTTCGATGTCAGAGTTGCACTCCCCGCCTCCATTGAGGCGTCGAACACTGTGCGCCCTGGCAGACGATTGGGGAAGCTGTTGCTGCCGCTCGACGACGCGTCGACGGTGTCGTCCACGATGATTCCAAGATCGCGAATGGCAAACCTGCCGAGCGGCCTTACATATCCGCTCGATGACGGATCGCCAACAGCGAACACATCCTTACCAGGTGCGCCGCGCACTGCGACAGTCGGCCGGATGGCAACCATGCCTGCGCCGCCGGGCGGTCCGGTCATGCTCACACCCTTGGGGTTGATCGAATGGCCTGCGTAATAAATCGTTACGCCCTTTGCAGCCGGATCGGCCGGGAAATAAACAGCACAGCCTGCTGAAAAACAGTGATCGATGGCATTCTGAATGGCCGCGGCGTCATCGGTGCATGGGCCAGTGGGGCCCTTCACTGTGCAGTTGCCCACAGCGCCATATTCGGTTACTGAAATGGCAGACGCCTGGTGCAGATCGCGCATCGTAGCCGGTCTGGATGAGTCTGCGCTTTTTTCTTGCGGTGAAGTGGCTTGTGCAGGCAGCCACCCGCAATAGATCGCGCAAACTGCGACGAAAACTGCCTCTTTAAACCAATCCCGTATATGAGAAAGCATGGCTTCCTCCTCATGAAGGATCTTTCTTAGTTCCGAGTCTGGGCTGCAAGTATCGAGAGACGCGTCTAACGCGTGGCGTCTGTCGATTCCCATTTCATCGCGTTGGCCTGTAGTTGCGGATGGGAGACAATCATGTGCCAGACAACAGCCTGAAAGCTCTCAGCGTGCGGGGTCACGGTATCGTGCGAAATGGTCGGAACTACGACCACCGCATCGCCAACTTTGGCGGTGTATCCGCCATCGCGTCCAACAATGCCGGTGATTTTGGCGCCGACGCGCTTTGCCAATTCCAGCGCTTTCACAATATTGGCGCTGATGTTTTTTTC
>Ga0335072_10004933_pt1 | contig 19722 bp, 24 predicted proteins | sample Lox_Sample_21_FD_206725 | JGI IMG/M metagenome (GOLD analysis project Ga0335072, IMG submission 206725) | Soil microbial communities from Loxahatchee National Wildlife Refuge, Florida, United States - Lox_Sample_2.1 | ecosystem: Environmental > Terrestrial > Soil > Wetlands | place: USA...
GTCATACCGGGCATGATGCTGGCGTTTGCCGGCTTGCACGTATGGATGGTTCTGAAGCTTGGCATCAACGAGTGGCCCGCACCGGGGCGTCTGGTTCATCGTTCGACGTACCTCGCGGAATACAAGGGTCTCACACACAAGGACGGTATTCCATTCGTTCCCGCAGCCTTGTGGAAGGACGCGCTTTTCTCTGCCGCGATTCTGGCTGCCGTTGTTCTCTGCGCATGTGTGTTCGGGCCTTTTGGCCCCAGTGGTCAGCCCGACCCCACCATCGTCCAGACCGTGCCAAAGCCGGACTTTTTCTTCCTCTGGATCTACGCGGCCTTAGCTTATTTGCCGCCATCGATGGAAACCCCTTTCATCCTGATTGCGCCTGTCATTGGCATCGTTATTCTCCTGGTGCTGCCATTTGTTGCAGGTGAAGGAGAGAAGAGCTGGCACCGGCGGCCGGTTGCCGTTCTTGTTCTCAGCACCGTTGCCCTCACCTGGGGAGTACTGACCCATCTTGCATCCTTCACTCCATGGAGTCCGCACATGGAGGCGTGGAGCGGAGACCCTGTCCCGATTCGATACTTGCGACCGGTGACGCCTCTGGCTCGTGAAGGCGCTCAAGTCTTTCAGGCAAAGCAATGCCGGAACTGCCATTCGCTTGGTGGACATGGAGGCGAGCGCGGACCCGCGCTCGATGCAATCGCGTCTCGTATGACAGAAGACCAGATGATTCGCCAGGTGCTGCAAGGCGGGGGCAACATGCCGGCGTACGGCAAGAACCTCTCACCCGCCGAAACGACGGCATTGGTGACGTTTCTCGAAACGCTGCACCCGAAGGATCAGCCTCCCGCGGTCGACGCTTCACGACAGGAAGTGCACCGTGCTGAGAGTTCGACCACACTCGAGGCCAAACAATAAATGGAGCAGCCCATGGTCTCCGATCTTTTTACGAGGTGGGATGTCCCGGTGCTTCCGACGGCCCTTCTTGTCCTTGTCGCTGCGATCTATACAACCGGGTGGGTTCGTGCGCATAAAACTCGCTCATTCGAACTTCCGTCCTCGCGCCTGGCCGCATTTCTATCAGGCCTTGCTTCCATCTTCGTTGCCATATCGTCTCCTCTCGACACGTTCAGCGAATCGCTCCTGTTCATGCATATGGCGCAACATTTCGTCTTGATGTCCGTCGCGCCTCCGCTTCTTGTGCTCGGTGCTCCTGTAGTTCCGCTGCTCCGTGGCCTGCCGCGGACTGTGATTCGTATACTAGGGCCCGTGTTTCGCTCTCGCGCGGTTCATGCGTGGCTGCGGCAACCCAAACAAAACCTGTTCGCCTGGCTCGCCATGAATTTCGCCTACGTAGGGTGGCATGTCCCCGCGGCTTACGAGTTCGCATTGGAATCGGAAGCCTGGCACAATGTCGAGCACGCATGTTTTCTGTTCACGAGCTTGCTCTTCTGGTGGCCTGTTGTGAGGCCTTGGCCGTCTCGACCAATCAAATCGCAGTTGCTTCTGATTCCTTACCTGGCGTGCGCCGACTTGGTAAATACCGGCATTTCCGCCTTCTTGTGTTTCTCCGGGCGATTGGTCTATCCGAGTTATGCAGATGTTCAGCGGCCGTTTCTGCTTAGCCCGTTGAATGATCAGATAGCTGCGGGCGCTTTCATGTGGGTGTTCGGGTCCATGGTATTCCTGATCCCGGTGGCCCTGATCATTATGCGGGCGCTCTCACCGCGTGTAGTCGGGCTCCCGGATCTGTTGGCAAATGGCGTTTCAGATACGCGGAACGCGAGCGGAGAGGCGGTCTAGAGTGGCAACGGATTCCACGCTGCGAATCATTCGGGAGGAGGCCACCGCTGCGATCGGCAGCCGAGCGGCTACTCGCTTCCTTGCGGGCCTGTGGGCACTTACCAAACCCGAAATCAATTTCTTGATTGCTATCACGGTCCTGGTCAGCTTTTTGCTTGCTCATCAAGGATCGTATTTGGCGTCCGTTTTCCCAGTTTTCAATGCGATTTTAGGCACGTTGCTCGTTTCCTCCGGTGCGGCGGCTCTCAACCAGTTCATGGAGCGTCGATTTGACAGCCGCATGCGGCGGACCGCTCGACGTCCCATGGTGATCGGAGACGTGACTCCACGTACGGCCCTGCTGTTTGGCATGACAATCTCAGTTCTCGGACTGGTCTATCTGGATCTCTGGGCCAATCCGCTCTCGAGCCTCATAGCCGGACTTACATCGGTTATGTATCTGGCTGTCTATACACCCCTGAAACGGATTACTCCCCTCTGTACTGCGATCGGGGCCATCCCGGGAGCGGCGCCTCCGCTCATTGGATGGGCCGCAGCTACGGGAACTCTGGGGCATGGAGCATTGACGTTATATGCCATGCTCTTTCTCTGGCAATTCCCGCATTTTATGGCGATCGCTTGGATGTACCGCGACGACTATGAGCGAGCAGGATTTCAGGTCCTTCCCTGTTTTCAAGAGCGGCGCCTGTTCGCAGCGTTGCAGGCGGCTGTTCCATCTGTGCTCATGGTTCCTGTCAGTCTTGTTCCGGCAATTGGAAATGAAGCGGGTAAAGTCTACCTAGCCGGCGCCGTCACCCTATCACTCGGTTTTTCATTGCTGTCGATCCGATTCGCTCGAAACACAACAAATCTGGCGGCGCGCCAGTTGTTATTCGCGTCCATCATGTATCTTCCGATAATTCTTGTTCTTCTGCTGTTGGATAGACGGTGACCAGAGCAAGTTGCGCGGAAACAAAGCGAAAATTGACGCAAGAATCTATCAAAAAAGAGGAAAACAGAAAATGAGTTTAGAGTTTGCGTTGCAGTGAATCCAACTCGGCGCGACAGATGTCGCTGAACTTCCTCAAAGGATCCCGTTGGCCATCCACTGCCTGATGTTCAATTTGCTCGGCCGTGATGTTGGGCTCCGAATAGGTACTCAAAAGAGTCTCGAGGACATCCTCTGCGGCTTGCAGCACCGGTTTCGACGAACTGAGCCGAATGCGACTCAGCAGCGCATAGATTGGCAACAATGTTTGAAGATCGGCAGCGTTGCGCTGCATCGCATCGACCAGCAAGCGAGCGCTTTCGCCAATGAAGTCCGAATAAAGCGCCTCCCGTCGCGTAATCAACTTTCCCAAAAAGTCGCGGCGATCCTGATGTCTCGCTGAAATCCATGTCCCAATGATGGAACCGGCTGCGCCTACAAGCGAGCCTCCAGTCGCCGCTCCGGCCGGGATGATTAGTGACTTCACAGATTCCCCGATCACATCCGCTCCTTGAGTGCTCCGCCGACAGACTCTGCGTGATACGGAACTCACGGCTTGCACTATTCCACTCTGCTCTCGTTTGCATTTAGAGAGCCATTCGCATGACATTTCGGCGCGGCAACTCCTAGCGTGCTCATCTTCCTGATAACTCAGATTCTGACCCGGTTAGGATTCCGGTCCGGGCGTGCGTCCAGCCCCGGGAGTCTAGGGAGGCATGAGGAGGGTGTTGTCAAAATCAGTTTGGTTGATTCGACAATTACGACATTCGACATCCAGCCAGTGGGGCAGGTGATTCCATTGCATTCATCTGTAAGGGGCTAGCAGCTAGTCAGATTTGGCATTACATGTGCCAATGTTCAGGTGTCGGTCGGAATGCCGTTGTTTAGTTGTTGTGGTCGCCTTCTTTGGGCCTGAATTTGCGCAGACCAGGAACGCAAAAAATCAATGAAGAGTTCTTCGGAAGGGAGTCAGTTGTGAGTCAAACGGTAGAAGTGATCGAATCCCGGGTGCTGAAGCCCGTGTGGCAAAAGTATGGGACCCCTTTGATTGTCGTCGCACTGGCCACGGCGGTAATTGTGACACTTACCCGCAACTGGGATGGCTGGGAGGGAGCGCGGGTCGAACAAGTAACCAATGATGCTTATGTTCGCGGCGATCTCACCCCGCTCAGTACGAAGATCTCGGGCATCGTTCGCGAGGTGAAGGTCAACGATTACCAGACCGTCCATAAAGGCGACCTTCTGGTCCAACTCGATGACGACGACTACAGGGCGCAGGTAGCGCAGGCTACTGCCGCAGTTGTGGCCGCAAAGGCAGCTATTGAAGACAATCGCAAACAGCAGGAGTTGGAAGACGCGAAAATTGAGCGCGCGCTCGCTGGGGTCGATGATGCGACCGCTCAGATTGCCGCCGCGCAAGCAGCAAAGGACGCCGCGCAGGCAGATGTGATTCGTACCCGCGAGGAGCGTACACGGCAGGAAGCATTGATAGCGTCAGGTTCAACCACGCAGCAGAAGGTTGAACAGGCCGTGGCCGATGAGGAGAGATATTCCGCACAGGCGGCAAGCCGCGTCGCGGACATCGCGCAAGCGCATGCATCCCTAAGCAGTAAAGAGTCGGCGGCCGAAGCAGAACGCCGCAGTAAGGTCGTACTTGAATCTCAGGAGGTGCAACTCGTCGCCGATCTGCATGCCAAAGAAGCGGCGCTCAACCTGGCTGAGGTGAACCTGGGTTACACCCGCATTGTGGCGCCGGCGGATGGAACCGTAGGGGAGCGTCAAGTTCGTCCAGGTCAACTCGTATCCCCAGGAACTCAGGTGATGACATTCGTCGATGTCACTCGCTGGGTTGCCGCCAACTTCCGTGAAACTCAGCTTACTAACGTCAAGACGGGTGATGTTGCGGAAGTTCGTGTGGACACCTACCCCGGCCAGGTGTTCAAGGGCCGGGTTCTCGAGATTGCACCGGCAAGCGGTTCGCAATTTGCATTGCTTCCACCCGACAATGCCACGGGCAATTTCACCAAGGTCGTTCAACGTGTTCCGGTCAAGATCGCTCTCGATGACTCATCTTTGACTGAGCAACTGCGGCCCGGACTTTCTGCGGAAGTCACGGTAAGAACTGGAAAATAACCGATGAGCGCAACCTCCATTCCGGTTCCGGCGGTACCTCCCACACCAGGCGCTCCGTCGCCGTTTTCTCCCGATCTGTCCGATAGTCTTCTTCCGGGAATTCAGGGCGTGCTTCTGGGAGCAGCCATCGTAACCATCACTGGACGGTTGCTCACGCCAGGGCTGGCGGATCTTAGGGGAAACGACGGAAGCGGGGAAGGGAATCTTTAATCCGATGACTCAAATATCAAAGCCATTTCAGAAGATCATTGTGGCGTATGACGATTCTCCTCCGGCTCGTGACGCACTAAGCGCAGGCATAGCACTATGCAAGTTGCTTGGCACTCCACTGCAGACCATTACCGTAATTGAGCCACTTCCGGCATACACCGGACTGGTTGTCACCGTCGCTCCAGAGGTGGCGCAAGCCATCGAAGCGGACCGAAAGCGACTTCACGAAAAACTCATGGAGTCTGCAGTTTCCGAGGGGCGGCGGCATTCCGTTGAGGTAACCGGCCATCTGATCGAAGCGGAAGAAGTTGATGGCGTCATTTCTTTTCTTCGCGCGAGCCGAGCAGATCTCCTCGTCATTGGCCTCCGGCAACATAGCTTGCATGTTGGTCGTCTGTGGAGCACCGTATCGAGCCTGGAGGAGAGGGCGCCGTGTAGTGTTCACGCAATTCATTCGCATCCAGACCGGATGCCAACAGAAGGCAGGGATAATGGAGAGTCTGCAGATGAGAATTGAGAGAAAAGGGGAATGGGCTGTGATGTATCTGAGCGGCCGGATTGATATTGAATCATCGCCGCAATTGCGAGACCAGTTGCTAGCGCTCCTAGGGAAGCAGTTGCCACCGGGAACAATCACCGTCGACTTGGCGGAAGTCGCCTATATGGACAGCTCCGGCATTGCCACCCTTATAGAAGGGCTCAAAATGGCTCACATCGGTCGAATCGCATTGCACCTTCAAGGGCTCCAAGGTCGCCTGCTTCGATTCTTCGAGTCCACTGGTATTGGCTGGTTGTTCGAGACCGGTAAATCTGCAGACAATCCTTATCTGGTGATGGTGTCCTAATGGCTTCAGTTGTCGAAGACATCGGCAAGAGAACAATCGAGAATCTCGATTATGTCGGGAGTCTGAACATCCAGCTGTGGTCTACGCTACGGGCCATGAAAAGTGCGCTCCCATTAGTCGGGAACCGCTACCGCTGGCAGGCGACTGCGCGACAGATCCTTGAGATAGGGTATGACGCCCTACCAATGATTTCACTGATGGCACTTTGCGCCGGATTCATTCTTGCCATGCAGGGAGCCACAGAGTTGCGACGCTTCGGGGCACGAGGCTTCGTCATTGATCTGGTTGTGGTCGCTTTTACGCGCGAACTCGGCCCCCTGCTCACGGCGACTGCAGTCAGTGGACGGTCGGGTTCGGCTTTTGCCGCTGAGATTGGAACCATGAAAGTCACCGAGGAACTTGATTCTTTGCGGGTGATGGCTCTCGAACCAATCGAAATCGTACTCGCTCCAAAGTATCTGGCTGCACTAATAAGCATTCCTTGCCTAAGTATCGTTTGCAATTTATTCGGAATTATCGCGGGCGGATTCTTCATGTTCTTAAGCTCGCGGCTTTCTCCTCTCTTGTACTTCCGTGACGTGCTTGACTCCATAGCTCTTCGCGACGTGATCACAGGGTTAATAAAGAGCATTGCCTTTGCCACTATCATCGTTCACGTCAGCTGTCTAGAAGGGTTTCGAGTTCGAGGAGGCCCCGATTCTGTCGGCCGTTCGACCACGAGCGCTGTGGTGAAGTCAACCTTCCTCGTCATCCTTGCCGACGCCGTCTTCCCCGTCATTTTTTATCTCACGGGGGCGCAATGATGCCAATCATCTCTGTCCGCAATCTGGTTGTCGAGTACGATGGCCGTCGAATCTTGAATAAGCTCAATCTGGAGGTTGAAGCCGGCGAAACCATGGTTCTACTGGGCGGTAGCGGTTCGGGGAAGAGCACTCTTTTGCGGCAAATCTTAGGGTTGGAGCGTCCCCATTCCGGCAACGTAATCGTCAAAGGCGTCGACATCACGAGTTGTTCATTGTCCGAGCTCAAGAAGATTCGGCTCTCGATCGGCGTGGCGTTTCAAAGTGCGGCGCTGTTCAATTCGCTGACTGTCGAAGAGAACGTAGCCCTACCTCTTCGTGAACACACCGCACTCGCACCTTCCATCGTTGATTTGATGGTCTGGATGAAACTGGCTGTGGTTGGCTTGGCAGATTTTGGCAAGCTCCAGCCACAGGCGCTCTCGGGCGGAATGAAGAAGCGCGGAGCTGTGGCCCGCGCGCTCTCTCTCGACCCCGAGATTCTGGTTCTGGATGAGCCCTCAGCCGGTCTCGATCCAATCGTCGCTGCAGAACTAGATGAATTGATTCTGCTTCTGAAGCAGACATTTCATATGACCGTCATAGTGGTCACCCACGAAATGGCCAGCGCATTCCGGATCGCGGATCGCATCGCGATGTTGCACCAGGGTTCGTTTCGGCTGATCGGAACGAAAGAAGAAATCAAGGCAAGCCAGGATCCGCACGTTCGTCAGTTTCTTGATCGTGTTCCGGAGGATTTAGCAAACCAGACAATCGTTTCCACTTTCTTCCAAAAATATCTTGAGAAAAAGGAGGTATTCCAATGACAACGGAAGCAAAGGTTGGCGCTTTCGTCCTCGGATGCTTCTCCATTTTGGCATTCACACTCATTTATCTCCTCAATGCGCAATTCGGCGGCGACACGGTTTCGTACCACACGTATCTACGCTACGCGGGTGGCCTTGAACCGGGAGCATCCGTGCTTTTCGGCGGAATTGACGTAGGAAAAGTCAAATCAGTACAACCGTGGCCATCCGACCCGACGAAAATCGAGGTCTTGCTCAACGTAAAAAGGAACACACCACTCAACGAAAAGTCCGTAGCCAGACTGGGTGTGGTAAGCATCATGAGCGGGCCCGTACTGCTGATTACTACTGGTAGCAACGACGCCAAACGTCTAGCACCCGAATCGTCTATTTCGTCACAGGAGACCCCAAGCCTGGATGAGATTGCTGACAAGATGGTCGCAGTGGCAGATAACTCAAACGGGTTGATTACCGAGGCGCGCGGCGAATTGAGAGAAATAAACAACGACGCAACCGTTCTTCTCGCCAATCTCAACACCCTGACCGGCAAGCCGAACCAACAGAAGATTCAAGCCGTGTTGGATAACGTCAATGAGGCACTAGCGATTGAGCGGCCGAAAATCGATCGACTTACCGATCAGCTCAACACACTCGCGGAGCACTCAGATGCAACGATTCAGAATGTGAACGGCACAATCACGGATGCGCGAGAACCGTTGCGCAACGATCTGACCGAGTTGCAGACCACCTTGCAGCAGACCAGAGCGTTGCTGGCCGACATGCAAGTGATGATCCGGGCAAACGACGACAAGATTGACGATACCGTGGAGAACCTGCGAACGGCTGCCGACAACCTTGATCAATTGACCGATTCGCTCAAACAGCGCCCGTTCAGCCTGATTCGCATCAGGCAGCCCAAGGAGCGCGAGGTTCCACAGCAAAAGTGAGGTTGGCATGAAGAAGCTATTGACAATTTCCTGTGTGCTAAAAGTCTTAGTCATTCTGTGTGGCTGCGGCGCGGTGAAGTATCCAAATTACTACACCCTCGATGTTCCGCCGCCGCCCGATCCGCCGGCGCGGGGAGCCCTTCATGCGATTCTCGCCGTCCGCGAATTCCGCTCACCTGAATACTTGCACCAGGGCGCCATTGTGTACAAGACGTCTCCTGAGCAAATCGGGTTTTACAACTATCAGCGATGGGCCACAGACCCGCGGGAACTCGTAACCAGCGCGGTGGCTGACCGCCTGCGCGCCGACGGGAACTTCACCCAGGTGAGACCATACGACGGCCGACCCGACATCGACTACGTCTTGAGCGGACGGCTGGAAAAGCTCGAAGAAATCGACTACGACGGTGATGTGAAGGTTGAAGTTGAAATCTCGGCGCAGATGGTCAAGTTATCGACGGGCGCCACGATCTGGGCAAACTCTGTCGACGAAGTGGGCAAGGTGGACAAGCGCGATGTGTCGGCAGTAGTTGCAGCAATGAATCGCACGATGGACCAGGCAATCGAAAAACTGCTAACGCCAGGGCCTGTCGTCTCGAATGGACAAGCAACGACTGCGAGACGGGACGAGCAATGAGGAGGGAAGCCCCCACTGGGAGCGAAATAGGTGATACCGCCCCGACCATTCACCAACCTATTGGAACTGAACCGCTTAAGCCGTATCCAGTTTGAATTCAGCGGATTCCACGCCATTATGGATGTCAGGGTCCACAAATTGGAGGTGAATAATAGTTTCGCCTAGCCAAGATGGACGATGCGACGCTTGCAGAATTCAGGAAGCTCGGGCCCGAACAGCAGAGGGAGGAGCGTCAGCTCAGGTTGCAAGCCGTTCTGGCCGACCGATTCAAGCTGAAGGTGCACCGCGAAACAAAAGAGCAGTCGATCTACCCGTTGGTGGTCGCGCACGGCGGATGCAAATTCAAAGAATCGCCACAGGGCGAGCCGCGGCGGATGATGACAGGTAAGCTGGACGCGCCGAGCGGGACAACCCGCGAACTCGCGGAGGAACTGGCTTCCATCGCGCAAAATCAAATTGAGGTTCCAATTGCGCAAACTCACGGCAATCCTCAAGCGCGTGGCGCGACGATCAGCGGCACACAGGTGCATTCTGTGCGCCTCCCAAGTTTTGTGATTGCATTTGAAACCATCTTTGGTTTGCCAGACGAGCGGCTGACCATTCGACACGACGCTGGATCCGGAGCAATGCCATACGTCGGCGGCACATTGATGGCTGTGCAGAAAGTGATGACCACGCGCGGACTGGTTCGAGGGTTAGACCGATTAATGTTCCGTGACGAGGCGCGAGAAATCAAGCTCGTGCACGTAACGGCCGGAAGAAGGCGCGAATATCCTCGGCAAGCAGCTCCGGTTGTTCAGCCGCCGCAAAGTGGCCTCCTCTGGGCATCTCTATCCATCGCTGCACATTGTAGCCGCGCTCGACCCATTCTCTCGGAGGGAACACGATCTCTTTAGGGAAGTGGGCGATGCCACACGGGAGATGAACAAAGTCTTCTGCGGTGAAGCGGAGCGGACACTTCCTTCCTTCGTAATACATGCGAAATGAGGAAGAAATGCTCTCCGTCATCCAATAGAGGGTGACGTTCGCGAGCAATTCATCGCGTGTGAAGCTGCAATAAACATCCCCTTCGCAGTCGGACCACTCGCGGAATTTCTCCACGATCCATGCAGCAAGGCCGGCCGGTGAGTCGTTGAGGGCGTAAGCCGGGGTGTTCGGGCGCGTTCCCTGGAGATGCGCATAGGCTCCGTTCTGGTCGAACCAGCCTGCCGCGCTGGCCAGAAAGCGTTCCTCGGACGCTGTCGGCCCTGCTCCTTCTGGCAGATGAGGACGATAAGACCCAGGGATGTAATTGAGATGGATCCCGATGATGCGGTTGCCGTGGCGCAGGCCCAGCGCCGTATTGACGCCAGCTCCAAGATCCCCGCCCTGCACTGCAAATCTCTGATACCCGAGAGCGCTCATTAGTTCTGCCCAAATCTCGGCGACGCGAAAGAAGTTCACACCAGGATGACGGGGCTGGTCCGAGTAGCCGAAGCCGGGAAGCGAGGGGATGACGACATCAAACGAGTCGGCGGCATCATGTCCGTATGCCGCCGGATCGGTGAGAAGAGGCAGGATCTTGAGCATCTCCAAAAACGAGCCGGGCCAGCCGTGGGTAAGAATCAACGGTATCGGAGATGGGCCGCGGCCTACTTCATGAATGAAGTGAATGTATCCTTCCCGGGCTCGGTAGCGGAAATGATGAAGGGCCGCTAGACGTTCAAGTTGCGATTTCCAGTCAAAAGTATCGATCCAGTAGCGGCAAAGATCGACCAGAAAATCGCGATCCACTCCAAATGAGGCCTCCGCTCCAGTTACGGTCTCCGGCGGCCATCGCGTTTGTTTGAGTCGAGCGTGCAGCTCGTCCACTGCAACTTGTGAAAAGGGGGGAAGAAAACTCTCCATCATGGAGCAATCGTATATCGGTTTCGATTGACGCGTCACTGGGGGTGCGTGTTAGCGTCTGTTGCGAAACACCAATTGTTAAGGCTGGGATAGGCCCAGAGTCTTCGTCCACGCAAGCACCGTGTCTGCATAGAGTGCCGGATTTTCCGCATGCAAAAAGTGGCCCGCCTCCGGATAGGAGTGGTACTCAAAGCGCTGCCCGGCGGCCTCGATCAACCTGCGAGCCTGATCAACTTGCAGGTCCGAGACTGCACCTATTAACGTCCCGTCTGCGGGATCCATCTTGCGGAAGTAATGAGTGAACAGGACAGGAACCTTGACTTGCCGCAGCATCTGTGCGTGGTCACAGTTGATGGTTGCGGTACCGCTCAAGAATGCTCGCGCCCACTCCGGATCGAATTCCTTGAGATTCTGGGGCGGTTCGGCGCCTCTGGGCGCAATGTGTGCTATCGCCCTCGGAAGCGCGACAGCAGCTGCGGCGATCATGCCCTCCCAATCTCCCACGGACGATTGATCGCCAAGGTACTTAATTCTGAGGGCAAACAGGACGCTATAAGCGCTCTGACGAATAGAAGGCCCGTATGCTGAAGATTGGCGCATCTTCGCAATAGACGCCTCGAATGAGCCCCGGGGGTGCGTAAGCAGCCAGCCAGCACGCTAGTACGCCGCCGGAAGACAGACCCGCCACAATGGTTGCCTTGCCAATCACCGTCTGGATAAATCGCACAAGGTCGTTCCCCATGTTATCGACTGTGTATCGTCCGGGCGTGTGCGGCTCGATCGGCCCTGCCCCCGTAGATCGACTGCGTAGATACGAAAGTCCTTCTCCAGCAGGGGCATTACCTTCTCGTACCCCCACCAGGATTCAGTCTGACCCGGGATGAGCAGAAGTGCGGGTGCCTGCTCAAGGCCAGTCAGCGCATAGTTCATTTCGATTTCACCAAGATCGACAGTCTGCTCGGGGTAGCCATGCGGCACGTAAGTCTCTTTGGGGGAATCAGGTCCAAATCTGTATTTCATACGATCCTTTTATCGAGGTCTCGGAATCACAGACGTTTGTGCACTGAGAACCTTGAGGAAGTCGCTCATATACTGAGCGAGGCTGAAGCGTGGCCGCCGCCGATATTGGCCAGAAACCGCTCAAGCCCCGCGCAGATGTTAGGTCAACTGAAACCGCCCCGTGGTGTAGTCGAGTTTTACCTCGAGGGTACCTAGATTGACTAACCACGGCCGAATGCGAAAGCTGCGCGCCCCGGACGCGTGCATCGGATCCTCCCTGGCGATCGTCTCGGCTTCCGACAGCGACGCCGCCCGCACCACAATCATTCCCTCGCCGTTCCACTGTTGCTCGTCATCCGTCCAGGTAGGACCTGAGGCGAACAAGATGTCTCTCTTGATGAGTGAGTCCTGATATTCAATGTGTGGCCGAAGATCCTTCAACACTGCTTCAGGTCCCCTTGTCGGTGTCGTGAGAATCACATAAAGCTGCTTGGCAAGATAACCGCGTGCTTTGCTGATGTCCGTGATCTCTTTTGCCGTTGGTATCGATGGGTTCACCTTATCCCTCCATGATGTTCTGGGTTCGCACGGGCTTGCGACCAATGGCGTGCAGAGCAAAACGCTCTCGCTATGCCGGCTTTTGAGCGAGTAGCTCTAACAACTCGTCGTCCGACTTCGAAAGATCAACAGGTTCCACGTAAGGCTGCCTCCCGCTCAGATCTCCGGTGGGCCAGCAGACTTCGATCATGTTGCCGTCAGGATCGTTGAAATAGAAGGCGAAAGACTCGTGATGGTTAAATACAAACTTGAGCGGGATCTTCATTTCCACAACGCGCGCGTGAAAAGACTTGAGCTCGGCAAGTGACGAGACTTTGAAGGCGACGTGAGCGACTTCGGGGTTGGCTGCCAGGACCAAATCGTGTGGTTGCCCGCCGGGGCGACTGGTCAGGAAGGCAGTGGCTCCGATCGGATGGTCGGACGTGCTCCCGCCGGTGATCTCCATGCCAAAAACGTTCCGGTAGAATTCCGCCGACGCTGCCGGATTCCTGGCAGTTAATCCAACGTGACCAATAGTGGTGTCCGGTCGGCCGGCGTGTTTCCCTGTCGAAGCCTTCTCGGTCAATGATTCCTTATCACCGCTCGAGCTGGAGTGCGAAGCATTCAGAGTTTGTGCCATGATCCTGTTCTCCTGTTCTTGTAGCGGGACAGGCAATACTGTACGGCTACTGGGCTAATATCGGACAGATCATAAAGCCCCGCAATTACGTCTCAGGTAATCGTTCAGCACGATTCATCGCTGTGGCAGGATTCGCATTCGATTGCAGGATCAGACGCCCAACTGCGAAATGGGACTCGATAAAATGTGTCACTCTAACGCTGGCAAACGACAAATTGCTGCCGCACTCATAGTTGCTTCGGCCGGCAACATGCACTCTTAATAGGCTTCGCTGGTTCCGCAGAACCTTATTACGACTTCCGCGAATGCCAGGGGATTGTCTTCGGCTGGATAGTGACCACTGTTGGGAATCACCGAGACAGAACCGTTCTCTGCGATCTCCGACAAGATAGTCGACTGCAATCACCCCGTGTCCAGCCGTCGCAAAGAGGGGCCATTGTGTGACGCCACTGCCACCACATCTCTGGATAGCCGTGAAGCAGGACCAGGATTCGAGAACCGGCTCCGGCTTGGACGTAGTGCAATTGGACCTCCGTCATTCCATGCTCAAATGCGTTCTCATCAACGCTCACCTGTTCTCCTTGGCTTGCCTGGCTGGAATCCCGCCCTCGAGCCACAAGCTGAAGACATTTCTCTTCTCCGCCGCAAAATCTTCACAGGGGGCACGTGCATCAAACAACTACCTGCGAGGTAATTGCTGCAGGTTGCGATCTGTTCGATAGTAGGCAAGTAGCCGAGCAAGAATTTCTGCGAGGCTCAAGACACAAGGAGATTCACATGCCGAAGTATCCAGTTCATACGATCGCTTCTGCGCCGGAAAAGTCGAAGTCAGCGCTTGAACAGTTGCAGAAGGCCTTTGGCGTTCTGCCAAACCTTCCCGCAGTCATAGCGAATTCACCGAAACTCGTTAACTCCCTCGTTGGCCTATTTGGGCAGGTGCACAGCCCGGGCCTCAGCGAGGCAGAAAATCAGATTGTTCTATTGACAGACGCCGTGACGAACTCGAGCACGTATCCGGTGGCGTTTCACACAACGCTCGCTCTTCAGCAAGGAGTCAGTTCTGAAGAAACAACGGCAATTCGTGAGGGGCTCTTGCCCAAGGACAAGCGTTTCGCAGCACTCTCCAAACTGGCAAAGATGCTGATCGAGAAGCGCGGGCACGTGAGCGATCAAGAGCTCGATGCATTTCTCGCCGCCGGCTTCACGAAGGAACAGGTTCTGGAAGTTGTCGCCATCGTGGCAGCTTCGACAATCACAAATTATGCGGGCACCATCGCCAATCCGCCGCTGGATGAAACCTTCCGGCAGTACGCTTGGCAGAGGTAGGCGCGGAGAATGAAAGCCGGCCTGCTGGCTGTTCATGCCGCGTTGTTCGATTTCGTTGCCAAAGGAAGGAGATCGTGATGGGAACGCAGTCTACCTTAGCAGTCCCTCAACTTGGTGAATTGATGCGCTACTGGCGACAGGAGCGCGGCAAGAGCCAACTCGACCTCTCGATGGATACTGGAATCTCGCAGCGCCATCTGAGCTTTGTGGAAAGCGGGCGTAGCGCTCCCAGCCGGGATCTTCTTTTCATCGTCTCTGACGCTCTGAACATTCCACTGCGTGAGAGGAATACTTTGCTGCTGGCGTCGGGATTTGCTCCTCAGTATAGTGAGCAGAGCATCGACGCCGGGCAGATGGAAGTCGTCACACGTGCCATCGATCGGATGCTGCAGCAGCACGAGCCGCATCCGGCGCTGGTGCTCGATCGGCATTGGAATATCGTACGCGCCAATGAGGCGGCGCCGCGATTCTTCGGTTCTTTCATCGATCTGGCAAAGAGACCCAAGCCGCGCAATCTTCTCGACCTGATGTTCGATCCGGCGGGGATGCGCCCCTTTGTTGAGGAGTGGGAGAAGGTCGCGGCCGGTCTATTGCAAAGGGTTCGGCGGGAAGCGGTGGGACAGGTAGTGGATGCAAAACTCCAGGAACTCCTGAAACGGCTGCGGGAGTATTCCGGTGTTCCAGCGCTGAAGCCATCGCTCGCCCCGCAAAGTCCAGTACTACCCATGGTGTTTCGAAAAGGAAACCAGCGCTTTTCGTACTTTTCATTGATAACAACCGTCGGTACGCCCCAGTGCATCACGGCACAGGAACTTCGCGTGGAGTGCATGTTCCCGACCGACGTTGAGGAGAGAACCGCATCATGAGCGTTCCATTGTTTGTGAGCAAGAGACCAAAGCCGGAGCTGACAACCCATCCGCTGTCTGTGGGCTGCCTGATCTTCGAGCGGATGGATCAGATTGACTTTACGGGACCGTTTGAAGTTCTTTCACGCATGCCCGACACAACTATTCGGATCATCGGCAAAGATGTTGCGCCGGTGCGTGACGTGCAAGGGCTTCGGCTTACCTCGGATGTGCGCATCGCGGAAACGGGGACCTTTGATGTTCTCGTCGTGCCTGGCGGCTATGGACAGCAGGCGCTGATGCACGACGACGAAGTGCTTGAACTCATCCGCAGGCATGTACAGAATGAAAAGCTCTTGTTTTCGGTGTGTACCGGAGCTCTGCTGTGCGGAGTGGCGGGTGTGCTCGTGGAAAGACAGGTGACGACCCACTGGTCTGCACGGCACTTGATGCCTCACTACGGCGCGGAACTTGTGGATGCCAGGGTCGCGGTCGACGGCAACATCATCAGCGCCGCCGGGGTGACAGCCGGTCTGGATGCGGCCCTTGTGTTGGTATCCCTTCTGAGAGGAGACCCGGCTGCTCAGGAAATCCAACTTGCCATCGAGTATGCGCCGGCTCCCATCTTTGACAGCGGAACTCCTGACACTGCGCCTCCTGACGTGCTCGAAAGCTTCCGGCGAAAGTACGAACCCGTAGGGGCGGCAAGAGAAGCAGAAGCGCTTCGCCACGCGGCAGGCGGTGCAAGTTTTCGATCTCTCGCACCCGGCGATGACGCCACCGCATTCCGGACGCTGAATGAAGAGTGGATTACACGATATTTCACTCTCGAAGCCAAAGACCGCGAAACCCTCAACGACCCTGCAAGCTCGATTCTCCTGAAAGGCGGTCACATCTTCATGGCCTATGTCGCCGCTGAAGCCGTAGGATGCGTGGCGCTGATCCCCATGCGGGATGGAATCTACGAGCTCTCCAAGATGGCGGTTTCTCCGCATCTGCGCGGCAGAGGCCTAGGTCGCCGTCTGCTTCAGCACGCGATTGCACAGGCTAGAGGCCTTGGCGCCAAATCCCTGTTTCTTGGCAGCAATACGCGCTTGAAGGATGCCATTCATTTGTACGAATCGGTAGGCTTTCGCCATGTAAATCCAGAGACTCTTCCGCCAATGCCCTATAGCCGCGCCGATGTCTTCATGGAGATGCTTCTGGAGACAGATTCGCGATAGCACCATGACTTCCCATCCCAGTTCCGACGCCCGTGGCCCGAAGCTCTTCTTCGCGTTCGCTTCCATTTACTTTATCTGGGGATCCTCGTTTCTTGCGATCCGCTGGGGTCTCGAAGGCATTCCACCGCTCATTCTGATGGGACTGCGCCACTTGGCAGCCGCGCTCATTTTGCTGGCGTGGCTCGTGTGGCGTGGAGTGAGAATTGACCAGCGGCTCTGGAAGCCCGCCGTGCTGACTGGGGCTCTTATGTTTCTCGGCGGTCATGGCCTGCTGTCCTGGGCGGAATTGCGTGTCGGCTCCGGCCTCGCCTCGCTGATCAGCGCCACCGAACCCATCATCATGGTCTTGCTCGCCGGATTTCTCGGACAGGAACGCCACGCTTCCGGACGAATTTTTCTTGGCATGGTCTTTGGGCTGGTCGGAACCGGAGTCTTGTTCGCCGTCGACCTGGGACACGACTCGATGCCTGGCGCCCTCGCGGTTCTGGCAAGTGCGATCCTCTGGTCGGTGGGCGCGATCTACGGACGAGGTGTCGATAACGGCGGCTCCGTGATAATGTTTGCCGCGATGCAGATGCTCGCCGGGGGTGCGCTCTTGCTCTCTACCGGAATAGCACTCGGCGAACGCCTCCACGTTGCTCAAGTGGCCCCACGAGCTTGGTGGTCGCTGGCCTACATGGTGATTTTTTGTTCCATCGTTGCCTTTAGCTCTTACGTCTGGCTACTCAAGGTTACCAGTGCGGCACGAGTCGCGATGTACTGCTATGTGAATCCGGTGGTAGCCGTTCTGCTGGGATGGCAACTGGCAGATGAAAAAGTGACATTGTCAATGATCACGGGTGCAGCCATTATTCTGATCGGCGTACTGCTAGCCCACACCGCCAAACACGAACTCGCAGCGCCACGGGAGCCGATTTTGGCGGAAGAGCCGGGCATGCCGGCTGACTAGGGCGGCGGTTATTTCTGCTGTTCGCTGCACAACGCGTTTCCCCTGGTTTGTGAAAGGCCGCATTGGCAACCCTGGGCTCAAAGTCACGCATGCTACGCTCAGAACTTATATGGACGGTGACACAAAAGAATTGCCCAGGCGCAGGAGGTTGAGATGGCCGTTCTTCGAGAGTGGCGAGCTGAAATTCGCCGTGAACTGAAGGATGAGTACGTCGAGTATGTGCGCAGTACAGGGATAGCGGAGTATCGAGCGCTGCCGGGAAATCTCGGCGCCGTGGTCGCAACGAGAGATCTTGATGAGGAGCGATCTGAAATCATCACCTTAAGTTGGTGGACCGACAATAAGGCGATCCAGGCTTTCGCGGGTGAGGATATCAGCGTAGCCCGCTATTTTCCCGAAGATGACCGTTTTCTGCTGACCCGCCCGAGACTGGTGCACCACTACGAGTCAACGCCTCTTAGTGAGGCAGGCGGGTAACGATATCGATCTGGAGGCCGCGCAGCCACATCGCCTCTTAAGGAGAAGCATGAAGTGCCAAATTCAAGGACTTTCCATTCATGTCGAGCAGCATGGCTCCGGTGAGCGGACCGTTGTGTTTCTTCACTACTGGGGAGGGACATCGAGGACCTGGAGCAAAGTCGCAGCGGAGTTGCAGAGCAAATTTGCCACTGTGGCATACGACGCACGCGGCTGGGGGCAGTCGGACAAGGCGACTGCCAGCCACAGGCTGGCTGATCTCGCGGGTGAGACACTGGCGCTGATCGAGAAGCTTGAAATCAAGGAGTATGTTCTTGTCGGTCATTCCCTTGGTGGAAAGATTTCGCAGCTAATCGCATCGCGAAGGCCTGAGGGGCTCGTAGGAATGGTCCTCGTCGCTCCGGCACCGCCAACACCTTTACGCTTCTCAGACGAGATGCGCGAAACACAGATCCACGCGTATGACAATCGCGAGAACATCCTCCAGACCATCAGCTTTCTCAGTGCCCGCACGCCGTCACCGGAGATCGTCGAGCAGATCGTTGAGGACAGCATGTCCGGTTCCCGAGAGGCGACTCTGGCTTATCCGATGGCGTCGATTCTCGAAGATATCTCGGCCGAGGTATCAAAGATCAGCGTTCCGACCCTGGTGCTCGCTGGTGAACTTGATCAACTCGACTCCATCGAGCAGCACAAACGTGAAGTTGTGGCTCGAATTCCCAATGCGCAGTTCGAAATCATTAAGGGGAGCGGTCACCTCATTCCGATTGACGAGCCCGTTCAACTTGCGGAGCGCATTGCCGTTTTTATCGGGGCGATGAACTAACTGGATTGGAAACCGCGGCGTGTAGCGCCTAGCTGCGACGCCATTTTCACCTGGCGAGAACAGGGTAACGCACGTTTTCAGATTCAGAACGGCTGGAAATGCGACTTGGCGATAATGCCATCACTGACGCCTAGCAGGAATTCAGAGCGCAAAGCACGCTCGATTGGTGTGCGATAGTGGAGATTTCCCGCAGGATATCCGGGTCGCTTTGGCCTTCTGCGATAAGCTCCCTCACTACTTTTCCAACGAGACTGTTGACCAAATGAAAGAGCCTTCGCATCTTTGCGCGAAGCGCTTCTTCCGCCGTTATCGTCACCGGGAACTCCGAAGGCCGGTCAAGCCTCTCATGAAACATGGCCATGATGAGCGCGGCTTTGGTTGGCCACCATTTATATAGGGTCTCGAAGCAGCGACATTGCCGCAATGAAGAGCCCTGAGACACAAAGTGGCGCAACGATATTGGCGAATGCGATGGGGGGACGCGGAACGATGGTCATCGCCAGAACTCCCCGGTTCTGGTCAGAACAGTCACGGCTACTGTGGCGACGACTGCGTGAATCAATGCAAGCGCCATTTGCGCGGCCGACGTGACTCCTGAGAATCTCGGCGATCTTGTGAAGCTCAGCCGCAGAGGGAGCCAAGGCCGTCCTCCTCTTAGACTCAGGCCAATGATCGGAAAAAATGACTCTTCGCCATCTGGGTTACCAGGGCCTGTCAGAGAGGCGTAGCAATCAAGCGGGGGCGCGAAGCGGACCCCGAGTCGCATCAGCAACGAAAGGCTCTCAACTCATGATGAATGAACAGCAGGTCGTAATAATTGGTGGCTCCGAAGGAATCGGGCTCGCGGTCGCGAAGGCGGCACGCACCCTCGGAGCTCGAGTTCTCGCCGTCTCAA
>Ga0335072_10004934_pt1 | contig 19719 bp, 18 predicted proteins | sample Lox_Sample_21_FD_206725 | JGI IMG/M metagenome (GOLD analysis project Ga0335072, IMG submission 206725) | Soil microbial communities from Loxahatchee National Wildlife Refuge, Florida, United States - Lox_Sample_2.1 | ecosystem: Environmental > Terrestrial > Soil > Wetlands | place: USA...
CGAAAATCGGATCGCTAGAAACGGCATTTGGATGAACGACGGTCCAAAGACAGAGGAAATACGTGAAGAGACATTCCCAGACTAACCCAAGTGTCCCTCGGCCTGAAGGATTCGCAACAAATGACGGTGCGAGGGTAACGTTCATTGCTGAAAGCGAAATGCCAGTAGAACGAGAAATGCGAGTAATGCGAGTAATACGAGGAAAGCGAGGAATTGAGTAAGGAGGCTATCTTGAAGCAGATTGGGTGGTGGGAGATAAGCGAGGCGATGAAACGGGATTTTATGATGCTAGCTATTTTTGGAATACCAGGTGTGGTGGGATCAATTTAGAGTTTCAGCTTCCCAACCTTATTCTTCCGAGTCGATGTTCACAACAAAATAATTTCGAAATGTACCCTTGAACTTCTGGCTTGCATGGCTTTGAGCACTGGATATGAAGTCAACAACCGTTTTATTCTGGTGGAAGTAGTAGCTTGTCAATTACTCGAACCGACGAACAGCAAAATTTGAGGTGATCCCGGGGAGCAAACCTGTTTGCACGGCTTTCTCGAGGAATTCGAAGGACATCCTAATCGTTGATCTTGAGAAATGAATTACGATATCACATATAAAGTTTCTACGTCCACGACACTTCCAAAGATGAACCTAAATGCATGCTTTTCGAACTCGTCCTGAACGATGATATCAAAGGAAATCCACGTCTCCAACTCAAGAACTTCTCTCCATTTCGATTTCAATTATCGTATCGCAGTAATAGAAATTAGGACGTCGAATTTGAATGCGGTACCAGTTTGAATATCGCGAACAAAATCACAAAAATGATCTAATTCAAAAGGAATTAGCCCTGATCGAACTGTCAGTGATGGAAGGGAAGATACAAGGAGTGGAACACTCAAGATACATGCCACAACCAAGCAGACGGCTGTAAGATGGGTTCGTCGCCTTCGGTTTAGCTGACGTTCCAGAGCGTTATTCCGATCGACTTCTGGTCTAACCGCAATGACATTGTCTCCAATAACCACATGGTCGCCAATGACCACATTACTTCCAATGACCACGTTGTTTCGATTGGGCTGATACTTTCGTGACGGAGCGAGAACCGGTACCGCTCTGACATCAGTGACTGCGTTGTTTCGATCATGCTGAGCAGTTGTTTGCAGAGGGATGGGTTGCTGTGAAGGAGGTGCAGTGTTATCAGAATAGTCTTCCTCCGTCGTGAGCATCGCATTCAGACATTCTAGACAACGATGCCTTGTAGGTAACCACTCGGTAAGACAAGTTGAATGACTACGATAAGCAAAGAGCACACAGGAGTTCACTATATATGGCCACACGGCAATGCAGTGACTTGTTGACCATCCTCATATCGGTATTGACACCATGAACAACATTGTCCACTCCGAATGTGTTCTTGCGTTGCAGGAAATCGGTAAAGAGCTTCAAGGCCGATAGTTTCCATATTACTAGGGGAAACGACGGGCAGCGCTATTATCTGTCTTCAAACAGTTTTATCCTTCTTTGATGGGTAGACGCTATGACGCTTCACAGCGTGGGTCTTGGAAGGCGTAGACGAGCTTGAGGCTTTTAAGGTTTCCGATGTCGGCCCGTCGGGTGTTCCGATGATTCCGTCGGCGATCATGATACCCACAACGGTGCTGCTAGAGATAGGAATAAGTTAAGGTTCAATAGAACTGGTAGAATCTGATCGCTGAATGGTTTCAAGAGGTTCTATTGATCTCTAGCGTCTAATCACGCAATTGAAAAGGTAAGGTCGTAAAAGTTAGGATACAATTCTTGGGCTATTTAACACTACATACATCAAACGCTTCAGCTAGCATACCTATAGACATCAACATCATCTTTACTCCATATCCATATTTCCTTCCATCTTCATTTTCGTGATTCCCTATCCAGTCATTAGTAAGAGAGATCGATTAGACAACCTGTTGAGTGATTGAATTAAGAACTTACAGCCCGGTTCAGGACGAATATCACCGCAAAAATAACCTAATTCATTTTAGAGTTAGCCTTGATCGAACTCATGGAGGGTTGACCATACAATGAGTGGGACAGCAACGGTACAGCCCAAAAGCAAGCAGCTGCACCATTCTGACAACAATTTTGTCGGCGTTGGTTGGTAGCATTATTCCGACAGTCTCTTGTAGGCAGAAGATAGAGTGCACTGTTTGGAATAGGCTGATACGTTCGTGGCGGGGGAGTGATAGTGACTGCGTTGTTTCGATTAGGCAGGGTTGTTTGCGGAGGGACAGGTTGCTGTGAAGGAGCTGCGGTAGTGTTATCAGAATGGTTTTCCAGTATTGTAGCTGTATTACACTCTAGACAATTCCTTGTTGGTAACCACTCGATGATGCAAGTGGAGTGACTGCGATAAGGAAATAGAACACAGTGGGAGTCTCACTATATATGGCCACATGGCAACGCGGTGACTTCTTCACCATCCTTGTATTCGTGTTGGCACCATGAACAACAGTGGCCACTCTGATTGTGCTCTTGCCTTGCGGGGAATTGCCAAATAGAATCGATGCTGAGTGCCATGCGTCGCGAGATGACGGAGATGCACTGCACCTTTATCTTTAATCGTGTGACGATTGCAAAGGCTCTATATACTGTACCTCGGAATTAGAATTTGTCTAATGGCACAGGTGTGAAAATGGGCTGATGAAGTGAATTTCGGCTTATAATATGGGCTGGCTCGCTTCACCACCCCGCTCACTTCATACCTCGAGCACATATGTAAACCAAGTACACTCGGACATTGAGTAATGTGTGAGAGTGTGCAATTATAATGAAATCATGCGAGTAGGTGACACTCTACCAGAATGATCTTCATCAGAACTTGTCGAATAACGTTTCGAGGGTAGACTGTCGATAGCCATTGTATGCAAAGAGTCGTCATCGACATGTTCCTGCTCATTTCCATCATCCTCTCCTCGAAAGTGAGTCTAGTCTCATCTTATCCAGATATCCTGTCTTCACATACCACAACAACCTTCCGAATAACCGCAACCATAACATCGAAAAACGCAACACGATGTTCAGGAATTAACATCTCACATGGCGAGGACCGATAAAGACCTCGATCTCAGACCGTCCCTTATAATATCCTTGTCAAAGATATCCATGTGCAAAACGATAATAAAAAAGCTTCATTTGCGAATGATATCCAGTACCAGGAACACCTACCATTAGTACCTGCGATGACGAGTGGTATGTTGTACCTCTTGAGGATGATCGAAGAACGGTTGGTGACATGTAATTGTGAGCATTTCAGCTAGAATCTGTCCCACATAATTCTGTTCTCGCAAGGAAGGTGTCCAAAGACTTCCATCCTCTTTAATCTGCGGTGATCCCAGATCCTGTGTTTTCGCAGTTTCGTCTGATAATTAGAGCTTGATAAGGGAAGTGAGAAACCTCGAGAAGGAGAGCAACTTTTTGTCGTGGCCATACTGGAGCATGATCGACTCCCGACACAGTAATTGTCAAACATCCATCTGGTATTGTAGTAATTTCTTGCGGATGATTTGCTTCGCGACCGATTCTAAGGGAAAGAGATGGTCCTTCTCTGTTATTAGTTGTGTTTGTTAAGTGATTGTACTTGATCCATTGGAGAGATAATTCTCGTCCAGGAGGTAGGAAGTGTTGGGATTATTCAGCGCTGCAATCTCATGTATATAAGGACCTGTGTAGCCACATCTCATGTAGACAATTAACTCGCTCACACTCACACATATTTCTACAGGAAGGATAACTCTGCGGAACTATTCCAAATCTCCCTTACTCCATTCATGAAACAATCAGCCATATCGCGTGTTGCAGTCTCGTTTGTCCAAAGCACAAGTCTTCCGCCAGCGGAAGCGGTATTATTACTTATCGTAGAACCATGTGACGCAGAACGGTGCTCCTCAGACGTTTTTTCTACAATTACTCATGCAACAATGACGAGTTAATACCAGACAACACGACCTCTTCATTCGGTGCAACGACTCATATGAATGTTGCTTTTGTTCGTCCAACAACTTTACTTCCAATCCTCTTCTGTTTGACAACATTCTTATCAAGAAGCGACCCAGCACCCGTCTTAAACGAATAAATCTCCGAAGCCTTCCTCGAAACATCCTCCACAACGGTGCCCTCTGCAGACTATCGGTCTCAAAGAAGCCAGAATTTCCTCCTGCGTTCCAATCTTCAAAGCATCACGTTGTACATCATACACTACATTCATCAGTTTCTATTCTCGAGAGTGTGTATAGCGCATCTTCTCATTGACTCGCATCGAGTTGTAAAATCGAGCCATTTGTCGCCAATTAATTGTCCTGCATCAACTTCAATCCTCTGACTTAATTCTGAATCGTTCCTTTTCTCATTTACCCTGAACCGACTGTTGTAATGACTTGATTGTACTCCTTGTCGATCTCTTCGGCCATCACTTTCAGTAGCAATTCGAATTCAGCGACGTAAGCGTACCTTCACGCGAGAACATGACGCCTTTTCGATCAAGTCATGGTTTCTCAGCGACTTATCTACTTTCTGAACGACGAGTTATGAAGGATGTTGATGCCGATGGATCGTAGTGGGATGTCTTCCATCGTGAAAAGACATTCGTGGTGCAAAATCAAAAACACGACAATGGGCTGATCTTAAATTTTGCCGAGCTGCTGGTTGCTAGGGCAACAGGCTATCAGAGCCGATCACCACCAGATTAAAGTTCTGCGCACTTCACCATGGACACTGTCAAAGAAGGTTTAGTTAGCTTTAAACTTTTGCACTGCCTGCGTCTGGTGACGTATGCTCCTGTTGCGCCCTGTTGCGCCTCTTGCTCACTTATATAAATCTGCTCCCACAGACAACTTCACAAAAGCGACGTTTCACCTTGACAATTCTTTAGAGACTTCGTTGAGGTTCAGCAAATCACAACTCATCATCAGCAAGAAGTTCTTAAACGTATACCTCTTCATTACTGAGTCAAATCCATATTGTGCATATACCGAATCTCGCGGCCGAAAGGATCCCCGATGGAAAAGATGGCGACACTACAGACGACGGCCAAAGTGCCAAGTCGACCTCCAATCAACCCTTGGATGCCGCCGCCCGAAGCCAGCTATATCTTCGATTTGGAATGGCCTCCGGGTGAGATCTCCATGCCACCGTTCGTCGCAGAAGATACCGGAAAGCTGGTGCATCTTTCATGGTGGCTGGGGCAGAATGGCCATAAGTGGGGAACGGCGATTTGTCATGCGGCAAGAACGAAGAATGTCCAGATGTTATGGTGGCTAATTCAAACGTCTCGGCTTGAATTCAAGCAAATGCTGGAACAAACCAAACTCACGTTAAAAATAATCGATTCGATGCGTGGAGAACTTGAAAGCACCATTCCAGAGTGGCTCGCAGTCATCACTGCCCTAATTGCCGAAGTCGTCGACTCTCGCTACAACATAGGAGCGGCGTCACGGTCCGTGGCTTCAGAGGCGGATCCTTTCACTTTTGCCGCCAAAATAGAACGGATGATGCATCAACTTCCCCAATTTCGCGACAAGGATTTTTGGGAAGATCGCTATGCGTTTGCCGTCCCTTTCCCCCCAACTGCGGCATGTATGACATGGTATTATGGTGTTGTCAGCCTCCGTTACCCCGTCCTTGAACGTCCTGCTGAAGCTTTTCGAGAGGCGTATGAAAAACAGGGCCGTGGCAATTTTCTTCCCCTTGCTCTTCGGATGCGACGGAATCATGAATGCGTAAGATTGGTGAGGCATTTAGTGGGGTGGATTAACTTGGCAGGTTCGCCTGATTCATCAGGGAAGACCGCCTTAATGTATGCCGCAGAATCTGGGGACTTGGAGGTGGTCAACGTCTTGTTGCAATTTGGCGAACTGACTCTCCAAGAAACTGACCCACAGTGGAGGGCAATTGTGAAGTCGGTAAATATGGAGGCCAAGGATTATCATCAAGGGAAGACTGCCTTGTTTTTTGCTGCAAGTTCGTCACATGCGGATACCGTTAAGGGATTACTCGACGCAGGTGCCGATATTGAAGCGATGGATGAAAACGGGAGAACGGCCCTGTTTGATGCTGTCATAGGACGAGATCTGGAAACCTTTGACGTGTTGTTGAGAAGTGGGGCAAATATTCATGCGAGAGATTCGCAAGGGAGGAGTCTCTTATTTTACGCCGTGAATGCAGAGGTCTGTGGAAAGTTGCTCAAGAAAGGAGTGGAGATTGAAAGAAAAGACGAGAATGGGATGACAGCCCTATTCTGTGCTGTAGAAAAAGGGAACCTGGAGCTGGTGGATCTCCTATTAAGGAGCGGTGCAAATATTCATGCAACAGATTCGCAAGAGAGGAGTCTCTTATTTTACGCCGTGAATGCAGAGGTCTGTGGAAAGTTGCTCAAGAAAGGAGTGGAGATTGAAAGAAAAGACGAGAATGGGATGACAGCCCTATTCCACGCTGTAGAAAAAGGGAACCTGGAGTTTGTGGATCTCCTATTAAGGAGCGGTGCAAATATTCATGCGAGAGATTCGCAAGGGAGGAGTCTTTTATTTTACGCCGTGAATGCAGAGGTCTGTGCAAAGTTACTCAAGGAAGGGGTGGAGATTGAAAGAAAAGACGAGAATGGGATGACAGCCCTATTCCGCGCTGTAGAAATAGGGAACCTGGAGTTTGTGGATCTCCTATTAAGGAGCGGTGCAAATATTTATGCGAGAGATTCGCAAGGGAGGAGTCTTTTATTTTACGCCGTGAATGCAGAGGTCTGTGCAAAGTTACTCAAGGAAGGGGTTGAGCTTCAAAGACGAGACAACCAAGGGAAGACGGCCTTATTCAATGCTGTAGCGAGGGAGAATCTGGAGCTTATTGACCGCCTTTTGAAAAGCGCGGCCAATATTAACGCAACGGATTTACATGGAAAGAATGTATTATTCTACGCCGCCGAGTCTAAATGGCGGGATCGAAGAGTCGTTGATCTGTTATTGGAAAGCGGCGCAAACGTTGATGCAACGGATTCGGATGGGAAGCCTGTTTTGTTCTACGCTGTAAAGTGTGGTTGCGTGGACACAATTCATCAGTTATTGACAGCTGGGATAGCGGTCGAAGGACGAAAACGTAAAGAGCCAACCACGGCTTCATCAGAAACTACGCAATGGGATCGCTTCGAACTTCTCAACGCGCTACTAGAGGCCAACACTTCCGTACGGTCGGACTACTTAAGTTACCTTATTGACAACGCTAAATCTGTGGAGTATCTCAAGGAATTCCTCCTCGCAGGGGGCCTTATTAGGACGGAAGTAAGTGCGACGGGGACCAACGCACACCTCATAAGTTACCACCGGATACTGGCCGAACTCCTTCACCATGCCATTTGGAGGTATGCACATAGTGTCGTGGAATTCTTGCTTCGCATTGGAGTTGACCTGGAGGCTAGGACCAAAGCAGGTGCGACAGCTTTAATTGCCGCATCTTGGGCTCGCAACACCGTAATGGTCAAGGATCTTATTTCCCGTGGTGCAGATATGGAGGCAAAAGATAACTTGGGAGAAACCGCGTTACATAAGGCTATTTCCAAAGGAAATGTGCAGCTTGTCAAATGGCTCGTGGAGAATGGTGCGAATATAGACGCCAAAGACTCGGCGGGAAAGAAACCTTCTCAGCAAGCTTCTGCGATGGGAGACAGCGAGCTCGCTGCCTGGCTTACCGACTATGAAAAGAAGAGTTACAGTGACCTTTCCCTCCAGTATGCGGATGATGTTTTCCGAGCGGTTAGGGGGAAGTTTACCAGAATAGAGCGCACATTTGCGAAGCACCAGTGCAACATGCTTTGTTTGGCGGGATTTGATTATGCCCCGTCGTGGTATAAATACAGCGAACTTGATGATAAGGGGTTTTTTACCGGTAATCGTCCTCATCTGATTTCCCTCCAATGATTTACCAGGAAGTCGACAGATCTTATGGCTGGAAACTAGCGAGCCTTGGGAATTCACTTCAGTGACCGAACTTTTGAACGAAATGTCCGATATCATTCGGCCTATCCCCGTCGTTGCATTTGACCCTTCGTCGGAGACGGTAATAGCTGTGAACGATTCACATTGGCATCTTTCTGCTCCCAATGGATCGCCTCCGGCATTCTCTTCTGGTGCGACACGACAGCCGTTCACACACACCACTGCCCCACAACCTCCGGTTACGTATCGCACAGTTGCAGCCTTTGTGCAACAGAATGAACGCTCAAGGTTTGCGCATGCCCAGCGACCCGAAGACAGCGAAGGGTCAGGAAGATCTCGCCAGTCTAATCGGAGATATTCCTCCCCTACTGCTTCTAAAACTCCAGAAGTTCCACCAGGTACTCCACAAGAATATGTCCCTAAATTTATCGGAATCCTCGATTTGGAAGATGAAACGGGTCTACATCAGCAGACCAAAGTCATGTTCCATGTAAAGATAAGAACCTTTGGTTCTTGTGGAATAGCGACCACAACATCGTCGATCTATCAACCTGAGCTTAATTTACCGACGACCGCGGGAAGCCTTACGGAACCTTTCCTGCGTGCCACGCATTTCATTTTGACGATTGGTCTCGACGATAACCATATCAAGGATTCCTCGTCCCAATTGAGTTGTCAACGTCCTCCTATGCATCACTGGCTGTCGAAGGTTTCTGCTGCCCGTCAACAAACCAAGGGCATTACGGCGCGTTTTGGGATGAATCCAATAATGTTGCCTTCTTACATGTCAACCACTACTTGCACCAAGAATTATACGCCCCTCCAAGAGGTGGTGGATTTCACGCAGGTCAAAATCAATGAGAGAAGCGACACAAAAGAACATTTTTGGCACTACGTATTCCAAAAGAATGTTGGGGGCCCAGTGCACTTTCCAGGTGAGTACGTCTCTGGTGTTCAGTATAATCGCTCCCATCCTGTGGATACAATACGCCTCTGCTTTGATACGGTTCTAGAGGTGAATAATAAGAAACGGCGAGGAAAGCGAGACTTCAAGTTTTGTGGTTCAAAACAAGTTATAATGAAGTACCGACTGAGTTTCAGACGATATGGTGATGTTCTCGAATTCAATGGTAGTGGGTGGACAACAAGGCTTCATCATAAAATCGAAGCATTACCTACGGCAGCAGTGTGGGGTGAAGAAGAAACGGACCGGGGCCAAGTGACGGCTAAAGTTGGGATGGAGATGGAGAAGAAGGTGCGTACGATTGAAGCAACTGCAACTTAGTCTGCAATCGATCGGGCATAATAGCGTGAGAGTGTAGCATAATGGATATCGAGGATTGGGGACAGTCATTACACTGAGTCACTTTTCATACCTTCATTTTATTTTGGAAGAAGTTATGTCGTGCTTTAACTGAGGGATTTTGAATAATTGAATTAGTTAGTAATATTTCGAAACACATGCTATCCGCCCTTGAAGTTAAAATCGGAACGCAAGATGGCTCTCACTTTCAATTGTGCTTCGTCGGAAGACAGTAAGCCTCGTCTTTATCAGCTTTTCCGATCATTCTCAGTCCCCGTCTTCCTCGTCTGAGATCATTCCCATCAGATGGCAAGTTCTGCGGACCCTCCTCCTTCCCTCTTGTCGTATATTTCGACAAGGCTGATTCAGGACCCGTCAGTGAATATTTTCGTGGAATGGCAATCCTTTTTTGGTTTTCAGAGTCTAACCTTGGTGATGAACTCTCCCTGGCTCATTGTCCCTGGACAATTCGCGAAATCGACCCCGCCATCTTCCCTCTCGGTCAAAAGTCCACCCCACAAACTTTGACGATCGGGTCAAATGCATAATGTCTTTACCATCTGATTAACAGAACGAATACAACGACATTAGCATTGTTTGGACGGTAATATGGCCCTTTTACTCAGAGAAACGGTACATTGTGCAACGATCAAGAGAAAAAGTGCAGTGCCCATTAATTGTTAATCAGCTGTGGCTATCGGCCCACAGATTATCAGAAATTCGAATCCACTAAACATCATATCGTACTGTCTGACAACCAATTGAACACATAGGAAACTTCATATAACTTCCGTTTACCGAAAGCTACTCCGCCTTCAAAATTTGATAATGAAATACGCCTTACTTCCATCCTATCCTTCCTTTTCACCTTTCAACTTGTCCAGTTGCTTCTGAAGCGTGGTGGCTTGATCCATCCTCCCTTGATGCCAATATATGAATATAAGGCCTTCCATTCTTAACAGTGTCTCTGGGTGTTTCTCTCCCAGAGTCTGTCTGTGTGCTCTTCTGGAAAATCTCCTCTTGAAGGGCCCTCGCTTCTTCTAATTTTCCTTGATGGAACTTTGTTAACGCGAGATTGCTCATGCTTGTCAAGGTGCTTGGGTGAATGTTGCCCAGTAACTGCTCCGTCTTTTGCAAAATCTCCTCTTGAAGGGCCCTCGCTTCTTCTAATTTTCCTTGATCATGATATGTCGATGCAAGATTGTTCAAGCTTGCCAGAGTGTCTGGGTGATCGTCGCCCAGGATCTGCTTTCTCTTCTTACAAACCGCCTCTTGAAGAGTAGCAGCCTCTCCCATCTTTCCTTGCTCTTTATATATCAATGCAAGGACATGCATGCTTGTCAGCGTGGCTGGATGATTGTGCGCCAAGATCTGCATCTTCTTCTGCAGGGCTTCCTCTTGTAGCACAGCAGCCTCTTTGATCTTTCCCAGATCCAGATACATCACTGCAAGGTTGCACATACGGGTCAGTGTTTCTGGGTCATTATCCCCCAGTATATGCTTCTCTTTCTGCACCACCTCCTCTAAAAGTGTAGCAGCTTCTCCCGTCTTTCCCTGACGCCAATATGAGACTGCAAGGTCGCCCATGAGTCTCAGCGTTTTAGAATGATCCTGGCCGTAGATTTGGCTGGATATTTCAAGTCCACTGGTTAACAATTGTTGGCTGTCTTTGAATTTGCCATCTTCGCCCAGAAACAGACCAACATTGGACATGATAAGCGCAGCTTTCTTTGTGTGTGCAACCCCAGCGTCAAGTAATGGCGTCATAACTTGACCAACGCAGTTTCGACAAGCAACACGGCCCTCGAAGCTGTCCCAGTCGTCTGGAAAGGCTCCACAACATAAATCAATGACCGTAATGCGGAACGTTGTCAACTCTATATCAGACATTTCATCTTTTACAACAGCTTGCACGAGTCGATGCACCAACAATGTTTTGGCCGTTCGATCCCATTTCAATAGAGAAAAACTTCCCAATTCCAGTAAGGCCTTCGCCATCTCAATTTGATTCGACAGAAGTTGTCTCACGTCCTTCTTTTGATCCCCAAGGGCTTCAGCTCCAGCTTGCAAGAAATCGACACGAACACCATCCGGGTTGAGGAATGCCAACAATTGAAACAGTTCCGCTCCGGGAGGATTCCTGGTCCGAACAACTTGGAATGACATTAACCACGTTGTTGCAACAGAATGAGGATATGAGTGTAGTCCAAGTTGGGGTATCCATTTGTGCAACTTTGAACGATGCACCTGATGCTGCTCGAGAAATGAGCCGAAGTCTTGGTTACCTCTTTGACAAATGCTGCCGCTTGCACAATTGCCAATGGGAGATATCCCAATTCATAAACAATTGAGTCAACCTGGGTAGGGTTGGAAGAAACAGGGATAGTGGATAGTGACACAAGTAGCTCGATTGCCTCAGCTTTGTCGAAAAGTAAGACTTCGATACCTTGTGCAGGGATATTATCTGCGTGACGGTTTCTCGTGTAATTAAGGTATGTTGTTGTGGCCCAGCTTGTGGAAGAAGCGTTTCGATGACATTCGGAAGGTTGAGATTACTTGTTGAGAGGACGTCAATGTCGTCAAGATTGTCAACAACTAAAAGCCAATTCTGAGTTTGTCGGAGCCACGACAGTACTCGAGCTGCGATTTCGATTGGTTTAGAATCAAGAGGGATCTGAAGCTCAACTTGCTTTGCGATTTTTTGGTATCCGTCGAGAAGAGATTCTTGTCCAATAAATCCGACTGTACGAGCTTTGGAAGCGATGAACGAATTCGAGAGCCACTTGAGTTTTCCCGATACCCCCAAGTCCATACAATGCCAAACGCCCATGATAACGAGGAGTTGGGTCTCTCAACTGATTGAACAGTTGATTGAGGAATTCATCGCGGCCTGTGAAGAACGGGTTTCTCTCGTACGGCACCATAAAACAGGGATGTGGTAAACCTAACATGATCTCAATTGCGAAGACTACGGACTTACGTACTTTCAAATGAATCCGGATTAGCGAGGCCTTCAGCACATTGTTCCACCTCCTTTTCCACCACCGGTGTCCTCAAATACCCACGAGTCAGGGCTCCAATCTTCACCATATTCTTCCACTCTTCCAAACCAATCTCGTCCATTCCAGTCGGAACGTTGAACCTGTAATACGGAAACTGTTGAGATTCGTCACGGGGAGCGCGTTCCCACATACTTCTGTTTGTATCCTCTGACTCTGTAGACAATTTCACAAGTTCCTTTGCAAATCTTTTGAGAGTCATAATCCCGCCAGGGATTCTGGAGTACTGTGCAACACCACTGGTGGAAGGTAGAGTTGAAGCGGCTGCTTTAACCTTTCCCGCGAAACTCGAAGCAACCTTTGTGAACCTTTGCTTGATACCGCCGAAAGTGCTTTTTGACTGCACTGAATCTTCGAGTTGACCTTCCACCGTCTCCGCAACCGTCTCCGTGTCACGTTTGTCATCGGTTCTTTTCTCGGGAGGTTCTGGATTTTCAATGAAATCAGCGGTCTTTTGTACAACGCTGACAATCATAACTCGTTTCGCAGTCTTCCAATGACGTTTGGCTTCTATGAATGCGACTTCCGAAGGATTATTCCTTTTAAGACCGCCGTCGATATACCATCCTCCAGGAGCAGGAACTTCCACCCAAGTAGGTGGAAAATACGAAGGTGCAGCACTAGTTGCTCTCCCAGCTTGCCATATGGGACATTTATCTTTATCAAACCCATATGAACGGAACAGTTTCGGGGGGCCACTTCCATCTTGACCTTCTGTCGCAACGACAAAGACAGGACAGGCTTTGTCGGGATTTGGATCGTTGGGGTCTGCCATCGGTGCGTTTTCATCGCCGATGATGTCACGGATGACTTGTTTCAATGCTTTTTCAAGTGGTTCTTCGTCGAAGCGACAACCATTATCGCCGACCGGTACGCCGAATTTGATGTTATCCAGACTGAAGACCGCTTTTGACAAGTCCATGTATTTCGCGATACACTCATCGACAGACTACCATTAGTCCTATCTTGAAAGAAGAAGGGTGATGTACCATACGAAGTCGTCCAAGCATTATAGCGATGAGTCCTCCTGTGCTGGTTCCGCAGATAAGGTCGAAATAGTCGCAAGGAAGAGGAGGTTCGGAGTCTCCTTTCAAACGTTGAATCTCGTGCATGAGTTTTTGAACAATGAGAAGGGAGGACAGGCCTCTCACTCCACCTCCGTCAAGTGCCAGGATTCGAGGGATGCGTTTCGCTTCGAGAGCCTTCGCTTTTGCTACGGTGAGCAGCCATTGCGAAATCGTTTACCTGCAGCGGATGAGTCAGTCATGTTCACTTGTCAAGTTCAAAGCATTGATTTCAGCCCTCGGAGCGGCTAATGAAGGGACATCGTGCTGCGAACGGAGTTGGCAGTGATGCGAACGGAGTTGGCAGTGATGCGAACGGAGTTGGCAGTGATGCGAACGGTGTCTGTGAAGAGAAGATGTGGTGTGCGAGGCGGTGCAGTCAGTCTGCAGAAAAATAAGGTTCGTGCTTCAACGAATCAGGTGCCCTGCCCTATAAATAGGCTTTTCCGGCCCTTTGAAAATAAGTTTGACTTGAACACAGCCTCAGTCGGTTTTGGTATAAAGGCTCGCTCTTCTCTTGTTCGCTAATGTCCGTCATTGTACTTGGACTCGTCACAGTCCTTCTCCCCGTTCGACCCTTAGTAGCAGATGAACGTTACGTTCGCTCCATCTTTTGTCCCTGATCCTCCTGGTCGGGGGACACTCGGTTTAGTTTGGCAGTGTTGCTCAACCTATTTCCTTTGCCTTTGGACCGTTATCCATCCCAACGTTTTCGACGCCGACGATTTGTTGTCGAGGCACTCGAAATTCGTTTGGTGCTTCATCATTTTCTTCGGCCCTGAAGCAGCGATACTCCAAGCAGTGGGTGAATATTTCAATTCCAAGAAACTCTGTCATCATGCAAACAACGGAGTCGACGGCGATATCGAACGTCGCCACTCAACAGCCTCACGCTCTACCCCGAGCCAGCACCTTGACCATGAACCGTTGTGTCCTGTTAGTCGGGGAATTGTGGGTCGTGGACCAAGGTGGGGACTTTCGCATGGATATTTGGCCAGGATGGGGGCAATGGAGTTCAAATTTGATGAAAATCCCGCAGGATTGCCTTCGTGCGAGGCAATTGAAAAGTTGGCCAAATGTGGTATGTTACCGACTGTCGGCTATCTCAATACACAAATCAAGGCTCTCAGGAAGTCCGACCAGCGGGTTAAGACTATCGCATGCATTCAACTTTTATGGTTGGTAGTCCAGACAATTGCTCGGAAAGTTGACGGACTTCCTGTTACCTTGCTTGAATTGAATACCCTCGCACAAATATGGATAACCCTCCTTATCTACGGGTTATGGTGGTACAAGCCACAAGGTATTGAGCACGTTACCACAATCGATTTCGGTTCCTGCAAGAAATGCCAACAACAACTTGGCGCAAACGGAATTACACTGGACCCACGATTGAAACCTGACGACTGGCGGCGAATTGGCCATTATTCAAAGTCCGAAATACTTATGGGCACAGTAGTCATTCTGTTCGGAATCGCGGTGTACATAGTCATCGAGTTCCTCGGATGGAAAGCCTACTTTCCTACGAGCGCCGAAATGTTGGTCTGGCGTGTGTCGCTCTGCGTGTTTGTCGCAAGTGCCGGGACGTTTCTGCTATTTCAGCTCATAAATCTATATACAACGCTACTGGAGCGGATCATGGACAGAATTCAGGCAGTAGTCGCCGTTGGTATTTGTTTTGTGGTGTTTGCACGGCTTGTGCTAACTATTGAGCCGTTCGTTAGTCTCCGTAAACTTCCTATAGACGCATATAGCACACCGTCCTGGTCCGATATGTTGCCTCATATTGGATAGATGCCAGAAGCTAAGTCTCATGATACCTTTCGACGAGCCACAGATAAGATGATTGGGGTCGTGTAGTTAGATGTTGGAAATACTGTATGTATGTACTTCATTATCACTATTACCGCAACTATATTTTGGAAGCAATCTGATATGTTGTTCACGATTCTATAAAAGAAAATCCGGTTCCCTCTTTCTTTGGCTCTGTTGGTCCCAAGCTTCACGCTTTTTCTCGTGGCCGCACATTATAGTTAATACCCTTTTGTTCTTTCCGTAAAATCTGCCTGCTGCCAACACATGTTCCTGTGAGTCAAAGTCTATAGGTTTAGCACTTTTGCGGTGCTGGCAATTTGCCTGTGACTCATCACCTGACCTGCTTGTGGATGGTGGTTCTGGATTGCTTGGAGTTGCGAGGCGCAAGGGTTGTGCTCCGGAAAATCATTGTGGCGACCCAAGTCTACCGCGATCATCGCTTTTCTTTTTATCACCCTCCAAATTTCTGCTACACTCCAATTCTTCGAGTACGATTGATCCTGCAAGCTGCGAACCGGGGTCATCCATGAGCAAACGACACAAGAGAAACGAGAATGACAGAGACCGCGGTTCCCCTGCCGCTGCAGAACAAGTACACCCCACCAGTCGCGGAACGACGCCAATTCGTTCAATACCCCAGCCACCGGATCCTGACCGGATCTCGGACTCCAAGGAGACGGAAGAGATCACTACCGTGCAACGCTTTCTCGCTATCCATCGGGAAAGAAGAACAGCAACGGGAAAAGAGGAAGAAGTGATGAAGTCCATTGGACTGAAGATAGAGACACGATTCAACATAGAGAGAGGATTGATAGCGGCGCTTATGCCCAGGTTCATCGGGTATGTCTCTTTCTCAAATCATTGTTGATATAGATAGATGTACGACACTTACTAAGGAGGTGTCTTGGCCAAAAGTCGTATCACTAATTGGGCAGGAATTCGCAAGAAAACTCATTCCCCCATTTGGCGGTTCTCAAAACGACGTCAACAGTGTCATCGCCAACGAAGTCAGGGTCATTGATAAACTCTGTAAAGGTGATGGTCACTCTAATACTATCAAGGTTCTGACACATGATTGGCTTAATGGCAAGGATCAATATTACTTCTTTGACATGGAATTATGCGAGATGAATTTGGAGGGTTATATGCACGAGCACGCTTCGAAACTAGGGCTGAAGTACCTCGACCCAATTGTCGACGACGAGCTCTCGAGTCTAAGTCTATGGGGCATCATTCGGCAAATAACCAGCGGCCTTGACTTTATTCACAATCATAGAGAATTGCATAGGGACTTGAAACCCCGTAACGGTATCTTTGTACTCTCCACATCGATTTTAATTTTCTGTAGTACTCTTCTCTGTACCCGACAAAGCCTGGAAGATAACAGATTTCGGTCTCACCGCCGAGGGGACTACCCGATATGAGTACCATACAACGTACGGGAGGGGGACGGAAAGTTATCGCGCTCCAGAGTTGATCCGCGAAACCGCAACAGTTACTAAAAGCAGCGACATCTGGGGGTTAGGATGTATCATCTACGCACTCGCGTTCCAAGAAAAGGCATTTGAGTCCGATTTTTATGTCTTTGAATGTATAACACAGGGTCGTTTGAAGTTAGAATTCACCAAGCTTGACACCAGTGAACGTCGGTGGGCATATCTCAGAGAGCTAATACAGCGTAGCTTGGAGATTGACTGGTGGAAAAGGCCGGGTGCTGCCGATATACTCAGTCTTATGGACTCGCTCTCGAACGAGAAAATGTCCGACAGCCTTTTAACAGATGAGAATGCCTCTTCTGAGTTTAAGGAGAAGAGCGTGCTAGAGGAGAATGATGAGGCATGGGAATATGTAAGCTGGAGGCGCTTTTGGTACAATCCCAGTTTGTCTTCGTGAGATTAACAATACTAGCAAGCGATGCGGAACTCCCAATGACGGCGAAATTGTTCAAAAGAACGGCACAAAAGTTCGATACCATTGCGCATGTCTCTTGGATTCCACTAGTGAAGATAGTGGGTGGAAGTTTATCCATTCGAAGAAACGTATGCCGCGATTCGGAATGCGCCTTGAAATTCCCGAATGGATTGCATGTGGAGGTTGTCACTTTGTAGTGCCAAAGGGGAACGTGTGCGCAATATGCGGCCATCAAAATTAATTGTGCCCGATCCGATCCTGCTTTCCATTTAGCGGATACTTGGTTGTGTATTGTAGAATTAATCAATTGAGTTTACGCCAAGAAGCCTTGCTACTAGGTACCGCGAAAACGCCACTGGTTACATTAACCTTGGTTCGTATCTACTACTGCTCTTTGTTCTACTGCAACTCTTGTTGATTTCAACCAGATATTAAGCCACTTATCTCTGATCTTTGAGCTCTCTGGTGTTTCTCAATAGATCGCCTTCCTTTCACAGTATCTGACGAATGGTATTATCCACGAAGTCTGCTTTAGACCACCGAGATTCTTTAAGTTGTGATTTATTCATCCCTTTCTGACATTCCGGGCCGTCAATGCGATCCCCCGGCGATCTGAGTGGTCGTTGCTGATTCTCTTAAGTTCTTCACTCCAATCGCGAATTTGATGCCTGATGCAACGGACCTTGAGAAGGGAAAGAATTCCTTCTGCGAGCCCACCTAATGAGAAAGATACACATGCCAAGTTCATTAGTCGAAAAGCAAAAAGGGGTTTATCCGTCACAAGTGGGTGAATAGGGTTAGGTGCATAAATAATTAATACGGAACAGCCAGTGGATCGGCTTTCGTTTGTCCAACCTTCGTCCACAGAGTCTAACCGAGACCGATTTCCCCGTTCTTTTCCCTAAACACATCCTCGGTCCCACCTCGAGAACATCAATGAAGTTTTTCCAGAAGTCTTTTCGCAAAGACAAGTTGAAGAAAAAAAGGGATTCAGAAGTTGGTGGTAGCGTCGTGTCCGAAGTCGAGAGTCGCGCACACGAATTACCAGAAGCTCAGAAGGCGGCAGACACTCCTACGCCCGATAAGGAGCTTGTTACCGTTGCTTCGAAGAACTTGGAGAGTATTGAAGCAGAGTCGCTTTCGCAAGCGGACCTCGCATCATCGGAACCTCCTGTTGAGCCGAAATCCTCGCCGCAAGAGGCATTGCGAGAAGCCGCAAAGAAACTCAAGGACAGGATTGAAAAATCAGGAATAGACAGCACGCAATTCGGGTTGGATCCAATCCATGGAAGCTACGACATCAACTCCCTTGCAGGGTCTCTCGAATTGGGGTTGGACAAGCTCATGGAGAAAACCAAGGTTCCCGAAGGCTCAACCGAGAATGTCGCTAAAGCGTTGGCTAAAGAGTGGGCTAAGAAATCACTCCCGTTTCTTGAAAAAGGGTTAGCAGCCGCCGAGGTATACTTTCCTGTACCGTGAGAACAGAGTAGCTGATTACGTAGAATGCTGTACCTGCACCGTACAATCTTATCGTATTCGGGATCCTTTTCACTGTGAAGGTTTTGAAAGTGTTTCTTTCGGTGCTCATTTTCTAGGTAGCCAAGTCAGAACTTGGGCTTGACGAGGAAATCAGGAAAACATTAACGGATCTTCTCCAAGCGATTGAAACCATTAAAATAAATGCCCAGTTTCCACAACTTCTCGATGAAGAGAATTTTGAATACATGCGAAATGCAACTCTCTACCTTACTGCAGCAATCATGGATTGCTTGGCCCTTCTTCTTAAAGGCGCAACGCAATCAGGTACCTATCGTTTAGGCTGGACTAACTGGCAGTGGCAGGAAAGCTTTTTAATGCTCCGGATATTGAAGAAGGGAAGACTCGTGTTTATCGCAAGTTGGACTTCTACGGCACCACTACTAGCTCTATTGCCCTCTCGTTACAGGCAGAAGCGGCATGGAATAAGGAAGAGAAAAATCTTCTCGAATGGATTTGGTCAGACAACAAACCGTCTAAGGCTATCCAGACTTCTGATCTTGTCCAAGGAGCCGGGGAATGGTTCTTCCGATCCCCTCAATACACGGATTGGGTTAGTCAAGGACCCTCAGTCCTCATTTGTCCAGGAAATGGTAACGTTCAGAAGTCGTCTATGGCTGACGTTTCTAGCTGGAGCAGGCAAATCGTATCTTGTGTTCCTCTCTCCTCTATTGGGAACTTTGCTAATGACAGGTCGGTTATTTTCAATCAGCTCAAACAAACTCTACAACTCGGCATTCTGTATTTCCTTTTCAGTCACGCAAATAAAGATCAAAAGGCAGAGGACGTGGTTCGAATGCTGCTTAAGCAAATGCTAGGACAACTCAAAGGTCATCTTCCAGCGAGTGTCAAAGAAGAGTACAAGAGATACAAAAACGACATACACAAAACCATGCCGACGCCTGCAACCTTCACAAAACTGTTGGCCGAATCTATCTCTATCTTCACTAAGGTCTATTCGAACGACGTTTTCATCTTGATCGACGCTTTCGATGAATTTCAGACCCAAGAAAATCAACGAAGGGAAAGGAAACGTCTCACAACCTTCCTCGGCGAGATCAACGAAACCAAAAAAG
>Ga0335072_10004935_pt1 | contig 19705 bp, 21 predicted proteins | sample Lox_Sample_21_FD_206725 | JGI IMG/M metagenome (GOLD analysis project Ga0335072, IMG submission 206725) | Soil microbial communities from Loxahatchee National Wildlife Refuge, Florida, United States - Lox_Sample_2.1 | ecosystem: Environmental > Terrestrial > Soil > Wetlands | place: USA...
CGACGTGCGAGCTTTGGGCCAACAAATTGTGCGAATGATGTCATCCAAGGCACACCGCAAGCAACTTGATCTATCAATGAGCGGAGATGGACTTCCCCCATTGTATCTCAAGGCTGATGCGACAATTCTTCGCCAGGTCTTGTTGAACCTCGTCAGCAATGCAATCAAGGTCGGTCCGCTCTCCCATGAATTGCTCTATGTCTGACAGAGCATTTAGTTCACTCCTGAACACGGAAGGATAGCTATCGACTTGTACGCAGATCCTCCAAACGACAAAGGCCAAATCATTCTTCATGGCTCTGTTACGGACAACGGTCTTGGTATGAGTGAAGCCGACCAGCAAAAGATATTTCAGCGCTTCTCCCAAGCCAATAGGAGGTAAGCCACTAGTGTAGAGAAGTCAAATAGCCCTAACTAACATCGGGCAGGGTTGCCCAGCTGTACGGAGGCAGTGGACTCGGCCTAAGTATAAGCAAAGAGCTGGTAAAGGTCATGGGCGGGGATATGCACGTGAAAAGCGCCCAAGGTGAAGGGAGCACATTCAGCTTCACCTCTCTTCATAATCCGCCTACCAAAGAAGAACTGGTCAAGTTCCTGCGAGAGTCAAATTACCCCGAAGATGGACTTCCCGCCGAAATCCCGCCTGGCGAGCCAAAAATCACCATGCCTAAAGCTACTCTGGACAGCTTGCCACCGAAATTTCGTATGATCGGCGTCGCAGAGGACAACCCAATCAACCTTCAACACATTGCCAAGCACCTCAGAATGTTGGGCTATCAGTACACACTTTGCGTAAACGGAAAGGAGATACTCGACAAATTCTGCGAGCCGGACAGCACCATTGATTGTTGTATATTGGATATGAGCATGCCAGTGATGGGTAAGTCTGTTTTTGAAGCTATTATATGCCGCTGACGTCTGACAGATGGCCTGGAATCTGCCCGGCACATGCGGCAATTCGAGTCTTCTACCACTAAAGACGGAATTGTCCGACGTACTCCAATCATCGCTTTGTAAGTATTTCCACCCAGGGCCGTTCCTTGTTGCTCTCCTAATCTCATCATAGATCTGGAAATGCATTGATGGAGCAAGTCACAGACGCCTGGTCCGCCGGCATCAGCGACTACTTGATCAAGCCCTGTAAGCAAGCAGATCTTGCACGCACCTTGAGCCATTGGGAGCGCGTCGTCCACACCGGAGCTGAGCATAAGCCTATGTCAGATAAGATGCAGGAAGTGGGTTGACGTTGCGAAGATTATAATGTGCTAGTGAATGCTCCAGGGGAGAAAACAAATGATTTGCCATCCCTAGCTTTTCCAACAGCATTGGGGAAGCTCTGGAGTGCTCATCTTTGGAATCTCCCGAACTCCGTTGAGGTCTCAACAGCCTAAGCCCGAAAGGATTACCCAGCCATACCACTCAGCTTGTCAAGAGTTCCCCTTCTAGCTCTCGTTATGCTCTCGTTTGTCTTGAGAGGCGTACTCATACATTTCCGCATATAATCTACAAGAGTCCGACATGCTGGCTTTTGCGTGATCAAGCACACAAGCTGTCCCAAGGCCGTATTCAGAGAGCGGTGGAGACTGCTGGAGGGCCGCAAACTGCACATAATCCGTATCTTCGTCTGCTCGCCTGCGATTAGGAGCTACCTTATGAAGCACGAGCAAAAGGTTCTGCCATCTGCCCCTACGCCCCTACGGGCATGCACACATGACATACGTCTATCAAACGATCATGTACTTGCTCGAAACCTCGTATGGACTACCACAACGCACTATACGGGGATTGAGCGGACGCATTAACCACCAACCGCACACGGACTACCAATTAGTGTACAAGAATACAAAAGGGCCAGTAAAATCCAAGAGTCCTTCCGCAGAATCGTCGACTTCATGCGATGACTTTCACTGATAGGTGACCGCAATCTGCCCCTGGCTCGAACGCTGCCGGAGTCCACTCATTTTGGCAGGCACCACCGCAGAACGGCCTTTTAATATGCAGGTCTACCTCTTCATGCCGTTCCTCAAAGGCCGCAATCCAGCCGGAATCACTAGAGACGCAACTAGATTTACACCTTGGAGCGAGGTTGTCCCCAAAAGGCTTGGTTACTCACTTCTGACTTGCCCCTTTGATAAGTGGTGCCGCTCGTACCTTGTGCTCGGGAGCCGAGTTGCGAATAATTGGGTAGGGGATTTTTCCCGTTTCGTCCGCTCCAGTCCGGACGAATCTTCGCTAGAGGCGGTATTAGAGCAATTTTGCAAATGCCGTCCATTTCTTGATTGGGTAAAGTCGTTCGCTAAGATATGCCGAGCTTTGACGCGTTCGGGCATTCGAGTTAGGCTTCTTGTCCATGCCCATATTACCTCATATTTGCGGAGTGGCTCTAATACTGCGGAGGAGCATAGCGAATCATGGGGCGGTGTGATACGATGGTGGAAATAACATAAGTGTAAACGAGCAATTGACGCAGCTTTTATAAAGCTGTTAACGTTATTACCCTTACATTAGCAGGAACTGAGGGTTGATTATCGCCCGTTGATGGAGAAAACAAAACAAGCATGGGTAATTGGCTGAGCCAGACATACCCGGGCGAAGCACCCAAGCTGACGGAGAAGAATCTTCCGCACCAAGCAGGCAAGGTAGGTGGAATTTCCATCACTACCACCACCATCGTCATCGTCATCGTCATCTGTGACCAGAAAGAGAGAGAAAAAGAAGAATGATGGTTGATGGATGATTTCTAGCTGTCACAAACTCGCACAGCTAGGACTAACTTGTTCTCCCAATTTGTTGCACAGGTCTTCATCGTCACTGGCTCATCTAGCGGCGTGGGCAAAGAGCTCACTTAGATCCTCTACGCGCACGATGCAAAGGTCTACGTTGCTGCACGATCCAAGGAGAGGGCTGGGCAGGCGATGGAGGAGATCAGAGCGAATTTCCCGGCTTCGAAGGGCGAGCTCGTCTATCTGCATCTCGACCTTGAAGACTTGTCTACGATTAAGGCGTCAGCGGAAGAGTTCCTGGGTAAGGAAGATCGATTGGATGTGCTGTGGAATAATGCTGGGGTCATGAATACGCCGGCGGGATCGAAGACGAAGCAGGGTTATGAACTGCAGCTTGGGACTAACAATATTGCGCCGTTCTTGTTCACGAAGCTGCTGACACCTGTCCTGGTCGAGACGGCTAAGACTGCACCGAAGGGGAGTGTGAGGGTGGTTTGGGTGTCGTCCTCCGCTGCGGAAATGATCGCTCCTGTCGGGGGAGTCGATATGAGTAATCTCGACTATAAGAAGGACTTGCCTAGGTGGATGAAGTACGGTGTCAGTAAAGGAGGCAACATCCTGCATAGCAATGAGTTTGCAAAGCGCCATGCAGAGGACGGGATCATCAGCGTTGTAGGTTGAACACTAAGGACAGCATTGCCAGGCCAACAATTGCTGACCCGTTGGATGCTCAGTCTCTCAACCCAGGGAATCTCAGGACGAATCTAAACCGCCACACAGCCGAATACCTGAAGATCGTCTTCAACTTCCTCTTCGTGTATCCACCAATCTTTGGTGCTTATACCGAGCTGTTTGCGGGTCTGTCGCCGGATGTTATGAATGCGGACTGGGGTAAGCAACCACTCACGCCCCTGAGCTGCGTACAAGTGTCGAGCATGGAATTCTGCTGACAATATTCATAGTTGTGCCTTGGGGACGCATCTTTCCTCTCCGAAAGGATATCAGAGCAGCTGCAAAGACCGAGGCAGAAGGTGGCACAGGTCAAGGACTGGCATTTTGGGAGTGGTGCGAGGAGCAAGTAAAGCCATATCTGTAGACCGAGTGTGTATCATTAATTTTCGCATCGTGGCAGCGAAGAATAGACTCCTTCCAAGATCACTGTGTCCATCATTTCGTCCACCGAAGCACCTGTCAGGAATCTGAAAAGGACTGCACAGTCTCAAGCAAACAATCCAGTGGAAGAATGAGAATGCCGAAAATCAATTCAACCCAAGTTGCATTTTTCCAGTTTGTAACAAATTGTCCCACGCTGCGATAGGCAATGGCTGGTCGGCCAGAATATAGGAAGGTGTGAGAATGCAGGGTCAGAATATGGCCCGACTGGCCGCATGCTTTGGGTGGACGAACCCTTCAAGTGTCCATCGATGGATTTCCACGCACTCTTGACGGACGACACAAACTCTAGTTATGCAGTCAACAGAATGCCATAATCGGGATGAACATAACTGTGTTCATGGTAATGGCAATTCTTTCGCTAGCCGTTTTATGCTCTTCCTGCTGACAAAACGGCCAAGGGCCAAAGGTAATGGGATCAATCAGATACTGCTGATCCATGAGAGCTGTCCTGCTTGCTATATGTGCTATTGAGTGAAAGATACCTCTTCTATTTCCATAAAAGAGACGCAACTTCCCTCGAGACCCTTTCGCCTTTCTTCCATCCCGCCGCACTGTTACAATGGTTGCTTTCTCAAGCCGTACTTCCTCTTCCCTTCATCTGAAAATTTACTACGAAGACTCCCACCCTCATTGCTTCCTTGTCACTGCTTCAAAACCCCTCCCTTTAATATGCAATGGACTCCCTTACTCGGAAACCTACCATCGTTGTCGTGCCCGACTCCTTCTCAGCGCCATATTTCTACAACACCTTCATCTCCCAACTAACAGCCCACAAGTACGATGTCGTTGTGGCGGATCTCTCGTCCGTTGGCGGCAAGGCAGCGGCGACCATGATCGACGATGACCAAGCCATTCAAGACGTGACCAGCAAAGTCGCAGGTGAGAGTAAGGATATCGTCCTCATAATGCACTCTTATGGTGGCGTTCCTGGAACCGAAAGCGTCCACGGCGTTACGAAGGAAGAGCGGGAAGCGTCGGGCAAGATAGGAGGTGTAGTCGCGCTGTTATACGTCACTACGTTCTTGGCTGGCCCTGGGAAGTCGTTGGGGTCGACGGTGGGAGAAGGTGCCGGGGTTCCTGACTATGTCAAAGTCGAGGTACGCCGTGCATTCACTTCCATTCCGCACATAATCCTATCCTTGGTGAATTTGGATTTTCGTTCGGTTTTCTCGTTAGCACTCTGTCCATCATAGGGCGATTTCATGACCCTCGAGGCAGAAGGCAATTCGAAAGTCACCTTCTCCGATCTGCCCGTGTCCAAAGCTGTTGCTTGGGTGGGTAAGATGCCACATCATTCCACCCTCACTTTCGGAGGCGAGCTTAACCACCCGACGTATCTGGATATTCCAAGCTTTTACCTCATCGCGAAAAATGATAGGATAATCCGCCCGGAAATGCAGAGGAGTTTGGTGGATGCTGCGAGTGAGCTAAGGGAAAGTCCAATCATGGAGTATGACATTCCGATTGGCCACTTCCCGTTCATAAGTCAGCCAGGTATGGTAGTGGAGGTCGTGAGGAAGGTTGCCAGCGAGATATTGTAAATAGGAAGTAGCGGTTCTTTAAGCTGGGTATAGCAAATCTTTGAGCTCTTCATCTTCCTTAATCAATGCATCGGCGGCCTCCCGGAACTTCTCATCTCCGACGACATCGCGTAGGCTCCGGACTATCATGACCAAATTCGGCTGGACTGGATTCGACTCGGGCAAGTCTACTCGGATCATGACCCAACATCCAACACACATTCGCAAACACTCGGCCCACCATGTAGTTGCAATTCTGGGCTTGCAATGCAAAATGAGCGAGCCTAGGAGTTCGGTGGCGGCTACTAAGAGTGGCGGATAAGCGGCTCCTAGAGGGTTGGTGAGAATGCTTCGTAGCAGGGGAAGCAGTTGGGACAAGTATTTGACGGCGTTAATTTGCATGTCGGAGATGATGAAAGTAGCCTCGTGAACTAGAAATTCGGCGATGGCAACATGGTCGGAGGCATGGTAGTAGGAGGCGAGGATGCCGTGGCGCAGGATTGTGTCGAGCATTTGCTGACGCGGGTCACGGTAGGGGTAGGATGGTTTGGTTCCGGCCATGGAAGGCATGAGCAAGGTCGCTTCTGGATGGCTGCTCTTGACAGATGTTGAGAGTGTCTCAGGGGGATAGCTTGCGGATGCAAGAGCTCGAAACGCGGGATAGAGCTGGCGCAGTAAGGTCAGAGACTCATCCTCGGGCGTCAGTGTAGGCAGTAGCAGAAAGCTAGCCTTTAAACTATCGGCAAAGACGTCAGCGAGCCCGCTGCGTGAGAGAATACTGGATTTGCATTCCAAAATAGTATCGCACAGTGCGCCAAGGAGCTCGCATCCGCAGGTCTTGCTTGAGATTTCGCTGTCGTCGATCAGCGCGAGGATAGGAGGGACTAGGAGGTAGAATTGTTTTTCAACAACCTCTTTCCTGGAAGGGGCTGGTTGGGACTCGTATTGATGGATAACATATCTCAGGATGTCGATGGGCCAGGAAGCTTGCTTCCACGATTTTCTGTCATTTTCGAGGAAGGGAGCGTTGAATCGACCCGTAGTCGGCGGGATTGACACCAAGTTCTTTCGGCCTGCTGGGGTGAGATTAGGATTGGGTGTTGAGGCGAATATTGGTTTTAGGACGTCAGTGAGAAGTGACGAGAGTACATCTTCCGAGGGCGTCCTCTTGTTAGGGACCGACTCGAGCAGAGAGATAGCTTGGGTGAGCGATGTCAATTTGTTATCTTCACTTTTGAGGAGTTTGAGTCTGGCGAGGACGTCCGTAGTATCTTCCACCCCCATTTCGTGTGCTGCACACGTCGTGTATTATGTTTTGTTGGTATCTGTTGAATTACGCTATCGTGTTTAGTGACGCAGTGGCCGTCCTCACCGCCCGCCACCTCCCTGTTAGGGTTGCCAAGCCTTGCCAAGTCCACCAATCTCAGGGGGTATTTGGAGGATTCAAAGGAATCTCCAGCTTGAAGGCGATGTCGCGAGACGCCTACGATTGGCTGTCATATCACATATCTACCTTATTTTACCCTATGTCATCCATCATAGCTGCTTGCTCGCTCGTACGACCCCGTGTAGGGGTGACAATCATAGTTTGGTACGTTCTATCCAGCACATAGCTGATGCGAATGTGGGAATCAGTGGAACGATATGCAATCGAGAATTCTTCTCCAACACATCCTCTTATGAACAAGCCGCAGTTTTAACTAGGACTGAGACTCACGCTTGACTCTAAGTTTGAGGTGCTATACCTAGCCCTTTCCTCACTTTTTTCGATTCACGTTACCATGGAACCTACTGCTCTTTCTCTGGTAATTGAAATTCTCGTGAGCGGACCAATTGACAGGAGCTTATCCAGAACATTGCAGACTATAATCAGTTTTCTGAGACTCTATAGCAAGAACGAGAAAATTTGCATCGCAGCAAACCAACCACATGATGCCGCACGCCGCCTGAGTACAAGAAGAATTGACGGAAGCATTACAAGACACGAAAGAAAAAACAAGTATCCCTTTAATTTCCTCCTAAGCTGTTGCCATGGCAGTCATGCAGTGGTGATGTGCTTGTTCATGCCGAAGTTCCCTCGCCTGTCCCGTCGCCTGATTTCGGATCTTGCTTTCTCGACTCCTCAAGCCGCGCGGCGGACTTGCGTTTCCGCTCGGTTGCCACTTCTGCTTCTCGTTCTTGCCTTTCCTTCCTCTCTGCCTTCTGTCTCTCCATATCTTCTAGAAGAACAGGCTGTGATTAGCATGTATGCTTCGCTATACTCGCCAAAGCGATTCACACGGTTCTTTGCGCGCGGGTCAGCGTACCTTTACTTTTCGGAATCATGAAGTTGGGATAGATCCCAGCTTGTGAATTGAGTTTGACTCCCTTAAACTCGCGACCAAGCAGCAAATCACAGTGATAGTCGTCGCCGACGACGAGGAAGTCGATTTCGCGCGAATAGCTTGCAGTTACATACAAGTTCAGCCGCTGCCATCCATGGTGCCCAGGTAGTTCCTTGGCTGCAAACTTCCTCAGGTGAGAAGGTAGCGAATGTTGTAGAGGTTCGAAGCCAAGTTCCTTGAGGCACTTGTTGGTCACAACGTTAGCTAAGACGCTGTAATCAACAGTAACGTGGATGGTTTGGAATCCACCCGTCAACGTGAAAAAGGTGAGGTCGATCAGGAACGGCGGCTCTAGGCAACTGGCGTTATGCATGTTAGGCGCCTCTCGCGCCTCAGAAGCCCCCTCCGAAGCCATCGCCGCAGGCATCGGGATAGAGACGCGACCCTGGCCTCCATCGGCGACTCTTCTTTCCCGCCTCGGCGACAAAGACTTCATGCAAGAAGAGAAGCAGCCAAGCAACATTTTGAAGAAGACTATTACAAAAGTTTATCTGTTTGCAAAAAACAAAATGATATTCCTACAGAAGTACACACACGCTCAGACGCAAAAAAGTACATTACACTACCTCCACCCCTTTATACTCCATCTCTTCACCGAATCCATGTCTATCTGCCAGCAAAGCAGGTCGTGCTATGACACTGGACATCCCTTGTGACGCTCAATTCCTCGTGACCCTGCAGCGCGAAGCCAGACAAGCGACGCCAGCACATCGCCAGCCTTCTCTAAGCCTCAAACAGATCACGATTTACTATATCTCTTGCCTATATCGGCTGTCCCCCTGTCCTCCAGGGATCTTAGGTCTCGAAGGGAACCAATTACACAGTACCAGTCAGTTCAGTCGGTTACATTGCGCAAGCACTCAAAAGGACCATCTGGTCGCTCCTAGCCTTGTACAGCGTCTCGAGAACGGCGGTGAGAGAGTAAAGGGGGGCCCAGTGGCCAATCTGGGAGACGGTCGTGAAAGAGGTCACAGGTAAGGTCAGGGGCTATCCATTGGGCGGCTTGTGATTTTAGTAATCGGGCACAAAAGACAAGGAGTAAGAGCGTTGTAAGGCCAGCGGTAGGGGAGGGAGGAACTTGCTGTGGCCATCACCGGTCAGACACACAGCAGGGGTGGTCATGCAGGGCGTCGGTTGTATTGTATGAGACTCTGTCACGTCTATCTTGTCGACCTAGCTATACCGAACCAAAAAAGATGAAGCGTAGACTACTTTTCTCACTCTGCCCACCGCCTTTTCCCCACCTGAAGAACCACAAACTGTGGCCTCGTCATACAGCCGCTCCGTGCCATACACAAGTACCTACGAGCAATCAAACTTGCCAAGCAAGAGCTACTGCCTCGGCTTATCCTTCATCTCCGCGCCTCGACCTCCACGGTGGAATGGCACCGAATGTCCACCAATCGGGACCTCTGGGAGATCTTGATACCCAACAGTGCATCAAAGCAGCTTTCCCCATAGCTTTCGGGAGGGACATAAAATGCGGCCCTGTACCGGGTCCGGCGGCTGCCCTCGTTCTGCAAGCAGAACGTGATCCATATTGGCCCGTGCACTGTGACGCTGCCCCCGAGCGTATCAACGACGCGTGTGCCAACGTTGGAGAAGCCGTCGCTGACGTCGTCGGGGGCGACAATGCGCGCTTTGGCATAGGATATGATGTTCAGAGCTGCGCCCGTGTCGCAGGTGGCGCAGATGAAGACAGGTTGGTCGAGGTCGGGGTCGTAGGCAGCCAGGATTACGCAGTGGTGTGCGTCTTCGGCATCGCTCTCGCCTTCGGAGATCAGCTCGCTGTAGTCTGAGTTTGCGTCGTCGTCGCTGGAACAGTATACGCCCGCTCGGGTATCAGGGGAGGCCAGCTGGTTGCGGAGCCATACTAGATCGTGACGTGCCGTCTCCGCGAGGTGGTGCCGTGAGGTCTGTTGCAGGCAACACAATGGCCTAGTCTCTGATTCGAGAGGTCTTGATTTGGCGGTGCCTGCGTATGTTCGAGCGGGGTTTGTTATGGTAATCGACTGGTCCTTCTTGCCACGACGCTTCAGATGGAAATAGGAGAGGATTCTGGTGAGGGGGGAAAGAGGTGCATGGTTGCTTCTTGTATGGGGATCGAAAGCGTGGTTGGCGCTCGAATGAGGTGGATCAACTTCGGATATGCTTGCGGTACGGCTTTGGAGGAATTGGCCGCCACTGCTGGATCCTGCGGCTCCGCCGGTGGGTGTATTGAAAGTAGCCATTGGGAAATCTCCCGAAGACGACTCTAAGCGATTCTTCGGCACAGAGGAGAAGACACCTGCAAGATGCACATGAGTAGAACAGTTACCTTCAAAGAAACCACATTTCGACTACAAACCCCAAAATTCATTTGTGCACTGGATGTTGCCGTTAGTGCGGCTGCAGGGGCTCACGGCATGCAGGAAACGTCGTCCCCGTCGTGGATGACTGGGTGAATCGCAGGCTGAAACTAGAGAGAATCACGACACGTTGGCTCAAGTTGCCAATAGGGATCCGCGCCCATGATGGGCGGGGCAAACCAAAGCTTGCTAAATGGGTAATTAGGACTTTGTAAGTGTCGGATTCACCAGAAATGCCTTCGCCGGAGTCCTTCCGCCAGAAGACCACGTTCATCCGTTGCTTACAATGACCCCAAAGCGTAAAGAAAATGGCAGAGAGGAAAAGGAGAAGTGAAGAGCTTTGACCAACTAGCAAAGCCAAATCAATGCCAACAAGTCCGGTCCTGAAGCAAGTAGCGATCGCCTAGGGGCATTTCGGAGGCTTATTTAGCTTTTCTTCGTTGCCGTAGCAGCTAGAACAAGGCGCAGGCATTTCCTGATCGTTTAGTACGCGTACATCTTGCTATTCCTAACTACTTCGAGGGTCCGTAGATGAATTCGATCATTGAGGCCTATCGTAGACTTGATATTGCTGGTCAAATTGGCGCTCCTGGGGCTACCATCGCGGGGGGCCAAACCGGACTGTTGAGGGTGCCCGTCCACGATAAGAGCTGTGTTCCAGAACGCAGAATTAATGGTGCGCGCAAGCAGAGTCAACTCAAACCGTCGACGGACAATAGACAGGCACAGAACCCAAAAAGGATAAGAATCAAGTTCGATTCAATTGGTCAGATGAGCGCAGCTAAAATTCCTTGGGAGTGGTTGATCCGTATGGGGTAGGGCTGGATAAGGGCTCTCGGCTCGCTCCAATATGCCTCGACGCCGAACAAATGACGGGCTCCATAGAGTGATCCATCAAATCGGCCAGTTGGAAGGACAAGAAATTTTTCGAACATCTCTTTCTTCTCCGTGCAACATGTTTGGGAGTCTTTCCAACCCGTGTCCATTTCGCAGAACGTATGGCAACCTTGATACGCGGCAATCATCACCACTGTCATCTCCCGTTGGGGGCGTGGCGAACCAGCTGTGAGGAGCCAAGGAAACTTTTAGAAGTACGATTTGTCAGCAGCAACGGCGAAGACTGGCGTGCACGCTGGACATGCAGGGTGCAGTAGAGAAGGGAAATGAAGAAGAGCAGTTCACAGGTTGCAGATTGGGCTGCTCCCGTCCTTTTTAATCTTTAGGTAAGGTGAGAATAGGTCGCGGTGAGGAACCGGGGATCGTCCAACTGCCCGCTCATGATTCGTTGAGAAGAAACCGATAACATCGCCTCCCCCCTTTCACATTTCTTGCAGGTGTGCCTTCTCTGCTTCGCGCCAATAGGCGGAGCCCACAGCCATCCTGTGCATGAACATCTGTTAGTTCATCTGCAAGGCGCCACAAACTGTGAAGTGGACGAAGCACAACTTGCCAGCTGGCCCACCCTCATTGCCTCTCTCGTGGGCCGTCGGCCTTGTTATGTCCCATGTTTGAACTTGCTCGTCAGGATGCCGCTACGCGACTCAAGTCTCACGGCCACATCCTTGGCTCCCCTTTTTCGTCACTGAGCTTAGACGTATTCAGCTCTCACCCTCAGCATGGCCGCCAACCCAGGTCCCAGCGTGGCTGCCAACCCAGGTCCCGGCACGAGACCCTTGATGAACTATCACATACTCGCATCTCTTATTAGCCTTCAACCCGACTTCGCAATATTTAGACGATTTCTCGCAGCGAACGCACGCGATCTCTTACGTCTTCAAGGGGAGATCACTCACTTGGAAAGCGACCTCCAATCCATCATCGCTGCAGATCGAGTCAGCGGGGACCCAGAAAGGGCAGAATTCGAGTTCTGCATTGCCTCACTGAAGGGCCCTCCCCATCCCTCACGCGAAAGCGGTCTACAATGGCAAAAGCAGGTCGAACTAGGCCACAAGCTTGCGACTTACAGTCAGTGTCTCTCCTACAGCCTTACCACCCCGTTTGACTAGATGTCGTTGCTAACCTGAGTCGCTCACGAACAAGGAACGGCCCTCCTGCAGTACAAGCAGCTCTGCGAACTCCCATCCACAAACAAATTGGGCCTAGCTAACCTTCGTGAGGTACTTGATATCAGTGGCGGCCACCGTGGCTTCCCCCGTGATTTGGAAAACACCATCTGGTCAGAGGAGAATGAGACAGATCTCACGTCTCTGACGGACCGCTATCCAAAAATGGATATGTTCTCAAGGTGGATACACTCGCAGCTGCTCCGCTGGTATCATAACAAACTTGGCCACCGCTTGCATGACCCTATCTCTCTCGCCGAGACGTCGGTACAAATACCCGTCGTCCACTATTCAGACGACAAACTGATAGCAACTGCCAACGCTATCAGCACCATCCTTTCTTCTCTTCTTCCTGCCGTGTCTATCGTCGCTCTTTATTTCATTCCTTCTCAGCTTACCCGGATAGCGTCAATAATAGCCTTTTGCCTTCTCTTCAGCATCGTGCTCACACTGATCGCCAATCCAAGGAGAATTGACTGCTTCGCGGCAACGGCTGCCTTTGCAGCTGTGCAAGTCGTCTTTGTTGGCTCAACTGTCGGTTGTCAGCAGGTTAATTGATATAGAGTTGAGGAAGAACAAACACAAAGGAGGGTTCACTAGCCTACGATGAGGCAGTGGTGGTTGAAGCGGAGAAGGAAGCATCTTGAACTCGGAGCTATATGTAACCAATGACTCTCACCTTCATCCATCAATGCTCTAGGCCTTATCAGACCATCATCATATCAATCATTCCTCCTCCTCCTCCTCCTCTGCTGCCCCCAGAATCGCCTCCTGTTTGTGTCACCATTGCTCTCTTTCCACAAAGTCAATGCGATGAGAAGGCGAGCCTTGACGTGTCCAATCCACGCCCTGCGGACCGACTACTCCATCACCACCAATCGTCACATGGCTCCATGACGCCAGTCACAAGTTCACTAAACAGGCCCTCTCCAACTCAGCCCGTCATTTCCATTTTCGCCAAATACCCACAGGGAGGAGTGAGGGGGGCTGAGGTAAACAATAGCGTCCGCGATGCGAAAAATGAACACTACGACGTTTTCGCCGCACTTCAACAAAATAGTCAATCTTGGCGCAAAGGGTCGTGTTGGAGAGCTTCTTGGAGCTATGGCCTACTACAAAAGCCCGAGATTGTTTATGAAGTACCAAATATCATAGACTGAAGAGCCAGCGTAACTCTCACCTATACAGAGGCAGGATTCACTAGTGGCTACTGACAGTGGCAGTGCTGTGGCAAATATGCGCCACCTGTGACTGAGTATGCAAGGGGCTGGCCCTCTGCCTATCAGTAGAATGAAAACGAGATGCATTCAAAACCCATCCTCAATGACTGCTCAAATACCGTCATAACCAACAGTCTAATGGCTAATTCCCAAAATTGGTGGGTTCCTGCAACCAACATTTTGCTACCAACCTCCCACACCCGAAAATTGTATGGTCCCAGACGCAGGCCATACGTCAAGACGCGCCTTCTTTTGATTCAAGTTGCATTTAGACCTTCCTTGCGCAACGATGCTTCTCAAATTCACTCGTTTCTAAAACTGTGTTGTTGTTCGTTGATTGACCAGACCTTTGTCATCCGGCAAATCGCTAGCGTGGCGCCGAGTTTCCAAGGCCCCGGTCTGTCGGCCAACCGCAGTTTGGCCCTGAGCTTCGTGGCCAAGTGCGATTGATCAAAAACTCTTCGAAGTCAGCGACGACCTTTGGCAGCAGTGCTACCCAGCGCTGTATCCAGCGGAGGCCTCCGAGAGTCAAAATATCGCCAAGGAGGACCTGCTGCGACATCCGATTTTGAAGCCTTTCGCGCCACCGTTGCGCTGCAAGCAATGACAAATTAAGATGAGACCTCCAGGAAATCAAGGGCTTCGGCAGCAGGGTTGGGTCTGGTAAGGCCCAACAAAAGCCAGCTTAGATTTGCAGATAAGGATCATCTATGGAATTGGGTGTACATACACAGCGGCATATATTTACGCCAGCCATTATCGGACTAGAAGAACATCTTCGATTTTATCCTCCGGACCTTGGCCACTTCTCCGTGCATCAGGCCAAACACGTAGCATTCGCCAAGGAACTGGGCTGTCATGTCCTCTCCTTTCTGGATAGCGAACGGAATATTGGCGCCTAGAAAAATATAAATCTGACCGCCAGCACATGTGTTTCTCGGTTCCAAGCTATAAATCCTTTGCCAGACACGAAGAACGCCCGGCCGATCCCTGGCATTTTCGCGCCCTCGCTAACCAGGCGAAAACCCTGCATGTGAATGGGAAGTATCTTAGATCGCAGGTTCGCAGCACTACGCTGGCCTCGCTGGCCTCCCCGTAGAGGCGTTACTTCCGCGGAAGCGTTTTGGGCTCGTTGACGCAGGTAATCCCATAGCCCAGGATCAGTGGGAACACGATCGGGTGATTGGAAATCCTCTGGTGCTGAAGGGTTTGCCGCGCGCCGATAAGCGTCTGGATAGGATAGAGATATTGTCAACAACCTAGACTGTCAGGACAAGAAACCCTCGAACGCGAAGTGTGGGAAGAACAGGAGAATTTAGGAATTCTCCAATGACTTGGGAGTCTCCTGCAGCCCGGAAGAGAGCAAGTTCAAGAACCGGCATCGCTGTCAATGGACAGCTCCAGTCAGGTACCCAGGAAGGTAGATTGTGTTGGGGATTCGACTCTTGAACGTGGAAATGTCTGCGGTGGATCCTGCCCTATTGAGCCAGCATGTTATGACTGCTGTATATAGATCTCTGATCGGAGACATGTATCCCGGGAAGGGGAAACGTCACCCACTGTCATGCGTGATTCCAAGAAGGGTAAGCACTTCGCTCCTTCGGTCTGTAGTGCCAGTAGGTCAGATCTCCGGAGGCAAACTTTCAAGACCCATCTGCGCGAGAACATTTTCCAACGCGCCCAGATTACTCTTTGCCCAAGCTTTCACTTCTTGCTGATCGACCTGATCGCCAGTGTCGGGCTTTGCTAGCGGGTATATTCTAGACAAGCCACGCCGTAGGTCTCCCTTCTTGACGACATGCTTGGTCGCGAAAACCACTTCCTCCTGATTGAGTTCGCTATCGAGCAAGATCATTTTGGATAGGAGGCACTGATAGGCAGCGTATACGAGACCCCAGTCCTGTGTGAAATTTCCGCAATGGACTGCCTGCTGAACCATCACTGTCTCTTTCAAAGAGCCTCATGCGCAGCCTTGGGCATCAGGCGGGCAGGGAATCGAAATAAACTGCCAAGTGAGATCGGCCTCGAGCTCACCCCAATTCTGTCTGGGAGTGATGCCGCTCTAAGAGAGAGGGTGGGCCCAAACTTTGGGCTCGCTGGTGAGGACCACTAGTCTTCTCGAAGTATCACCACTCCAACGAGTACTGTCCTAGCAACATTCACTCTTGCGAACCCCCTTCGGAAAATGACGCGGAGCTACGATGGGAAGGCGCTCCAGTAGTACGGAAGGACTTCGCTTGACCTTGGCAGCAAGGGTGAGCAGCTCGCGCCCCGTGCGCCCGCTCACCCTCATTCAATGGCCCCAAATGGGGTCCCTCACCGCTTCGTCTCCTCCTGGTGGACCCGACAGACAGGTATTTGAAGAGCGTGCGAGCTTCCTCTCCCATGGACAAGGCCCATAAACAGAGGGTCCAATAGATAGATTGATTGCTATCCCATCGCTCGATCGGATTGAAAGTGTGTAGTGACGAGATCTCTTTCGGGAGTAGTTCTACCATAGTTGTAGAACTCGTCTCTTGTTTAGCACGACTCAGAAGCGTCTTTTCCAAGCAAGTAAGCCTCGAAATCGCTGATCCTATCCTCAGGTCGTGCACCTTTGGGTCCATCGGCGTCGAAAGAAGAGTCGGGTTTTAGCCCAATAGCACGCAGATTAGGAAGACGAATAGACAGGATTGAAAGGCTGTACAGAATATGATCAGGGGCACGCGAGCTGCGATCTATGCCTTATCCGGCTACAGTCTACACTACATTGGGCATAAGGGCGTACCCCACCAAGCCCACCAGGCCGGAAGGTACCCCCGGCCGGGTACCCAGAGGCCAGGCTTTTTGTGCGACCTGCGGGGAAGCACTGATTCCAAGTTAGCTGACGGGATTGTTGGTGCGTCGGTCGCAACGGCACCAACATTGAAATGAGTGAGACTCCCTTCCAGCAGCATCAACACTGATGAATTTGAATTCTGCGATGCAACGCAACTGCGTGCGATTCATCCGACCAGTGCCATTAATCTGCTTCGGATGCACGGAACTACGGTTGGCTAGGTTCACGTGGCCTCTCCTCTAAAGTGTGTGGTGTCAAATGGCGATTGGCGTTGCGAAATAGCAACTTGGAGCATTCGCTCCCCCCCAATGGTCAGAAAAGCCAGCTTCGTCCCACACATTGCGTTGTTGGCTTTACGCATTTGCGTGGCGACGCATATGCGCAGCCATGAAGAGAGATTTCATAGCGTCTTTCAATTCCGAAGTGATGAACCTGGCTACTAAATATGAAGCAGTATGTAGGGTCAAAAGTTCTACCAAGCATCCACAACGCGCAGGAGCTTTCGTGCTCGGGCCAGATGGCTGCCTCAACTACCTACTCTGGCCATTGTTATGCTCACAGTAATGGCGGCAACAGTGCTCCATTTCCTCACAGTGTGCTTTCGGCGGAGCACTCCCAATACGGGCATCGAGACCAGAACCCGACTCCCAATACTCCTTCGTTGACAACCGGTTCGACCAGATCTACAACGTCTTCCGTAAGCACATGTGGACACTGTCTGCATGGTAGTTATGATTGTCAATGTTTGAGCCACAGTGACTCAGAGAGCGTGCGTTATCAGCAAGGAGATGGGGAGTATGTCCCCTACTTTTCGATATTTTTGCCGTACATTCAAGAGGCGTCATAAAACTTGAAAGGATGACTTGGTGTGGTGTTGCAAATTTTTACAGCTACTGATATCCCTCTAGATCGACTACACTACCAAACACACCTCCTTCCTTGCGTGCAGAGTTGGGTAAGGAAACACCTCATAGGGGAAGTCATCCATGGGGCAGGTCGGCTTTGCCTGCTCCTCACAAAATCTTGCGCCGAGCTGTGCATTCACCGATCCGGCAATCTAACAGTCCTCCTCCACTGTAAGTGTCGTCATAAGAGATGTATTCATTTCAGTGCTAACTGTGTATCCTGTAGGGCCAGACTTAAGAAAAGAAGACCTCTACCAAACTCGCCCCTCATGAACGAAACAGAATTACCATCTCACAACGCGACTAATACCAAGGACTACTGTCTAAGTGCAGAAAGCAAAGTGGAAATTTCTAGAATTGCTGTTGGAGACGAAATCGGCGACTCTGAAATGGGTGAGGATGAGGATTTTGAATCGGAAGATAGAGACGAAGAGAATGATTGGAGCGGCCAAAATGACAATCTCGAAAGTGTTATTTTGGAGGTTCTGGGTGACAATCTCCCGCTTGCTGCTTACCTGATACCGATCCTGCACAAGGCATTTTACACTGAATTTCAGAAGAGCATAACCAAAAAGGTCGGACCATGGCAATCTGGCATCACGAAATGTGTAGTAGGGGTAGGGACAACAGGCAGCAAGCAGAGCTCCTCTTCTCATGGAGCAGCAAATAATTCAACACACAGCCATCGAAAACGGCAAAGATTCTCCGGATCAGGGGGTAATGAGGGAAATCGGGCAGAAGACAGAGAAGAGGATGATGATGAGGATGGCGACGGACGCAACACGAAGAATCCAGGGGATAACTCCGACATCGGCCCTTCCGCAACTCATCCTCGATTTGCGTGTCCCTTCCATAAACAAGATCCAATGAAATATCGCGTCCAGCACGATGCTGCTGACAACTCAAAGAAGCCCGATTATCGTACGTGCGCTGGGCCAGGATTTAGGAACATACAACGCCTTAAGTAAGTCAGTTAACTTGGAACATCAGAAACCACAACTAATGGGCCTTTCAAGGGAGCATCTCAAGAGGAAGCATTATCCTGTTCAGTGCGGGAGGTGCTTTCAAACGTTCCCAGGTCAAGATCGTGCCGCACTTCTCGTCGCACTTCAGCATCACAGTCGATACGATACTCAGTGCACCTTAAGAGATCCATCTCTAAAAGAAGGTATCAGCGATGACCAATGGGCCCTCCTTGACAAAAAGAAGAGTATCAAGAAGGATCAAGAATTCTCTAGCGTCGAGAAGTGGTATGAAATATGGGTGATCTTATTTCCAGAACTTTCCAAGCCTGAAACTCCTTGTGAGCAAACCGGGAACCCATTTTATTGACAGAGAGCTGACAAATATAGGGTACGCCAACGTTTCCAGCGAACCTGCGAGTCGATCTCTTTCCGAAGTAAGTCAGCGCTTCTGCGAAGTGTTCAAGTTTATGCTAGACCGCCAAGTGGCGATTGAAGACATACGTTTCGTCGAAGGCTCTAAGGAAGAGATGAAAGGTCGAGTCGAGGTCGTTGCGCAGCAGGCGTTCGAAATTACCACTGGTCTATATGAGCTTTCCTCAACGACGACTTCGAGTTCGGCAAGGAGCCGTGCATTACCTTCTTTGTTGGAAGGGTCCTATGAGAACATCTCCCTAGCCGCACCCAGGGCGAGTCTAGTAACATCATCAGCTTCGCATTCAACACCCACTCGGAGTCAAACTTATGCAACGAATGTTTCAAGCTCTCCAACAGCACCCTCTCTTATGGAGAATTCTGGAACAGGGCATTCTACTCATTCTGCGCCTGAGATGTTCGATTCATTCATCACCATGTCGCCAATGACTCAACAAGGCTCTAGTCCCAATTCCGGAAGAGCTGGAATTCCAATTGAGCACTCCGTCCACGGTAGTTACCCTCACCGACTGGTAGGCTACAACATGAACCATTTTGTTGCAAGCCCCTATGACGGCCACAATCTGGGCCCGGACAGCCACCCGTTGTTTGATTTCAATTATTACACCGCCCCCGAAAGTGCAAACCCCATTTCTAGTTTGAACAGAACCGACCTTGCTAGCCCTTCGGGAGGCGTCGAACCGACCCATACCTTCATCAATCCATCAGAAAGCAACTCGCACTCGGATCGCATGGGTCGTTGGAATCAATTCTCTTCTTCTCGCCAGGGCTATGATGGTAATCAGTAGTCAAAGCGAATCTGGAAGATGGAGGCGCTTTGGCATTCCGTCTTATTTGGCGTCCTTTAGCCTCGTGTTTTAAGTTCTTCTGCCTGCTCTGCCTGCTCTGTTTAGCCTACTTATTCTACCTATGCCTGCTCTATATATCCTATTCACCCTATCTGCTCTACTTGTCCTTACCCAATCTATCTACCCCGCCTATCCTGCTTACCTACCTATTATATCTATCTGGTCCATCCCTGTCTGCCCTGTCTGCCCTGTCTGCCCTGTCTGCCCTGTCCTGCCTGTCCTGCCTGTCTTGCCTGCCCTGCCTGCCCTGCCTGCCCTGCCTGCCCTGCCTGCCCTGCCTGCCCTGCCTGTCCTGCCTGTCCT
>Ga0335072_10004936_pt1 | contig 19701 bp, 16 predicted proteins | sample Lox_Sample_21_FD_206725 | JGI IMG/M metagenome (GOLD analysis project Ga0335072, IMG submission 206725) | Soil microbial communities from Loxahatchee National Wildlife Refuge, Florida, United States - Lox_Sample_2.1 | ecosystem: Environmental > Terrestrial > Soil > Wetlands | place: USA...
GGCCGATGAGGCGGCGGCGGCTGCGGCATCCATCGGTGATCCCGAGGCGAAGATCATCACTGATCTCACCCTGGCATGTTATGACTGCGCCGACGGGCACACCGGTCGCGCCCTGAGCCAGCTCGAGGAGCTTGCCGCGCAGGCTCGCAGCGGTGAGCTGACCGTAGCTCATCTGTTAGCCGCCAACTACTACGCGAACTTGCTGGCCGTGGTCGGCCGGTTGGACGACGCCGGGGCCCAGGTCGCCGACGGAACAGCGCGAGCCCGCCGGGAACGTAACCCGATGGCCGTGGACATCTGGGCGACCATCGACGCGATGCTGCATGTCGCCGCGGGCCGGTTGTCTGCTGCCCGCGCCGCGACCGAGTCCCTGCCGCCCCCAGAACCGACGGGTGCGACCGAGCTGGACATGGTGCGCACGGTGGTCCTCGCCGAGGTGGCAGTGCACACCGATGACCGAAACTTGTTGCAACAGACGGTCACTCACGCTCACAATGCCTATCCCACCGGCGCGGCAATGGTACGTCGAACCGCCGCGCACGTCCTGGCGCTGGCGGCCTGGCAGCGCGACGACGTCCACGATGCGATGCGCTGGCTGGGTGGCGAGATCACCCTGTTCGGACCACCACTCACACCGCAGGTCTTGGATCAGGTGATCCTGAGTGCCCGGGTGGCGTCGGCCGCCGGTGATGCCGGCTTGCGTGCGCGCGTCCTACAGGCCACCGAGGTGCTTGAGCGTGAGCAACCAACTTTCCCGCTGTTCACCGGGGTTGCCGGGTATGCGCGTGGGCTCCTCGAACGTGATGCCGCAGCGCTGGTGGCCGCCGCGTCGGTGCTGCAGCCGTTGGCGCGGCCGCTGCTTTACGCCGCCGCGGCCGAGGACGCCGGCGTCGAACTCGCCGACACCGACGGCACTGAGGAAGCGGTTGATCAGCTCAACGCCGCGTTCGACACCTACTTGCGCCATGAGGCGCTCGCGGATGCGCGCCGGGTGGGCCGTGAGTTACGTCGCTTGGGTGTGGAACGGCGCATCGCCGGCCATCCGCGGGCGAAAACGGGCTGGGACAGCCTCACCGACTCCGAGCTCAAAGTCGTCAACCTGATCGCGCAAGGAGCGACCAACCGCGACGTCGCCACCCAGCTGCACCTATCTCTGCACACGGTAAAGACCCACGTCCGCAACGCTTTCGCCAAGTTGGGCATCAATTCGCGCGCCCAATTGGCACCGCTCATGAGCGGCACTGATTGATCGACAGCAGATCTGACGGATGACGCGAGCGCACGCCTAGAATGACGTGCACTGCGGTGACGATCCAGCACACGGTAGGCGGGACACGCGGTGGGGTCTTCAACAGGCCTTTCTGACGTCGGCGGTCAGCGGCTCGTGACGCCGATTCGGGGACGGGCGGACGAGTTGAAGGTGATCGGCGCGCTGGTCGCCGCGGTGGCCAAGGGGCGCGGGGGTGTGCTGGTCATCGAGGGCCCGCCCGGCATCGGCAAGAGTCGGATGGTGACCGAGGCGTTGGGGCTGGCCGACAAGGGCGGGGTGCGCACCTTATTCGGGGAGGCATTCGAGTATCAGCAGACGCTGCCGTTCTTCTCGCTGTTCATGGCCACACTGCGCGCCGATCCTCCGATCGGAAACGCCGACGCGCTACGCCGCCTGCACACAGCTGTAATCAAGGCGGTAAGGCGAGCCCCGATGACAAACCACGGTGGTTGGTCATCGGGGCCGCGCCGATCGACGGCGCAGGGTAGGCTCTGTACGCCGAGATCGCATGCGCGCCCGAGGCTTTCACACCCTGGTTCAGGCCTGAATGGGAGCGTCTCTTGTGCGACATCCCTGGGTGCTGGACCGCCGCGCACGGGATAGGACGCGCAATCGCTCGCTCTGACATGGCTTTTCCCTGCCTCACGACAGAAGTCCCAGCGTTCCGTACCACAGCGACCCGGGTTGAGCCGGTCCGGGTACAAAGCCAGCATCCGGTAGTAAACCTGCTGGCAATTGTCGGTCGTTGGACGACGCGACGGCCCAGATCGCCGATGGCATAGGGTAAGCCGCCCAGGGAGGCAACGCGATGGCCCTCGCTATCTGGGCCGTCTTTAGTGCCCCGCTTAGCTCTACCCCGACCCGGCCCTAAACATCAGCCCTCGGGGCGATGTTTTTGCGCTGCCCCCACGACGACCGTACTAGTCGACAACTAATCACGTACTCACCCAAGCGACGAGCCACTCCGTGCCTGGTGAGCACACGACGAAGGAGCGAACAATGCTGAACGCAGCGTATGGCATGCTGGCGATGCTGCCGGTGGTGTTCTGGGTCGCCGGCTACGCGATGGTGTCACGATGAGCACGCCCTCGCACCGCACGTTCGCCGAATCAGCAAGCAGCATTATCGGTCCCGAGGTACAGGCACAGCATGCGACCGATGGCGAGCTGAGCGCACGGTTTCAATCTGACGTGATCCCGCTGCGTGAACCGCTCCACCGCCACGCAATGCGCATGACTCGCAATCACGCCGACGCCGAAGATCTTGTGCAGGACACCTTGGTGAAGGCCTATGCGTACTTGCAATCGTTCAAGCAAGGCACCAACTTTCGCAGTTGGTTGTTTCGGATCATGACGAACTCATACATCAACGGCTACCGCAAGAAGCAGCGGCAACCCGCGCACTATCCAAGCGGCCTGACTACCGATGCGCTGTTGGCCACTGCGGAGGAGACCAACTCGCCTCTTCGGCTAACCACCACACCAGACCATTGCGACACCACTCCATCGGCCATCACTACCCGCCAGCGCCCCGCAACCGCACCGGTAGGGGGGAGGGGGCTCCGCGCGAAAAAGCCGGAGCGAACACTCCCCACCAGGTGGGTATATCTCCCCCCGAGTGAAACTGGACATTTGACCCCTGCTGCGGTGAGCAGCCACAAGCGACTTTGGTGGGCGTGACGTGCGGCAATGGCGTCTTCCATTGGGCGTCGGTGGGATCGAGGAAACTGGACGCATGAAAGCTGTGGACCGCGAGCGCCGCGACGTCCAGGTGGTGCGCCTGTTCCTGGGCGGGGCCAGCTACCGAGCCATTGCCGGTGCCGTTGGGCTGCGGTCCCCGCAGAGTGTCGGCAACATCGTCGCGCGGGCAATGGTTGGTTCCTCCCAGCGGCGCGACCTGCTGACGAATCAGGCGTTCGCTATCTGGCAGGAGCGCACCGAGCGGCTGTTGTGCGCTCACTGGGGTTCCGCGTTGGAGGGCAATCACCGCTCAGCGGAGTTGTGCCGCAAGATACTTGCCCAGCACGTCCTGGTTTACGGTCTAGCGGAGCAGGTTTCGTTGACCGGCACGCCGACCGATGCGGTGGGGGTTGACCCTGAGCCAGACCTCGACGAGGAGGGCCTGGACGTGCTGGCACGTATGCGTGCCGACCGGGCCCGCGCTTACAACTGACCGTCGGATCCGCTGCTAATCGTCAGCCGAACGGCAATGGTGCCCCTTCAATTGTCGGAGAGCAGGATAGATCGTACGGACCAGCGTGGATCAGATTCCAGTGCTGCGCGAACCATATTTGTATGCTCTGCATCGGATTTCAGGATTGCTTGGGCAAGTGCGCGTCGTACTCGCACGTTCGGGTCTTTGCTGAGCTTCTCGCCTAGTTCAGCTGGCATGTCAGTCGACTCAGCCCAGGTGATAGCTGCGAGGCTCCGGGGTGCGTAGCCGAAGTGGACGAGGAGTGGCGCGATCTCGGCGAGTTCCGACCGTAGTACCTGCAAGGCTCTGGTCAGGTAGTACTCTTCGTTCTCTGCGACGACACCGAAAAGATTAAGTACGGCGTCGCGTACGGTCCGTTTGTCTTCTTCGGTACGTGCAAACACGGCCGCAAGGTATGCAGCGGCGTGCCGGCTGTCCAGGGTGCCGCTTCTCCGCATGAAGCTAAGTGGGTTACGCATCTCCGCGTGGAGAGCGTCCAGGTCAGATGTCGGATTCTCGGCGATAAATCTCAACGCGGCGGGAAAGAATTCCTCATAATGTGAGTCCTCCAGTTCATGCGAAAGATTAACTGCTGCAAGCAGATAGCTAGTGCGGTTGTCGGCACCCTCATACGGAGACTCCGCGTTAGTGAGAAGCATTCGGATGCACTCGGCACGGTCGGACGCGGGGCGTTCGCGCGCCAGTAGTGAGTCTGCGATCGCATTGGTGCCTATTCCGTAGCGCCCCCGCGTGTTGGACGTGGGTTGGCGCAGCCGTGTGGCGGCCGCCTCCGCGGCTTCAGGTGAAACATCACCTGGGTCAGCTTCCGCCATGAGTGCTGCTGCCTGAAGATGGCCGTCGCCCGCCATACGACGGAGTTGTGTGCCAATGGTGTCGAGATTGGCTATCAGCACATCGCCGGCGGATGAATCGAAGTGATATGGGGCCCTCTCGTACAGGCCGACAAGTTGAGCTAGCGCTTCGTCGCGAATATCAATGTGATGCCCAGCGATTCCCGTTGCTATGGCTATGTGGCTCTCGTCAGTTCGCCTGTGCGTGCCCGCGGGAATCGTGACCGAATCTTCCAGTAACCCGAGCACCGCTTGGGCGTCCGTTGACGACAGACGGTCTGCCAGCGCTGCAATTAGCCCGAAGGCGGATAGACGTAGACAGGGGCTAAGAAATGAAGAGTCGACTTGGGTGCCTGCCTCGACCCTCCGGATTGCGTCGAGCGCTGAGCCCACCACCGCATCTACTTGCTCGTCTGGGATAACGTCGGCTTGCGCTGCAGCGAAATCGAATGCAGTGGCTGCGACCCAGAACACCGGGCTTGCCATATAGCCGGACACATCGAAGAAACTGTCTCCCAGTGCTTCGGCGAGTGCACCCGCCGCTTCATAGCTTGCAGCCTGGATTAGCTGGTGCGCGGCCAATCGATGTTCACCGCTCGCGGCATACACGTCGCCGAGGAGCCGTCGCGCATCTCGTTCGTCGTTAAGTGAACCAGACCGGACAGCGTCGCATAAGTACCGCCGCAAATAGATCGCCGCGCGTCTGAGTTCGTCTTGTTGGAGCGCCGCCAGCGCCCCTTCTCGTGACCGCTTGGCTGAGGTTGTAATTCGCGGTTTCGAACCCAATTTAGACAATGAATGCGCGAGGGGATGCCACTTGTCTGGAGCGTAATGCTGGCGGGTCACTACGAATCGCTGGCTGTAAAGCCAGTCAGCCGCGTCCTCATGGTGGAGGCTAAGACACGCTTTTTCGATCGCTTCGCTCCATGCCGCTTCCGCATCAGCAAATACCCCTTGGGTCACCAGATATCGAGCGTGACGAGCAAGGACGAGGGCCGCCAGTTCCCTTGCGATGGTACCGGTTCGTGCACTGTGAAGCAGATCTGACCATGTCCCGGTGACATCCGCCACGGCGAGGCGGAGTCGGATGGATACTTCCTCCTCGGTTGACGCAATCTGGTTGGCTGCGTTGAGAATTAGATCCATCTTTTGTTCGATCCATGCTTGGTCGCCGTCAGTGAGAGCTCGCTCAGCACCGAACAGTGTCGTTCGTGAACGGTCTTCTGGTGATAAGTGCGGGAGGGCGTCGCTGGGAATGTCCAGCACGGTCGGGAATGGCTGAGTTAGATGAACGGCGACGAACTCGGCCGCCTTAAGCGACGCGGAGAGAGCTTCTGTTGGCTGCGAAGCGCTTTCCCCCTGGGGTACTTCTCGCGCTAGCGCGCGAAGGGCCTCGACTGCGCTTGTTGCCTCGATATAGTCGTCTGAACGCTCCGCTCCCCACAGACGATCCATTATTCGGCGAATCGCCTCATCGTGCTTACCGGTCCGCCAACGCAACGGTACTGCTTGCTGATCGAATTGTGCTGCATGTGCCGGGAATCCCGCTGCGTTCAAGGCGAGTTGGATCTCTTCGTAGAGAGCTAGCGCCTGTTCAGGGTCAGTTGTCACTAGCGCGTCGGCTTGTACGAGCTTCTCCTGTACCCCAGCGGCCGCAAGCGGTCCACGAAGTATGGCGTCAGCAGTCGCCACGGCGTTTGTATCTGCAACCTCGACGGATGAGAACGTGTGCGGAACGCAGAACCGGCTCGCTGTTGCCCCACCGAAGAACTCCATCACGATCTGTGGGTGTTCGCGAAGCATCGCCGAAATGGTGGTTTGGTCCCATATGTCGATTTCGAGTGGGCGAAGAGCGATGTTGAGTTCCATCAACCGCTCCGTCACTTTGCGCTCGTGTGCTTGGCTCGCGACCCCGATAGCCAGCTTGTTGATCGTGAACGGCAGTGAGGCGTCCGTGTACTTGCTGACTACTGCATCGAGGTCTGCCTCGGTGAAGGTTTGCCACTTCTTGGATTGGATGCCCTCGGCTTCGGCTCTGGCATTAACGCCGACGACATCGAGACCCTTTTGGGCCTGCCCTCGCGTTCCGAAGAACCGCAATGCCCGTAAGCCCTTAATATCGCACGCAATTCGAAGGAGGAGCCGCTCGAAGTCCTCCCATCGCAGCAGGTTCGTAGGTAATAGCTCAAGCTGAGGATCAACTAGGGGTTCAGTAAGTGTGTCCGGGGGAGCCAGCACTGGATCGCTTAGGGGGATCTGATGCAGGTCATCCTGATGTTCGGCCACCGAGTGAATTCCTTTCGTTGTACTGCGCGCGCGGAACCGTTTCCTTGCCGCTACTCGCGGCTGAGACGTGAAATTAAGCCGATAGCGGGCCGTTCTCCTTTCGGTTCTGAAGCGTCTCAGAGTTCAGCTTCTTGCACACCTCGTTGGCTAGTCGAGGTTCAGCCAGCAACTTCTCCGCTATCGCCTCGGCGATGGACCTATCGTCCGACCACCGCACCCGCCACACCTTCTCGTTGGGGCGGTCACGGTGCACCGGTTTTCCTTGCTCGGCTTTACGCCGGCGAGCAGTATCCCTGGCCAACATTCCGGTTCGCTCTGTCACGAACCAACTGCCAGCGTTGTCCTGCGCTGCCCGAATTCGCGCCGTCGCCCCCGATGGCTCGCCTGCCAACTCGTCGACCATCTGCTTCCACGTGCGCCGCGCATCTTGATCGGTCTTCCGGCCGCGGCCGGTGATATCGGCTAGGCGGAACTGCTTGGCCGCCAAGCCGTCCACATCCGTGGCATACAGGTACGCGTGCCGCACAAGGGTCGGGTCTACTTCCATTGTCAGCAGGAAGTAGTCGAACTCGCACTCCCGAAACCGGAAACGCGTCCCGGCCGGGGTGGTGAAGTTACGCCAATCACCCGAATCGATAAGCGTTTCTATGTAATTGACCATCTCGCCATAGCGGGCGTTACGGACCTTGCTGACGAGTTCGGCGATGTTGTCGTAGTGCGTCATTACCCAGACGCTCCTCTGAGCATTGCCATAAACACCATCGGTTCCTTCTTCATCTGCTGCTGCACCGCAGCCGCCACCTGCTCCAAATGCACCTCAGGAATACCCATCTGGTCAAGCGACCCCGTCAAGCGTGTGACGATATGCTGATTGATCTCGTTGCCGTCTACGGAGACGTGAGTAACCGCGCCCTCACCGACCACCTCAAGCACCAGTGGAAAGTTCTCGTTGCGCCAACACACGCACCCGCTGGAGCGCGTCAACCCGCACCGGCTGCACTCACAGACACATAACCGCCACGGTTGCCCACAACCCTGGCAGATCTTGTCCACCGGGTTCCATGGCCTGGGCGGCTTGTGCCGAGGAGCGCAGGTGCACAACAACTTCCCGCACCGCAAGCACGGCTCCGCAGGCGCATCCAGTACCCGCATAGCACCCACCAAAACGTCAGCGTACGCCGCCTTGATTGCCGCGTCGTTAGGCACCAACACGGTGGCGGGCAACAGCAATCCCAACTCTTTCTCGCGTTGCGTCACCCGCATCGCGCGTCCAACCATCTGATTGATGAACAACGGAGCCCGCCACGACCGCAGATAGGTCAGGACGCAGATGTCGGGTACATCAAAGCCCTCGGTGATTTTCTGTACTGCCACCATGATCGCTTGATCAGTCGACAGTCGGAACCGCTGAATCTCGGCTTCAGCTGTGGACATATCACCATGCGCGATGAACGCGTTGTGTGGGCCAACCTCGGCAGCCACCATGTTGTACACCTGCTCGGCGTGACTGATGCTGTCCGCGATCACTAGCCCTTTGACCGGTGCGCCCTCCAGCGCCACCGACGCATGTCCCAGCCGTTTCACCGTTTCACCGATAACGCCGTTCAGGTAGTTCTCGTCGCGAACCATCTTGCGAATCAACGGGCCACGCATCCTGCTGTCGGCATCGATATCCACAGCGCGGATAACGTCTTTATCCGCGAACTCGCTCAGATCGATTGCCTCCAAATGCATATCTGCGTCAAAACCCAATACCTTGATATGCCGCAACTGTTGCTCAGAGATCAGCGTGCCCGCCGAGACAACGTAGTCGGCCAGCGTATCGATGCGATCACCCACCGCCTTGTACTTGATGGTGGAGATCCGCTCCTTCATATTGGACCGGAACAACGTGCCCGACAGATTCAGCACGCGATGACGCGGGGCATCATAGCTCCCGACGATCCGGCCAATGTTCACCGCCCATGAACCCGCTTGGCCGGATTGATCTTTCGCCAGATGATGGACTTCATCCAGTACGAACAGCGTGGGTTCATCTTCGGCATCAGCCATGATCTGCTGTACCTGAACCGGATCTGACAGCGCGTGATAAGTCAACACAACACCGTCATAGCTGCGCTTCTCGGTGGCGCCTTTGGTGTGCAGAAACACGTTGAGCTGCTTAACATCATCAGCCCATTGGGTGCGCAGGTTCGCGTTCGGAACGAACACCACCACACGACCGACATCGCCGGCATCTGCCAGTTGCCGATACACCGCAGCGGAGAACAACGTCTTACCCGCACCCGGTGCGGCGCTTACAGTGGCGAACTCGCCGCCACGCAACTGCGGCAGCACAGCACCCATGGCCTCCTGCTGCCAGCGCCTCGGCTCGAACTTCTCCAATTGCCGAACCTTCGCAGTGAGGTGGCAGTCAACGCAGACGGCGACGCCGTTGTCGATATCGGTATGCCCACCTTCGCTCCAGGGAACGACGTGGTGGACGTGGAAGACCTCGGGGAGGTCGTTGCCGCACTCGGCGCATGCGTGGTGCTGGCGGCTGGCGATGTGAGTGCGCTGATTCACGCTGAAGAGGCGCCGGGGATCGCGGCGGGGCTCTTGTTCGCTGTTGATGCGCGGGTCTATTCTCATGTGGTTCCTGTAGTTGACGAGACGACGGGACAATTTGGCTGCCTCGCACCGCTGCAACGGTGCGGGGCAGCATCAATTTTTCGGCGGTCCCGCGACGCATCTGCCAGTTTTGGCAACGCTTAACCGTCTTCAGGCAACACTTATAACGTGACGAACATCACACTGGTTGGGGCATACTCCAATTACAGGCCCCCAATTCTTTGATGCACTGCAGGGACCGGAGTCGTGGAGCCCCCAACTGCGGGGGGATATCCGAGTATAAAAAGCCTGCTAGATCGGGCTACGCGCTGTCCTAAACGACGCGTCCGACACACCTGTGGTTTTGGCAACGCTTAACCGTCTCCAAACAACACTTATAATGTGATGGATGTCACGTGGTTTCGGCGCACTTCAGCTCAAGGTTCTAGATGCTCTGAAACGGCGAGGTCTGTCGGACAGGTACAACACCCACGAGATACGGGGACTGATACCGGACTGGGTGGGCTACGAGCCCCAATTGCGTTGGATCTGGGCGCGCTGGCGGTGGTACACGGTTGACCTCCTTGACCTCGTTGAGCCCGGTGCTCCAAGAAGTGAACGGGTCAGCTTGCACCGAGCCGTGCGTAGCTTGCACCAGGACTACCCACTAGACATCGCAGTACGGTGCCCCTACGGTCACCGGTTCGGCGCATACGAGAACGAGTACGGTGATTTCGTTGGCGGCTTTGACCTATCCGAGCTCAGCACCGTGGACCCGCGCTGGCCAAGCCGGCAGGGACGATCCCTATGGTTCCGCTTACCACCGCCGCTGGATCAGCATGTGCCTGTCGACGACCAGATGGCTGAACTTGAGTTCCTTGAGGAGGGAGGGCCCGAGGAATTTAGAGACTTTACGGAAGCACTGGACCGGCCTCAGGCATGGCAATCTTCAGTTGGTCGATACATAAGGTGGTTGTTCTGCGGCCCTCTGCCCCCGACACCAATTCCCAAGCACATGATCTTCCCGGTCAGCGGTTAGCCAACTCAGGCCAGCCGGGCGGCCGTACTCTCTCCGCCCGCGTTCGGTCTAGGGCGGGTCAACCCCGAATTCGTTGCTGCACACCAACTTCCGCAAAAGCACTACTGACCAGCGGAAACCCCTGCTGCAACGCGACTTCCGAAGTGAAAGAATCTTCGGTTTTCGTTCGGGGGGTACGTATACAGCTGGTGGGGAGTGTGCTTGGCTGTCCGCTTGGCGCGGACACCCCCACCGCCCGGGGTTCCACGAGAGACCGTGGCGCGGGCGACCGTGGCGCGGGCGACCCTGGTGATTAGGAAGTACTTCGCCGGTTCGCGGTCACCGGCGCCCACCGGGCAACTCCGCCGAGACCTGCTCGGCGAGGGCCTGACGTGCCGAACGCTCCTGCGGCCGAAGGTCTCTTTCAAGAGTGAGCCGGGCCTGAGTAGCTTCCCTGGGAAGCGATGCCATCATGTGCCCCACCCTGACAGTCGAGATCGCCTTTCTAACAATGGTTTCCCAGCTTTCCATTCGCTCTCGCAATTGGGGAGACCCGAATGCCCTGACGACCGCTTCGGTATGGGCCTGGACTCCCAGAGTCGGCAACGGAAGATCTGGCTGTGGTGGGTCGGTGTCCACCATCGGCATCACCAGTTGCACCCACTGCCAGCCGCCTCTGCCATCTCCAGGAGGTTCACGTAGGCCGTTTCGAGTCGCTGCTGGTCCCGTTCCTCGCTGGCCAGCAGTCGCTCGTGTGCCAACTGCTGACCTAGGACCGTCTCCGCGTGATCGCGGCCCTGCCTGGCGGTGAGCCAGGTAAAGAAGACACCGCCGGTCCCCCCGATCAAAAACCGAACAATCTTTTCGGCTGCAGCGGGGGTTCTCGCAGGTCACGAATTGCGCGGATGCTTAATAGCCGTTAAGGCGTTCGGTTTTCGCGGTGCTTGGGGAAAGCGGGGAATCGGAGCCGGAATTGGTGGCCGCCGCACGTTCCTCGTACGACCCCACCGTTCCGGCTACGGGGTGAGCTTGAACAAATTCGCCAAGTCGCCCCCGCTGGTGAGGATCTGGATTCGCTGGCGGTGCTCATCGCGGCGGCTTACCGCGTAGGCGTCAAGTTGCTGGCCGGTAACGATGGCCCAGATCGCGGTATTCAGTGCCTCCTGCGCAAGAGTCAGGGCACAGTCAGTGATGGTGCTACACGCCGCCTCCGACAACGTGCCGCCGTGGACAGCGGCGTTTCTGGATCGGGTAAGCCGCCTGACCCTTGCAGCGACGCGGTGCCGTTCAGTGTCGAAGGCGGCACTGAGTGCCGCGGGCGACGACAGGATGTCGTCACTCTCAGCGAGCCGGCGCGCCAACCAGTGATTGGCGTAAAGTCCTCTAAGCGTGGCGACATGAGCGATGGTTTTCGGGCTGTCGATGCGTGTGCCCCATCCGCCGTCGAGGATGATGTCCTGCTGTACGGCGTCGAGTTCCGGCGGAGGCGTTGCCCCCGGCGTGTGGTCGGGGTACTGCTGCGCCGCCTCAAAAACGTCGAGTACAACTCGCTTGGCGAAAGATCTGAGCGTGTACACATCGGTCAGATAGTGATCGATGAAGCGGTACCACTTGAGGCCCCCGGTGGGCGCCGTCCACGTGTTGCAGTGTTCGATGGCCCGAACCGCTGCCATCACAATCGCTTCTGGGTCAGCTCGCGAAGTGTCCTTCAGGGTCGACGAGAGGCGCAGCGCGGGCTGCAGCTGGTGGGCGGTTTCGGCGGTGATCAGGTGGCCGTCAGCGGTGAACCGGGCCAAATCAGTTGCGAAGTGGTCGTTTTGGTAATAGACGGGATCGGGCCGCGGCTCCTTCAATCCCCATCGGGCCCCGCGTGGGTTCCAGGATGAGCTGTTGAAGATCAGGTCGCCACCCAGGACCTTCCACATGCGCTCGGGAACACCGACCACCGCGAGCACCGAGTCCATGAGTATTTTGGCCGTTTCCACGGCCCGGTGGTGTTCGACATCGTGAGCGGCGACGCGGGCATACACGAGCCCCGGTTCGTATTGGAATCCGTTGTGGTCGTCGACTTTTCCTGATAGTTGCATTTCACGGATCTCATCAGTGAGCAGTTCTTCGGGCACGACATCGAGCACCTCACGCGCGGTGTCGTGGTGGGCCAGCAAGCTGGCGAGCGCCTGGGCTTCATAGAAGGTGACGTCGCCATGAGTCACGCAGGGATCGCTCCCGACGAAGTAGCCCTCGCTGAGACGAAACCAGATTACATAGTCGCCGGTCGGAGGCCGTTCCAGGATGCACCGTGCCGCAAGGCTTTCGAGTTCGTCGTCAGTCAGGTTTGCTTTGACCTGTGGGTTATAAGCCGCTGCGGCGTCGATGGGGTCGCCGACCATCGCCTGAGCCTGCCGCACGCTGCCTTGGTAGCCGATCAGGACCGAAACGGCAGTTGAGATGGGGCTGAAATAGCGGCGATCCTGCCTGCGGTACTCGCTGAGGCCGACCAGCGTGTCGCGCAGGAACGCGATCCGTTCGCTCGGGTAAAGGACATGGTTGATGTCGCGGCAGCCCGCAACCAAGTCCCGCCACGCCGCGACGAGCACGTCGTCTTGGTCGAGTACCGCTGCGAGTACGGCGGTCAGAGTGGCGACGTCGGAGCGCTTTAAGTCATCGATCAATGGCCGATTGTTAGGACGTGGCACCAACACGCCGTTGGTGATCGCTTGGTGGACCGCCCGCGCCGGAACGTCGACCAGCGCCAGGAGTTCCGGTCCGATCCAGTCCAGACTGTCGGAGAGGTCGGCGGCCATCGACTCCCAGTCGTGGATCTGCATACGGTCATGCACCCGAGCGTCCGCACTCGCGGTCGCGATCTCCTGCGTAATCGCGGTCAGCGGCATGTAGCCCGCGCGGCAGGTGACTGCTTCCCCCCGCTGGGTGTACGCCTGTAGCTCCTCAAGCCAGCGCGCGTGCTGCTCGAACATCAAGTCCTGCCCTTCAGAATCAGATACGGCGGCGCATTCGAGCATGGCCTGCTGGCGTGGGCTCTCGGACTTATGCCGCTGCCGGCACTTCGACAACCACGCGCGAATCATGGGATCACAAGCAGAGATCGTCGCCGATCTCGCACCAGGACGGGAGATAAGCGGTAGGTGCCGGTGTGGCCCTCAGCGGATTGCTGAGGGCCACACCGGTTTTCATTGATCACGCAGCGGATACCTTCTTAGGCCGGCCGCGACCGGCAGAGGGAGCCAGACCGATGGCCTGGTACGTGGGCAGCCCGATGATCGGCTTCAGCGAGGGATCCTTGGCGGCGACCTGCTTCAGCACTTTCTCGGCGGCCAGCTGGTAGAGATCACGCCGCGCACCCGCGGTCACGGCCTTCCACTTTTGGGTCCTCTCGTCAAAGGTGGTCTTCACCAGCGTGCCCTGGAAGAACTCGTGGACCTCGGCGAAGTTGCCTTCTTCGTCCTCACCATCCCGCAGGGCATCGCGGCGCCAAGGGACCTCCTTCGCCATGACGTCGATCACCCGCTGGGGCGACACACCGGCGGCCTTCGCCGCAGCCAGCACGATCGAGATGACCTTGAGGCCGGCGGCCGTGCTGTGGACGTAGGTGTCCTTGAAGTTCTCGACGGTGAGCTTGCCGTCCTTGATCTCCTCCCACCCCGGGAGATTTGCGTAGGCGTAGTCGAACAGGGCGGCGACCTCGGTGCCTACGGCATCGATCGCATCGGTCTTGGTCAAACCGCGCGCATTCCGCTTATCCTGCACAATCTTCTCAAGCAGGTCCTCGCGCTGCTTCGGCGAGCGATCCCTCACCCCAACACCGGCGACGATCGCGGCGGCGTCCACCACGTTGCCCGCCGAGTAGAGGTTCTCGTAATCGCGCCCGTGCTTTTCCGCGAGCTCGCGGCCTGCCTTGGCTCCCAAGTAGGTGATCCGGTGCCGAAAGAGGCGCGACTTCTCGGCAACGTCGGCGCCGAGACGGTTCTGGATCTGGCTGCGGTCCATCACCGCGATCAGGTCCTTGCTGATCGGCTTGGACCGACCCAGGTTGACGAAGAGAGTCGACAAGACGTTCTTGTCGTCCTCGAATAGCATTTCGACGGCGATACTGGACTTCAGCAGCTTGTTGTACAACTCCACCTGCTCTTCCGACGCGGTGTCCAAATCGATGCTCCGGACCGCCTGCCAGGCGGCGCAAGCAGCCTTGTTCCGGTGCTGCCAATCCAGGATCGTCGGCCGGGAGGCGCCGGAACGGATCCGGACCGTAGCGAGGTCGGCGAACTCGTCGAGTTCCATGTGGACCTCGAGTTCCTTCTCGTCGGGAGGCATCGCCACGACCGCCATCCCAAGATAAGGGCGGTCATCGGTCTCGATGAATTCCTGGATGGCCCGCCAGTGCTTCTCGTCAATGTCCCGGTTCCCGGTCTGGCTGGAGTCGGTGTCGTAGTCGGTGCGCTTCAACAACTTCTGCCAGTTGAACTTTTCGCCGACCTCCTTGAAAGTCGAAGTGAAGACCAACTTCTCCATCTTCCCGGCCCAGGTGCGGATGCCGGTCTTCTCGATTTCGACCTTCCGCGTCGGAACCTCGCTCTTAAGCTTGGCGAAATCGATCGGAGGCCGCTGGGCATCTTCGAAGGACTCGATGTTGTCGGACGTATCATCCATAGTTGTTGAACCTTTCCTGGGTTCGATAGGTGAGGCCGGTCTTCGTTCGCAGCGGGGCCGGTCTCATTTTTTGGGGCACGCCCGAGATTACACTCGCGCGGCGATTTATTCGAGCCGCGCCGGCGATTTTTTTAACTGCCGGCGAATTTTCTTACCTCAGCCGGCGCGGTCCTACGGTCTCACGCGACGGCCGACGCTCTGCCGTGTGGCAGTCAGCAACATTTTGGAGTGTATTTCAGCGGTTCGCGGCCAGCCGCGTATCAATACGTTCCACCACCCGGAAAAGCTGCTTCGCGACGGTGAGGACGATGACGACGACGGGGAGCAATAATCGCTATGTCGACAACGTCGCCCGCACGCAGACCGTGACGTACGGCAGCGCGAGGCCTCCGGCGTTCGCCAAGGCCGGATGGGTTGCCAGCAACTCGCGTACCCGGTCCAGTGTCTTGGTCCGCACTTCGGTCGGTGAGGTGATGCAGTAGCTGCGAGAAGCGACTAAGTCGATCAACGCTTGTGGCGTAAGGTAATTCGTCCACTCGACCTGATGGCGCTCGACTGCGGTGAACGGGTCCGGCAGTGTCACCCTGTTCCGCACCGGATCCCCGTCGCGGCCGATGATATTACTCAGTTCGCGTACCCAGCCAAGCCGCTCGTCGCGGGTGTTCCACACCAAACCCAGTCGTCCGCCCGGCCGCAGCACCCGGGCCACTTCCGGGATCGCTCGCTGCGGGTTGAACCAGTGCCACGCCTGCGCGACGAGCACCGCATCAACGCTGTTGTCCGCCAACGGAATTTCTTCCGCCGTACCTAGCAGCGCCGGTGTGTCGGGCAGCGACGTGCGCAGCATCTCCAGCATCTCGGCGATCGGATCGACGGCGATGACATCCAGCCCGCGTTCCACCAGCCGGGTGGTCAGCTTCCCGGTTCCCGCGCCGAGGTCCAGCACGTCTCGCGCCCCGGCCGGCAACAGCCAGTCGATCGCGTCCGGCGGATAGGACGGGCGGCCGCGCTCGTATGCGGCCGCTTCAGAGCCAAAGGACAACGAGCGGGCCTGTGAGGACTGGGTCACCGTGAACACGCGCCTTCACCCGAGGCCAAGTCGAGGGTCTGCCGCACCAGTTCACCGACGGCTTCGGATTCCACCAGAAAGCCGTCGTGGCCGAAGATCGAGTCGACCACCTGCAACTCGCGACACCCGGGCAACAGTTTGGCGAGTTCCTCCTGCAACCGCAGCGGGTAAAGCCGGTCGGAGGTGATTCCGCCGACCACCACCGGCACCGGGCAGCCGCGCAGCGCCGCGGCGACACCGCCGCGCCCCCGGCCGACGTCGTGACGGGACAGTGCCTCGGTGAGCACTACGTAACTGCCTGCGTCGAAGCGGGAAACCAGCTTGCTGCCCTGATGTTCCAGATAGCTCTGTACCGCGTAACGACCGCCGGCCACCGGATTCTCTGTGGCCTGAGCGTCGTTGGCGAAGCGGCTGTCCAGCTCGACCTCGCCGCGGTAGGTCAGATGCGCGAAGCGGCGGGCGATGTGCAGGCCGGCATCGGGGGTTCGGCCGGAGCGGTAATAGTCACCGCCCTGCCAGTCGGGGTCGGCTTTGATGGCCGCGATCTGGGTGCACTGGGTGCCGATCTGGTCGGCCGTCGCGCGTGCGCCCACCGCCAGCAGCAGACCCGCGCCGACCCGGTCGGGATGGCTGACGATCCATTCCAGCGCCCGGGCTCCTCCCATCGAACCGCCGACCACGGCGGCGACCTCGGTGATGCCCAGCGCCGCCAGTGCGGCGACGTCGGCCTCGACCTGGTCCCGTACCGATATCAGCGGAAATCTTGAACCCCAAGGCTTTCCATCGGGCCCAGGCGAGCTCGGCCCGGTCGATCCGCGGCAGCCGCCCAGCACGTTGGTGGCCACCGCGCACCAGCGGTCGGTGTCGATCGGCGCGCCGGGGCCCGCGATGCCGTCCCACCAGCCCGGCGTCGGATGTCCGGGCCCGGCGGGTCCGGTGATGTGCGAATCCCCGGTCAGCGCGTGCAGTACCACGACGACGTTGTCGCGGGTTGGCGACAGTTCGCCCCACCGCTGCACGGCGATGTCGACGTCGTCGATGACCGCACCGCTTTCCAGCGTGAGCGAACCGATGTGGACTACGCCGACCTCGCCTTCGACGGGGAGCGTCTGGGTCGGCATGTCAGAGATCGTCATCTCGGCCTCCTCAGAACGCCGCCACGGAGTGCGGGTCGTCGCTGCCGGTGTATTTCCGGGCGGCGGCGAAGCCCAGCTCGAGGTCGGCCAGGATGTCGTCGATGCCTTCGATGCCCACGGCCAGCCGCACCAACCCGGGGCTCACCCCGGTGGACAGTTGCTCGGCGGGGCTGAGCTGGGAATGCGTTGTCGACGCCGGGTGAATCACCAGCGATCGCACATCACCGATATTGGCAACATGGCTGTGCAGCTTCAGCGCGTTGACGAACGCTTTGCCCGCGTCGACACCGCCGGCCAACTCGAAGGACAACACGGCGCCGGTGCCCTTGGGCGCCAACTTCTTTGCCCGCTCATACCACGGCGAGCAGGGCAGCCCGGCGTAGTTCACGGACACTACGTCTTGGTTTTCATCTCGGCGGCCGTTCAGGAATTCGGCGACGCGCTGGGCGTTGGCGACATGGCGCTCGACACGCAGGCTCAGGGTTTCCAGCCCCTGCGCCACCAAAAACGCGTTGAACGGCGACGCCGCCGACCCGTAGTCGCGCAGCAACTGCACCCGCGCTTTGAGCGCGAACGCGGGCGGCCCCAACTCCGCGTACACCACTCCGTGGTAGCTGGGGTCGGGTGTGGTGAAGCCGGGAAAGCGGTCCTGTGTCCAGTCGAAGGTGCCGCCGTCGACGATCACACCGGCGATCGCGGCGCCGTGCCCGCCCAGGTACTTCGTGGCCGAGTGCACCACGATGTCGGCGCCCTGGCTGACCGGCTGAATCAGATAGGGGGTGGCGACGGTGTTGTCGACGATCAGCGGCACGCCATGCTCGTGTGCCACCGCGGAGACGCCGGGGGTGTCCAGCACGTCGATCTGCGGGTTGGAGATGGTCTCGGCGAAGAACGCCTTGGTGTTCGGCCGCACGGCGGACCGCCACGAGTCCAGGTCGTCGGGGTCGTCGACGAAGCTGACCTCGACGCCCAGCTTCGGCAACGAGTAGTGAAACAGGTTGTAGGTGCCGCCGTAGAGCCGCGGGCTGGAGACGATGTGATCGCCGGTGGCGGCCAGGTTCAGAATCGCGAACGTCTCGGCGGCTTGCCCGGACGAGAGGAACAGTGCCGCCACGCCGCCTTCCAGCGCGGCGATGCGCTGTTCGACGACGTCGGTCGTCGGGTTGCCGATGCGGGTATAGATGTTGCCCGGCACTTCCAGCCCGAACAGCGCCGCGGCGTGTGAGGTGTCGTCGAACACGTAGGAGGTGGTCTGGTAGATCGGCAGCGCGCGGGCGTTGGTGGTCGGATCCGGCTGCTGGCCGGCGTGGACCTGCTTGGTCTCGAACGACCAGTGCGCGGTTGGATCGGTGTCGCTCTCAGTATTGGTTTCGGAAGTCACGGTGGTTGCCTTCTGGAAAAGTCGGGTAGGTCGAGTGCTCGCTCAGGTGCGGGACGCCCTCGTTAGGCCTAGAGGTCGACCGGCACCGAAGCGTTCAGCAACTGCGACGCACGATGGGCCAGCCCAAATGAGTGCGCATCAGGTTTCCCTGTCTACTCGGGGGGCCCGTAACGGCGGACCCGCGCTTGCCGCGTAGCCGGTGTGGCCACGAAACCTGGTCATCACCCGGGGCACCCCACCGCGGTTGGAGGGTTGCCGGCCAGCAAGCCGGGGCTTGACGCTGGCGCTCATGACCTGCCGGAAGCCTATCGCATGTTGGTTACTTCGTGCCACTAGGTAGTTTGGTGGCGATCCGCTGCGAGCCGCTGCGCCCAGCTGAGCTGGGATTTGCCGGCGCACCCCTTGATGGCCGCCGAGTCGTTCGTACGGGATACTGGCGGTTACTACGAGACCACGAAGACACCACGAAGACACCACGAAGCACCCGAAGAAATCCGACCGATAATGACGCCGGGAGAGAGCCTGTGTGCGCCGAACAGCCGACCATCATCTACACGCTGACCGACGAGGCGCCGCTGCTGGCGACCTACTCCTTTCTGCCGATCGTGCGTGCCTTCGCCGAGCCGGCGGGCATCGAGATCCAGACCAGTGACATCTCGGTGGCCGCGCGGATCCTGGCCGAGTTCTCCGACTATCTGAGCGACGATCAGAAGGTGCCGGACAACCTTGGCGAGCTGGGCCGGCTGACGAACCTGGCCGACACCAACATCATCAAGCTGCCGAACATCAGTGCCTCAGTACCGCAACTGGTCGCCGCGGTCAAGGAACTGCAAGGCAAGGGGTTCAAGATTCCGGACTTTCCGCAAAGTCCGAAAACCGACGAGGATAAGGAAATCCGCGACCGGTATGCCAGATGCCTTGGCAGCGCCGTGAATCCTGTCCTGCGGCAGGGTAATTCGGACCGCCGCGCGCCGCACGCCGTCAAAGAGTACGCGCGCAAGCACCCGCACAGCATGGGCGCGTGGTCGCAGGCGTCGCGCACGCACGTCGCGACCATGAAGCATGGCGACTTCTACCACGGTGAGAAGTCGATGACGCTGGATCGTGCGCGCGACGTGAAGATGGAGTTGGAGACCAAGAGCGGCAAGACAATAGTGCTCAAGCCGAAGGTTTCGTTGCAAGACGGCGACGTGATCGACAGCATGTTCATGAGCAAAAAGGCGCTCTGCGAGTTTTACGA
>Ga0335072_10004937_pt1 | contig 19699 bp, 12 predicted proteins | sample Lox_Sample_21_FD_206725 | JGI IMG/M metagenome (GOLD analysis project Ga0335072, IMG submission 206725) | Soil microbial communities from Loxahatchee National Wildlife Refuge, Florida, United States - Lox_Sample_2.1 | ecosystem: Environmental > Terrestrial > Soil > Wetlands | place: USA...
GCAACGCCGCCGGCGCCAGGAACAGCGTCCACGGATCAAAGGCCGACACTCCCCAGAGCTGCGATTGCACGAAGCGCACCGAAAAGAAAGAAACCACCAGCCCAATCACTATGCCCGCGCCTACCAGTCCCAACCCCCGCCGCAGCACCAACTGCAGAATGTTCCCCGGCTCCGCACCCAATGCCATGCGCACTCCCAGCTCGTGCGTCTGCAGCGTCACCGAATAAGACATCAGCCCAAACAAACCGATCAGCGCCAGCGTTAATCCAATCGCCGCGCACGTGCCGAACGAAATCAGCCGGAATTTCGGTTTTTGGAAAATGAAATATTCCAGTTGCGATTGCAGCGTATCCGCCTGCCGCACAACCACGCTGGAATCCACATCCGCCGTCATCTGCCGAATCGGATTCGCCAGCCGCATCGGATTGCTGATGGCCCGCACCAGAATCGTGCGATCGTCAATCCCCGTAAAGGTATAGGGGATGTAAGCCATTGGCTCCACTTTGTGCTCAGAATTGAAGCCCTTTAGGTCCGCGACTACCCCCACGATCTCGTAGTACGCGTCGTGCGGAAACTCGGGAATCTGGTCAAACACGTTGAATTTGATTTGCCGCCCCAGCGGGTTCTCTCCTCCAAAATACGTCCTGGCCAGCATGCTGTTCACCACCGCCACGCGACGCGCTCCCGCAACGTCGTTCGCAGACAGCAGCCGCCCACGCAGCAACGCGATACCCACAGTCGAGAAGTAACTCTCATTGACGGCATCGAGCGCGGTCCGCCATGGCTTCTCGTGCGGCTTGCCGGGAATGGTCACGTCCTCCGTGCCCCCCTCGCTCATAAAGGGCAGGCCAAAGGACACCGCGGCGCCGGTTACCCCGGGCAGAGAGTCGATTCGCGGCAGCAACTGGTCGAAGAACTCTCGCTTGCTTTCGGCGGCTTCGTAACTGTGCGCCGGAAAATGCATGCGCGCGAACAAAAGGCCCGACGTGCTGATCCCCGTGTTGTGGTTGTAGATCGCCAGGAAACTCCGCACCATCAAGCCCGCAAAAATCAGCAGCACCATCGACAGCGCCACCTGCGCAATCACCAATCCCCCGCGAATGCGCACTCCTCTCTGCGAAACGACACCCGCATTCACTCCGGACGTCTGCAGGTTCGACCGCAGATCCTTTCTCACCGCCAGGAGCGCCGGCGACAACCCAAACAACAGCGTGGTGATCAGCGACAACAGCACCGCAAACAGCAGCACCGGCAGGTTCAAGCTCATGTCCGCTTCCCCGGGTACGCTGACCCCCGGCACTAGATGAATCACCTCCAACCCCAGGTACGCCAGAACGCATCCCAGCACGCACCCCGCTGTCCCTAGCACCAGGCTTTCCGCCAGCAATTGCCGCACCAACCGCCCCCGGCTGGCTCCCAGCGCCGTCCGCAACGCGAGTTCCCGGGCGCGGGCGCTGTGATGGGTCAAAAGCAAGCTCGCCACATTACTCGACGAAATCAGCAGCAAGAGTAGAACGGCGCCCACCAGCAGCAGCACCGTCTGCTTGAAATCGTCGACAATCACTTCGTTCATCGGCCGCGCCGTCATCTGAAAATGCTCGGGGTAGTCCTTCGGATAGATCGTCGCCAGTTGTTTCGCGATCACTTGCAGGTCCGCTCCCGCCGTTTGCCGCGAAACCTTCGGTTTGATCCGGCCGGTCGCGAAAAAGTAGTACGGATCGTTATTGTCGTTGGCTTCCTGGAAGTTAGCCGGTTCCGCACGATCCCACCGAATCGGCATGTAAAAGTCGGCCCCGTACAGACCGAAGCGGTACGGCATCACCCCAATGATCGTGCGCCGCTGCTTATTCACCGTGATCGTCGATCCGACCACGCCCGTGTCGCCTCCGAACATTTTCTTCCAGAAGCTGTAGCCCAAAAGTGCGACTGGCGCCGCTCCTGCCTGCGCGTCCTGCTCGCTGATCCCCCGCCCAAGTAGCGGCGCCACGCCCCAAAATTGCATCAGATTCGGCGTGCTCACGCACACGTGCACCGGTTCCGGCACATTGCCGTGCATAAACACTGTGTCCCATCCCGAATACGCCACCACATCTTCGAACGTCTGCGCTTGCTTGCGGAACGCTGCCACTTCGTTGAGGTGATACATCTCCCGGAATCGTTCGGAGTTGTGCGCGGTATCGACGATCCCGATCACCGTCAGCCGCTCGGCGTCACGATAAGGAAAGGGGTGCAGCACGCCGTTATAAAAAATACTGAAGACCGTCGACGAAAACCCGATTCCCAGCGCCATGGCCACCACGGCAATCGCCGCGAACGCTGGCGCTTTCCGAAAAATCCGCAGTCCAAAAATCGCATCGCGCAAAAACGGCTCGACAATCGGGATCTCGTGCACGTCGCGAAGCGATTCCTTCGTTTGCTGGATCCCCCCAAGCTTGATCACCGCTTGCCGCCGCGCTTCCTTCGGGCTCTCTCCCTGCTCCACCAGTTTTGCCGTGGATTCCTGAAGGTGGAACTGCAACTCTTTTTCCAGCTCTTTGTCGAGTTGCTTCCGCCGAAACAGGCGTTGCCACCATGTCATGACGCGCCCTCATCGGCGATGCCCAGGATCAAACCAATCGCGTCCGTGAGCCTCTGCCAACTGGCCGCCTGCGCTTCCAGGTGCTTTTGTCCCTTGCGCGTCAACGAATAAAACTTTGCTTCCCGTCCGGTTTCCGTCTGCTTCCAGTCCGCCGACAGCAACTTCCGATTCTCCAGCCGGTGCAGCGCAGGATACAGCGACCCCTCCGGCACTTGCACGACACCGCGCGAAACCTGCTCCAGGCGTTGCGCAATCGCGTAGCCATGAATTGGCCCCATCGCGACAACCTTCAAGATCAGCAGGTCCAACGTACCCTGCGGCAAATCCGATTTCGGCGTAGTCATCACCTTATCCCTATCGCTTCTATACATGCCACTCTAAACCACCACACCTAGAAGCACAAGGTATGTTTCACACCCTCTTTTGTAGCACAGGCTTTAAGCCTGTGGCCTTTGGAGTGCGGTAATAGCTGCCTTCACCATGCAGCTCACCACAAGCCGCAATAGAACCACCTACCTACGAATCTGTCTTTAGTCTCCACAATTTCAAAATGTGGAAATTTTTCACTCCCCACTCCTCTGTTCTCCCTTCCTTAGCTTGTGAACATCATGTCGAAATCGCGTGAGAATTATGCGGATGCTTTGTTTAAAAATTTCTAGCTGCACCCAACGCCACTCGCCGCGCGCCAGTTTTTCCGCAACGTTCTAGAAAAATCCACGGCACACAACCCGCCGGAAATGCGGCCCGGCCTTCTTGCCTCCCACTTTTCCACCAATCCACAGCGCTCATCACAACAACAAGGTTCTCTTTTTCTATTTTTAGAAACAATTCCTGTGAAGCTTGTTGTGGTTGTGTAAATTTCCCAAATTGAAATCGCTTACGATCGGCTTCCGTGCCCTTCGCGAATTCCTCAATACTCACCGCATTTCCACAGCTAGTGACGGCCTCCTGCCCTTTATACTTGGCTAAAAAACGAGTACAGTACGCTAGCGGCACTTCTAACCCGGAGAACTCATGACCGCAACTGGTACCGTTCGCGAGGAAACCCATTCCATGGAATTCAGCGTAAACAAGTCAGCGCTGCTCAATGAACTCACTACCACGCAGGGTGTGGTGGAACGCAAAACCACTATTCCCATTCTTTCTAATCTGCTGGTCGAGGCCAAGGGCAGCCGCCTGGCCATCACCGCTACTGACTTGGAACTGAGCGTTCGTACGTCCTGCGAAGCCAAGATCAAGAAAGAAGGCGCCGGCACCATTCCTGCCAAGAAGCTGCTCGAACTGGTTCGCCTGCTCCCCGAAGGCGAGATCAAGTTCAAATTGCTCGATAATCACTGGATCGAAATCATTAGCGACAAGAAAAAATACAAGATGGTCGGCATGGCCAAGGAGAATTTTCCCGCGCTTCCCGCTATGCCTCACACCCTCGTTAAGATCCCCGCAGCTGTGCTGGAGAGCCTGATCGCCAAAACAAAATTCGCCATCTCCATGGAAGAATCCCGCTACACCCTCAATGGGGGTCTGCTGATCATCAAGCCAGATACCTTGGCCATGGTAGCGACCGATGGCCACCGCCTGGCCCTCGCCGAGACCGATCAAAAACTCGCCGGCCTCAACGGGGAAGTGCGTGTTCTGATTCCCAAGAAGGCCATGGACGAAGTCGAAAAACTCTCCGCCTCCGCTGGCTCGGATGCGCAAATGGAATTCGCCAAAGACGAAAGCCATCTCTTTTTCCAGGTGGACCATCGCTTGCTCATTTCCCGCATTCTTACCGGCCAATTCCCCAACTACGAAGCGGTACTCCCGCGTGAAAACAACAAGACCGTCGTCCTGGAACGTACCGAACTCACCGATGCGGTGCGCCGTGTCTCGCAACTCGCGGATCAGCGCTCCCACGCCGTAAAACTTTCCGTCTCGCCGGAAGGCGTGGAAATTTCCGCCTCCAGCCCGGAGTACGGTGAAGCCAAGGAGTCCATCGACAAGGAATACAAGGGCGATCCCATCGCCATCGGTTTCAATTCCAGCTACGTCCTGGATTTTCTCAGTGCCGCGGCCGAGGGCCCCATCAGCATCGAGTTGAAGGACGAACAATCCGCCGGCCAGATGCGCCCGCTCGCCGACGAAAGCTACCGCTATCGCTACGTAATCATGCCCATGCGCATCTGATCCGCAGCTCGTTTATTTCGAAAATAGTCATCGCCTGGCATATCTTAGGTCATTCGTTTCTGCTTCCTTCCCCGATTCCTAGCAGCGAGCTTAAAGTCAGAATTTGTGACTTCAGACTATTAATAGTAATATAACTATGTGAATAACAAAGGTAGGCGCGCACTGCTGGCCCCTAGTCGGATTGAAAACAAGATATTCATTATTCGTCGGCAAAAAGTAATGATTAGCTCTGACCTCGCCATGCTCTATCAGGTGCGGCCCAAGGCCTTGATACAGGCGGTCAAACGCAACGCCTCGAGATTTCCCGACGATTTCATGTTCCAGCTTACGCAGAACGAGGCACGCAACTTGAAGTCACAAACTGTGACTTCAAGTTGGGGAGGGGCTCGCCGTGCCCTCCCGTATGCTTTCACCGAGCAGGGCGTCGCGATGTTGTCGAGCGTGCTGCACAGTGAACGCGCAGTGCAGGTCAACATTGCAATTATGCGGGCATTTCTGCAATTGCGCTCGCTATTGGCCACGCACGAGGATTTGCGTCGAAAAATCGACGAACTCGAAAAGCGGTACGACTCGCAATTCCAAGCGGTCTTTGCGACACTGCGCCAGATGCTGGAAACACCCTTGCCGCAGAGGCGAGAGATCGGTTTTCATGCCCATTTGAAGCCCGTACGCCGTCGTCCGGCCTGACACAAATGACACGTCTGCAAGCCATTTTTTTCACGAACCGAACGGAGCATGAACGCAGTTCTCTCCACTGGCCATCCATTCCCTAATCACAATAAAATAAACAACTTAGTTATCCACAGTGCTCATTCTGAAACTTGAGAAAATACCCTGTTTCCGGTAAAATTTATCTGTTGTCGATTCGTGGTTCTTCCTCCAAATCGACACGTCCGCCAGCACTGCTTGACCCGCTTACGCCCTGCGCCAGGGGTGGGGTCGGCGGCCTGGAGAACATAAGTCTTCGCCACGTCCCGGAGCGCGGGACGGGATGAAGCAGGAACCCTACGAGCTTCGGTCGTGCCCAGCGCGATCGCGGTCAAAGGGTGAGGCGACGCATGGGGATGCCAACATCACGCCTTTCCTGGCTTCAGAAAAATTGGGTTTCACCATCGCCTTAGAGCGCTGGGCTGTTCGACGACTGTTTCAACGCGGTGGGATGGCCGTAGGCACGTTCACCTTAACCGGGTGCTTCGTGCAAGGGAGATGACATGGGCGACAAAGAGACTGTGACCGGCAAGGGCGGTCATCAATACGACGCGAAATCCATCAAGGTTCTCGGCGGCCTGGAAGCCGTGCGTCTGCGTCCTGCCATGTACATCGGCTCAACTGGCGAAATGGGCCTGCACCACCTCGTCTGGGAAGTCGTGGACAACTCCGTCGATGAAGCTATGGCCGGCTTCGCCGATGAAATCAACGTCACCGTGCACGCGGATGACTCCGTCACCGTGGTGGATAACGGCCGCGGCATTCCGGTCGACATGCACGCCACCGAAAAGCGTCCCGCAGCCGAAGTGGTCCTCACCGTTCTTCACGCCGGCGGCAAATTTGATAGCGACACCTACAAAGTTTCCGGCGGTCTCCACGGTGTCGGCGTTTCCGTGGTCAACGCCCTCTCCGACTGGCTCGAACTGGAAATCCAGCGCGATGGCGCGGTCTGGGAGCAGACCTATGAAAAAGGCAAGCCCACCAACAAGCTCAAGCAAACTGGCAAAACCCGCAAGACCGGCACCAAAGTCACCTTCCATCCCGATGCCACTATCTTCGAAAAGACCGTCTTCAGCTACGACACCCTGGCCACCCGCCTGCGCGAATACGCCTTCCTCAACAAGGGCCTGAAAATCACTCTCACCGACGAGCGCAGCGAAAAATCCGCCGAATTCCGTTTTACGGGCGGCATCGCGGAGTTCGTGAAGCATCTCAATCGCGGCAAAACCACACTTCACGATTCTCCTATCTACATGGAAGGCAAAAAAGGCAACGTCGAAATCGAAATTGCCTTGCAGTACAACGATACCTACGGCGAAAACGTCTTCGCCTTTGCCAACACCATCAATACCGTCGATGGCGGCACGCACCTCTCCGGCTTCCGTTCCGCCTTGACTCGCTCGATCAATAATTTCGCTTCCAGCGCCGGCATGCTCAAAGAGCAGAAGGACGAAGTGAGCATTTCCGGGGATGACGTTCGCGAAGGCCTCGTCGCCGTTGTCAGCGTGCGCTTGCCCCAGCCGCAATTCGAAGGACAGACCAAGGGCAAACTAAACAGCGATATCAAGGGCGATGTCGAGCAACTCGTGAACGAAAAGCTCGGCGAGTGGTTCGACAAGCACTCCACCGTGGCCCGCCGCATCATCGGCAAGTGCATCGACGCGGCACGCGCCCGCGAAGCCGCCCGCAAGGCTCGCGAACTCACTCGCCGCAAGTCCGCCATGGATACCAGCGGACTCCCCGGCAAGCTGGCCGACTGCCAGGAGCGCGACCCTTCCCGCTGTGAACTCTTCGTCGTCGAGGGTGAATCCGCCGGTGGCTCTGCAAAAATGGGCCGCGACCGCAAATACCAGGCCATTCTTCCCCTCAAGGGCAAGATCCTCAACGTCGAAAAAGCGCGGTACGACAAAATGCTCGGCCACGAAGAAATTCGCGCCATCATCACCGCGCTCGGTACCGGCATCGGCAAGGACGACTTTGACGCCGGGAAACTCCGTTATCACAAAATCATTCTGATGACCGACGCCGACGTCGATGGCTCGCACATCCGCACCTTGCTGCTCACCTTTTTCTTCCGTCACATGAAGGAGCTCATCGATCGCGGCCACGTGTACATTGCCCAGCCTCCTCTCTACCGCGTCAAGCGCGGCAAGAGCGAGCGCTACATTCGCGACGAGGGCGATTTCGCCCGGGAATTGATGAAGCGCGCCACCGAGGACCACGTCGTCAAGGCCAAAGAAGGGGTCAACCTCGAAGGCGCTCGCCTGACCACCTTCCTTCTCAACGTTCAGGAATACGAAGCGGCCGCCGCCAAGTTGGGCCGCCGTCTGCGCGAGCCTGGACTCGTGGAATTGCTTGCCGACAGCGGTCTGGAAAAGAAGACCGATTTTGAGGACAAAAAGGCCCTCGAAAAACTCCTGAAGGAAGTCGAAAAGAGCAAATTGAAACTCGAGGGCAAACTCGTCTTTGACGAAGAACACAGCCTCTACGAAATCCAGTTTGGCGCCCCGCACAATCAGAAAATCAATTGGGCCGTGGCCTCCACCGCGGAATACAAGCGCCTGCGCGCCCTGGCCAAACAGATCGAAGAGTTCAACCACCCCCCGTTCACCGTCGCGCGCAACGGCACAAAAGTTTCCAGGGAAAAGGCCACCGATGTCTTGAGCTACGTCATGGAAGACGCCAAGAAAGACTTCACCATTACCCGATTCAAGGGCTTGGGCGAAATGAACGCGGAGCAGTTGTGGGAAACCACCATGAATGCGGAAACCCGCACGCTGCTCCAGGTCAAACTCGAGGACGCGGTCGCCGCCGAAGACATCTTCACCACGCTCATGGGCGAAAACGTCGAAGCGCGCCGTAAGTTCATCGAGGACAACGCTCTCGAAGTCGTGAACCTGGATATCTGACGAAGTTTGTACTCTGTTGGTTTTGGTCAGGGCACGGCTTTAGCCGTGCCGCGACAGAAGTGGACGTGCTGCGGCTTGAGCCGCTGAGGGCTTGCTGTGTATGGCCGAACTTTAGCTAGCCCTGACGTAGGAAGGGATCGGCCAACCAAAACGGACGAATGATGTACCAACTGGGCTGGACGACATTACCGGGATTGCGCGGCTTGAGCGTAAGTGAATTTCGCGCCGCGCCCACCGCAAATCCCGATAACGAGAAGGGCATCGCCGTTAGCTTCGAAACCGAAGCCCACCGTGACGCCTTTCTCCAGCAAATGGAAACCGATTTTGCGCCGCGGCGCTTCACCAACGCGGCCGATGCCTTCGACACCGTGAAAGCCTACGTCGTCGAGCGCATCAACAATCAATCTTGAAGTATTTTTCGAGCTGAGCGAGGAACCATGGCGGACGAGAAAAACCTTTCAATCCTGCTTCCCATCGACATCGAAGCCGAAATGCGCAAGTCGTATCTCGACTACGCCATGAGCGTCATCATCGCGCGCGCTCTCCCCGACGTCCGCGACGGCCTCAAGCCGGTCCAGCGCCGCATCCTCGTCGCCATGAACGATCTCGGCCTCGCCTCCAATCGCGGCTACCGCAAATGCGCCAAGATCTGCGGCGACACTTCCGGCAATTATCATCCCCACGGCGAAGCCGTCATCTATCCCGCTCTGGTGCGGCTCGCGCAAGACTTCAACATGCGTTATCCCCTGATCGACGGTCAGGGAAACTTCGGTTCCGTCGACGGCGACCCACCGGCGGCCATGCGATACACCGAAGCGCGCCTCGCCAAAATCACCGAAGACATTCTCGCCGACCTCGAGAAAGAGACCGTCGACTTCATCCCCAACTTTGATCAGACCCGCGAAGAGCCCGTCGTGCTTCCCTCGCGCATCCCCAACCTCCTGGTCAACGGCGCCAGCGGTATCGCCGTGGGCATGGCCACCAACATTCCTCCGCACAACCTGCGCGAGATTGTGGACGCCGCTATTCTTCTGATCGAAAAGCCGGACGCCTCCCTTAAAGAAGTGATGAAGATTGTCCCAGGTCCTGATTTCCCCACCGGCGCGTACATCGCCGGCCGTGAGGGCATTGAAGCCGCCTACCGGACCGGCCGCGGCAGTTTCATCATGCGCGCCAAAGCGGCCATCGAGGAAGCCAGCAAGGATCGCGAAAACATCGTTATCACCGAAATTCCTTACCAGGTGAACAAAGCGCGCTTGATCGAGCGCATCGCCGAACTCGTCCAAACCAAGAAAATCGAGGGCATCGCCGACGTTCGCGACGAATCTTCCCGCGAAGGCATGCGCATTGTCGTGGAGTTGAAGCGCGGCGAAGAATCCCAGCTCATCCTTAACAATCTCTTCAAGCACACCCAGATGCAGGAATCCTTCGGCATGATCCTGCTCTCTATCGTCAGCGGACAGCCCCGCGAACTCGGCCTTATTCCGCTGATCAAGCTGTTTATCGAACACCGCATGGAAGTGGTTCGCCGGCGCACCATTTTTGAATTGCGCAAGGCCGAAGAGCGCGAGCACATCCTGGTCGGCTACCAGATCGCTCTCGATCACCTGGACAATGTCATCCGCATCATCCGCGGGTCCACCAGCCGCGCCGATGCCAAGGAAAACCTATTCAAGTATTTCACCGAGCAGGACGTCACCATCACCGAGAATGGCAAGTCCAGGAAACTTGAAGGCGTCAAGCTTGATGGACGCAAGTACAAATTTGCCGGCGCCCCCGAAATCGAAGCAGCGGGGCGCGGCGCCACGGGCCTCGGCCTCAGCTATACCCAGATCGACGCTATCCTCGAACTGCAACTCCACCGCCTCACCCAGCTCTCCATCGACGAAATTCTCAAGGAGTTGAAGTCCATTCGCGAACTCATCGCCGAACTGCGCGAAATCCTGGCCAGCGACAAGAAGCTCAAACAGGTCATTACCGGCGAATTGCGCGAAGTCCACAAAGCCTACGGTGACGACCGCCGCACCCAGATCGTCGACAAGGTCGACGAAATCAAGCTCGAAGACTTGATTGCAGACACCGACCAGCTCATCACCGTGAGCCATGCCGGTTACATCAAGCGCACCCCCACGGAGATCTACCGGCACCAGTCCCGCGGCGGCAAGGGCCGCATCGGCGCAAAAACCAAGGAAGAAGACTTCGTCGAGTATCTCTTCGTGGCGTCAGCCCATAGCTACATCCTGCTGTTCACCTCAAAGGGGCGCGTGTACTGGTTGAAGGTTTACGAATTGCCTGAAGCGGCCGCGGCCACACGCGGCAAAGCCATCAGCAGCCTGGTGAAATTCCAGGAAGACGAGAAACTCACCGCTCTGGTCGCCGCCACGAACCTCGAAGAAGAAGGGCGTTTCGTCTTTCTCGCCACAAAATTCGGCACCGTCAAGAAGTCCGCGCTTACCGAATTTTCCAACCCCCGTTCCACCGGCATCATCGCCATCAATCTCGAGGACAAGGACGAGCTCATCGGCGCCAAGCTCACCGATGGCAAGCAGATGATCTTCCTCGCCAGCCACGAAGGCCAGGCCATTCTCTTCCGCGAAACCGAAGTGCGCCCCATGGGTCGCAACGCCGGCGGCGTGAACGGCATGGACCTCGACAAGGACGATTACGTCGTCAGCATGGACGCCGTCCAGCCCGACTTCGAAATCATCGCCAAGGAACACAAGCAAACCACGCAGAATCTCGAAGAACTCGAGAATGAGCACATCAAGGATTCCCTCACCACGCTTATGCTCACCGTCGCCGAAAAGGGCTACGGCAAGCGCACCGCTCTCGCCGAATACCGCATCACTTCCCGCGGCGGCAAGGGCGTGGTGAACATGAAGACCACCGACCGCAATGGCGCTGTTGTCGCCACCTTGCAAGTCACCGAAGAGTCCGACGTCATGATCATCACCGAGCATGGCAAGGTCATCCGCGTGCACGCCAACGAAATTCGCGAGGCCGGCCGCTCCACCCAAGGTGTGCGCCTCCTCCGCCTCGATGAGGAAGACTCCGTCGCCGCCGCCGCCGTCCTCCAGGACGAAGACGAAGAAGAAAAGAAGTAATCGCATATGTTTTTCGTGGCACAGGCACTCCTGCCTGTGCTCTTGGGGTGCCCGTAGCACAAATTGCATGGAATGAGCCGGGCTTTAGCCCCTGAAGACCTTCGCGCCGTCAAATAGAAACCTGTCATTCCGATCGAAGTGAGGAATCTCTCTTTGATCTGCGCGTCTTGCGCACCAATTCTCCGCGCGTTCCTGCCGCGTGGTGAACTCTTACCGCGCGAATCTCCGCAGCACTCGCCAACCTCGCCAGTCCTGCGCTACAGTACTTCCATGAAAACTTTCCATCGTGTATGTGCGTCCGCCTTTCTGGTTCTCTGTGCCTCTTTCGTCGTTTTCGCTTTTCCACCACGCGCATCTAAGCCATCCATGGATTCCACTTATCTCGCCTTCGTCGGCACCTATACCGGCAAAACCGGCAGCAAGGGCATCTACGCCTACGATTTCGACGAAAAAACCGGCAAGCTCAAACGCCGCGGCGTCGCTGTCGAAACTGAAAGCCCTTCCTGGTTCGTGATTCATCCCAACGGCAAATTCGCATACGCCGCCAACGAAGCCGGACCGAACAGCACCATCACTTCGTTTTCCGTCGATGCCAAATCCGCCAAGCTCACCCAACTCAATCAAAAGCCCGCCCTCGGTCTCGACCCCTGCTATCTCTCCTTCGATAAAACCGGCAAGTATCTCCTCGTCGCCAACTACAGTTCCGGCAACGTCGTCGTCTTCCCCATTCTTCCCGACGGCACTCTCGGCGAGCACACCGCCAACGTGAAAAACGCTGGCCCCCTGGGCCCCAACAAGCAGCGCCAGGAGGCTCCCCACGCGCACTGGATCCAGGTGGCTCCCGACAATCGTTACGTGTTCGTTGCCGATCTCGGCCTCGACGCCATTCTCAGCTACCGTTTCGATCCCGCCAAGGGCACGCTCACCCCGAACAATCCGCCGTCCGCGAAGCTCAATCCTGGCTCCGGTCCGCGTCACGTGGCCTTCTCGCCCAATGGCAAATACGTTTACGTCGTCAGCGAACTCAGCAACACCGTCACCGCCTTCTCCTACAATGCGGCGCAGGGCACCCTCTTCGAGTTCCAGGTTCTCTCCACACTTCCCACGGATTTCAGCGCGCGCAATGACGATGCCGAAATCGCCGTCCATCCCAACGGCAAATGGCTCTACGCTTCCAATCGCGGTCGCGACACCATCGCGGTGTTCTCCATCAATCCCGCCGACGGCTCGCTCCAGCACATCGGCGAATTTCCCACCGGCGGCAAAGAGCCCCGCCACTTTGCCATCGATCCCACCGGCCAATATCTCTTAGCCGAAAATCAAAACTCCAATTCCATCGCCACTTTCCAAATCGACCAGTCCACCGGCGCGCTCAAACAAGTCTCCATCGAGAACGATATCCCCTCGCCCGTCTGCCTAACCTTCTTGCATTAACGCGTGTTTCACTCGCTCTTGTAGGGCCCGCCTTCTGCTTACCCTGAGCTGTTTTGCGAAGGGAGGCGGGCCGTTGGTTTTCCTTGCGGGTGCCGCACCCTTTGCTTTTAAGGGTGCGGGTTTAGAGCCCACTTCAAGCACACCCTTCTGCGACCGCGCACGAGCTTTTCATTCCCCCTGCGCCACACCCAATTCTGCGCTAAAATCGCGCTTTGCTTTCACAACACAAGGAGCACCTATGTCCCGCCCATCTCGCTTGAGCTTTGCTCTGTTCCTCTGCGTCGCCCTCCTGACCGGCCCCGCCGCTTTCGCCGACAGCGACGCGCAACCCGCGCGCGACTCCAAGCAGCCCATCGACGAGGCCTACACCGCCAAAATCCAGAAGTACACTACCGCCCCCTACTTCTCCTCCCCGCTCGTCGACTACCTTCCCGCCAGCAAAAACGTTCCCACTCCCGATGTTGTCCTCGGCGACATCGCCGGCGCGCCCGGCATCCTTCCTTACGCGGAAGACGTGTACAAGTACATGCGCCTTCTCGAGAAGGCTACCGCGCGCGTGAAGGTTTTTTCCATTGGCACCACCGAAGAAGGCCGCGAGATGATCGCCGTCGCCGTTTCCTCCGAATCCAACCTGAAAAATCTCGAGCAGAATCACCAGCGTCTCGCCAAGCTCGCTGATCCTCGCACTATCCAGCTCAACGACGCCGAAGCCGACAAACTCGTCGCCGAATCCGTCCCCGTTTACTACATCACCGGCACCATCCATTCCACGGAGACCGGCGCGCCCACCGCCTTGATGGAACTCGCCTATCGCCTCGCCGTCGACGACAGCCCCTACATTCGCGACATCCGTGACAACGTCATCACCCTCATCACTCCCGTCGTCGAAGTCGATGGCCGTGATCGCGAGGTCGACATCTACAAATGGCACCTCGCCCATCCCAAAGAGTTTTATCCGCCCCTCATCTACTGGGGCAAATACGTCGTCCACGACAACAATCGCGACGCCATGGCCGTCACCCTCAAACTCACCGAAAACGTGCTTAACACCTACGTCGGCTGGGACGCCCAGGTCCTTCACGACCTCCACGAGTCCGTCCCTTATCTCTACGACAACACCGTCGGCGACGGCCCCTACAATGCCTGGGTGGATCCCATTCTCGTCGACGAATGGCAAATGATTGGCGCCCGCAACGTCGCGGACATGACCAAGTTCGGCATGCCCGGCGTTTTCACTCACGGCGATTTCGACACTTGGTCCCCGGGCTACCTCATGTTCATCGCCGCGATGCACAACGGCATCAGCCGCCTCTACGAAACCTTCGGTAACGATGGCGCCGACACGCGCGAACGCACCCTCGAGCCCGACGAATACGCGCGCACCTGGTATCGTGCCAATCCACCGCTTCCCAAAGCACTCTGGTCGCAGCGCAACAACAACAATTACGAGGAAACCGGCCTGCTCACCTCCCTCCACTATTTCAGCGACAACCGCCGCATGTTCCTGAAAAATTTCTATCTCAAAAGCAAGCGGTCCATCGAAAAGCCCTCTACGGAGGGCCCCGCCGCCTATGTCTTACCTTCCGACGATCCCCGGCCCACGGTGCAAGCCGACCTCCTGCGCATCATGCTCAAGCAACACGTCGAAATTTCCCGCGCCACCTCCGCCTTCCTTGTCGCGCTCCCTGCGAAGAAAGAAAAGAAGCCCAAGCCCGGTGACGCCGAGGAAAAGCCCAAGCCTCCCGCGCCCACTTCGCGCAGTTTCCCGGCAGGCAGTTACGTCATCCGCATGGACCAACCCTACTCCCGCGTTGCTGACGCGCTCCTCGATTACCAATATTGGAGTCCCGACGATCCGCAGAAAACTCCCTACGACGATACCGCCTGGACCTTCGGCGAACTCTTCGGCGTGCAAATCACGCGCGTCACTGACACCAAGGTCCTCAACATCCCCATGGAGCGCATCACCGAGCTTCCCGCCATCGGTGGCGTTCAAGGCGAAGGCGCGCTCTTCGCCATCGACAATCATGCCGAGCCTGCGCTCGCCACCCTGCGCTATCGCCTCAAGAGCGCCAGCATCGACGCTGCTGAGGAACCCTTCCAGGTTGCCGACCACAAGTTCAATCGCGGCACCTTCTTGATTCGCAGCGTCAATCGTTCCGACCTCGATGCTGCGGCAAAATCGCTCGGCCTGCGCGTGGTTGCCCTTTCCGCAGCGCCCAACGTGAAAACGCATCCCGTTCGCGCGCCCCGCATCTTGTACGTCCACACTTGGATCAGCACGCAATCCGAAGGCTGGTGGCGCCTCGCCCTCGACAATCTCCAAATTCCTTACGATTACACCAGCACCCAGGCGATCGCCAAAATCCCCGACCTCCACGCCAAGTACGATGTGATCCTATTTCCCCCGGTCGGCTGGAACAGCAGCCCCACCACGATCATTGATGGCCTGTCCACTTCTTGGGGCAATCCGCTGCCTTGGCTGAATACGCCCGAAACCCCCAATCTCGTGGGCAAGAACGACTCCACCCCCGACATGCGCCCCGGCCTTGGTTGGGAAGGCGTCGCCAAGTTGCAGGAGTTCGTCGCCAAAGGCGGTGTTCTGCTCACCTCCACCGACACTTCCCAATTCGCCTTGGCCATTGGCCTCGGCAACGGCGTCACTGCCACTCATTCCGACAAAATGAAAATTGTCGGTGCCATCGTCGGCACTCGCCTCGTCGATCCCGCCAGCCCCATCGCCTATGGTTACGACGAGAAAGTCTCCGCCTATTGCGACAACGACCCGATTTTCTCGGTGAACAGTATGCTCTGGTCCCGTCGCCGTCACCTGGCGGGCGATTCCACCACTCGCCCCACTGGCCGCGGCACGAAGGACGATCCCGATTACGTTGTTGGCCGTACCACTCCAGAAATCCCCGAGCAGCCCGAGCACGAGCAGTGGGAAGTTCCCATTCCCACCGACGAACAGCTCGACAACAATCCCCGGGTGATTCCGCCTGCTGATCGTGCCCGGATCGTTCTCCGCTATGCCGACTCCAAAGACCTGCTGATCTCCGGCCTGGTCGAAAATGGCGGGGAGATTGCCCAGCATCCCGCCGTCGTCGACGTCCCCAGCGGCAATGGCCACGTGGTCCTCTTCTCCCTCAACCCCATCTATCGCGGCGAGACCGAAAACACCTATTCGCTCGTCCTCAACACCTTGCTCAACTTCGACAGCCTGAACGCCGGCCGCAAAAACGAAGACAAATAACGCACAACGGATCGCCACAACGCACTTGCGCTTATCGCCAGTTGGATTACAATCCCCTGCGATATGCCCAGACCAAAATCGAAAAAATCCGCCAAACGGCGTCCCCGCCGTAAGTCCCGCAGTGTCAAAATCACCAAGCTCCCCAAGGGCGCTTTAACTCTCGTGGTCATGCTTCGTGCCAAGGAAGGCCAGCACCTGCTCCTCGAAGCCGAATTACGCGCCCTGGTGGGCCCCACGCGCAAAGAAGAAGGCTGCCTGCAGTACGATTTGCACCGCAGCGCCGAACAGCCCGGCACCTACCTTTTCCACGAAGTCTGGGAGAGCCGCGAGCACCACACCGCCCATACCCGCACGCCCCATTTCCTGCGCTGGAATGCCCGCAAAGATTCGCTGCTAGCCTCCAAAGAATCCGCCTTCTGGCAACAAATCCTGTAGCACAGGCTTCAGCCTGTGTTCTTTTCTTCGTGAAAGGTGCGGGGCTGAAGGCCCGCCGCTACACGTGGCACAGGCACTCCTGCCTGTGCTCTTGGGTTGCCTGTAGCAAGGGCTCTACACATACGGAAAAAGCCTTTTGGTTTGCAGGCAGCCGCTTTTTACCCTCTGCCGTGGGGGCACAGCACTGTTTACCCTGAGCCGCGAAGGGCTGCGCCGAGCCCGCACAATCCCCGATTCCACTAACTCACCCGCTTCGACATTCTCACCACGGTGAGCGACAATCCATTCCCCAGCCGCGTCTCTAACCTCTCATCCTTCGTATACCCGCACGCCGCATACATGGGTACGCCCGTCAGCGTCGCCCCCATCTCAAACCGCCGGAAACCCTCCGCGTAAGCAGCCTCTTCGCAAGCCCGCAAAATCCGTGTAGCCAAACCTCGCCGCACCCAATCGGGATGTACAAAAAACGCGCGAATCTTCGCCGCGTCGCGCTCAGGATCCAGCAGGGAACTGTCGCGATTCGGTCCGTCGTCGCTCCCAAACAGCGTCTTTCGCTTACTCCAACCCCCGCAGGCTACGATGATTTTTCCCTTCGCAGCGCTCGCCGTTTCCACCACGTAATAGCTGCCGTCCAAAATCAATTGCGTATCCACCCCATAGACCGTCCCCAGCGCCGCTTCCAATTGCTCCGGCGAATAATCGTCTCGCTGCAGTACCCGCACGGACCACTCAATCAACTCCCGCAATGCCGGAATGTCCTCGCGCGTGGCCAGCCGAAGCGTGAACCCCTGCTTCATGCAAGTAGCAGCGGCTTTACGCCGCTGTCTTATCCCGTCCAGCGTCATCTTGTGTTAAGCCTCGCGCCTCAGCTCTCCGGCGGCTCTACGTAGTAACCCGGCCGCGCGCGCAAGAATAATCCTTTGCGATCCACGGTCACGTTGATTTCGTGGTATCCATCGCTCACTTCGCCTGCGGGCGTGTACGACAACGTGTATTGCGAGTGCAACTCCCCGCCAATCTCGTCAATCGCATTTTCGATCGAGTAGTCTTTCCAAGTCGAAACGTGTTCTCCGCCCGTCGCTGCCGAGGCAATCTCTAACTGGTGCGACGTCACCTTATCTTTCACGTGCGTCACCGCCCACACCGCCAGCCCAATCAAATTTGGCCCCTCCGCCATACTGGCATCCGTATCCGGCGTCTGCACCGTTCCCGGCGGCCCTGGCATTCCAAAAACACCGTCCGGCGTGGCCTTCGGCACCGGTTGCGGGTTCGGCTTCCGCGTCAAATCCGCGCGCAATCCGGAAAGGCCCACGGTATAAATCGTCACGTTCGCCAGCTGCGCTTGTCGCAGCACCTCTCCCAGTTTGTCTTCGCTTCCTTTATCGTGCGCTTCGCCGATCACCAGCATCACCCGCCGCTTTCCCAGATCCGTCTCGGAAACTTCCGGCCGCGAGCGCAACAATTCCACGGCCTTCGACATGGCGTCAAACAATCTTGCCCCGGAATAGCCCTCCTTCAATCCCGTCATGGTCTTTTCCATGGCATCCGCGCTGCTGCTGAAGTCCTGCAGAACCTTCACGTCGTCATCGTAGCTCACCACCGCGCCTTCACCCGTCGGTCCCATCACCGTTTGCGAAATCAAAATGCCGGTCTTGCGGATCCGCGGCAACATCGGCGCAATACGCGAACTGGTTTCCACCACCACCACCAGTGAAACCGGGTCGCCTCCCAGCGTGAAGTGCGTGATGATCTGCGGCACGCCATTATCCGTTACGTGAAAATCCGATTTCTCCAGCGTGTTGACCATCTCCCCTTTGTCATTCCGCACCGTCACCGGCGTGTTCACCAGCAGCGTCCGCACACGAATATTCTTCGGTGCTTTCTGCTCCGTCACTCCCGCTTGCGGCGTCAGCGGCCCTTCGGGAGCTTGGGCGTGGATGCGGCAGGGAATCAAACACACCAGCATCGCCAAACCGGCCATTCTCGCGGTATTGCTCTGCATCTTCCCAGGCCTTTTCACGTACTTGCTTTCTCCCCCGCGTATTCCTTTCGACGCACGCGGGCCCAAAGGCGTTGCCGGAAATCTGCGCTCTGCCTACAATCGTAACTCGCTTCATTTGGAGATAGCCCATGCCCGACGGCAAGCGCCTCAAGCCCCAACACGCTCCTAAAGCCCCTCACGAAAATCAAACCTTCATGGAGAGCACCCCGGCGCGGCCCATTCGCATTCTCGCGGAATATATTCACCCGCTTGCCCAGCTCAAGAAGGAAGGCATCGGCGACACCATCGTCATGTTCGGCTCCGCCCGTATCGACTCTCACGAAGTCGCTGCGGCACGCTACACCCGCCTCAAGGAAACCAACACCGCGCGCCTGAGCAAGCCGAAACTCACGCAGCATAACCATGCGCTCCGCCGCGCCAAAAGCTCTCTGGAAATGTCCCGCTATTACGAGGAAGCACGCCAACTCTCCCACAAGCTCACCACTTGGGCGCTTTCCCTCGGTCCGCGTCCCCGCCGCTTTGTGGTTTGCTCCGGCGGTGGCCCCGGCATCATGGAAGCCGCCAATCGTGGCGCCTACGAAGCCGGAGGCAAATCCATCGGCCTTTCCATCGAGTTGCCCCACGAACAATTCGCCAATCCTTACATCAGCCACGAACTCAGTTTCAATTTCCACTATTTCTTCATGCGCAAATTGTGGTTCGCACAAATCGCCAAAGCGCTCATTGTCTTTCCCGGCGGCTTCGGCACCATGGATGAACTTTGGGAAATGATGACGCTTTCCCAGACCGGCAAAATGCCCAAACACACTCTCATCCTCATCTACGGCCGGAAATACTGGACCGAGGTTTTAAATCTAAAGGCCATGGTTCGCTGGGGCACCATCGATCAGGGCGAATTTGATCAACTCCAGTTTGCTGACAACGTCGACGAAGCTTTCGAACTGATTCGCTCCGGCCTCGAAAAATATCACATGCAAGTGGATCCTTTCTTACAAGCCTACTGAATTTTTTTCGTTCTAAAACTCTCTCTAAGTACTTTTCTATCAATCTGCGCTTTCTGGCATATCCCGTGCATCCCTACCCAGCGTAACCGGCTTGACGCCGCGCGGC